>ERZ779820.2409-NODE-2409-length-10375-cov-5.995543_pt1 | contig 10375 bp, 8 predicted proteins | sample MGYA00511563_ERZ779820 | MGnify/ENA primary metagenome ERZ779820 (study PRJEB29588, sample SAMEA1964852) | human gut metagenome | biome: human gut; feature: human-associated habitat; material: faeces | place: Denmark | collected 2008/2010 ...
TCCTTGTTTTGGTTCAAGGTTACGAACGAGCACCGCGAGTTTCGCAATTACCTATGTATCAAAAAATTGAACCCCACTTCTTTGCCCTACAATCTGTTGAATTGCTTTTTCTTTTTGTCTGGCTAATTCCAGCCAATTTCTTGATATTTCTGTATTTTCCGGTAAATCCTGTGTTGTAAATGCATATAGAAAATAATCGTATGTCATAGGAAGCAGTATTTGTTCCTCATTAGCCATACCTGCAGACAAAATCTTCTCTTCTAAAATATCTATATCAAAATATTTCATGTATGGTTTCAACGAAAGAAAGGTTCCCTGATACATTTCTTTTTTGGGGTCTTCAAAAACAACTACTCTTTGCTCACTCCAAGTCGGATTCGGCCCTTCTGCGAAAAATACATCCGGCCCTTCTCCCGTCGTAATTTCATTCTGGATCTCCTGTACTTTTTCTTCCGAAGCCTGTTGCCCTGATGGGATTACCATTAATTCCACTCCATTATTTTTATATATTTTCTTCCAGGCTGCCACTATTTGAAGTACCGTTTTTTTATTTTCTTCATCAACACAAATTTTTAATGGCATTTCCGTTTTCTCAATTTCAATCTTGGCTTGTGTATCTGCATATACCGTTTCTGCATTTAAGCTCCCACTGACTAATGTGATGTTAATCAGAATCAAACCAAAAATTTCTTTCAACCTTTTTCCCATCATTATGCTACCCCCTATGTTTCTATATAGCACAAGGCTATTGCATGACTTCTGTTTTTTTACATATCATACAACAGCCTTGTGTTTTAACCATTAATTATCATATCCGTGACAAATTGTTCTTGTTTCTTTCACATTAGCAGTATTTCCTGCGTTACAATTTAAACATTTTGTAGTTTTTATTCCTGTTCTATACTGCTTCAAATCAGTTCCCCATGCGTGACCATGAGTACATGTAACTGTACCACTGCTTATCCAGCTTCCCCATACGGTTGACGATGTTATTCTTCCTCCACATCTCGGGCAAACTGTAGCATACGGCATAATTTCTTCATACGCAAAAGTATTCTTACTTTCGATAACATCCGCTTTTGTTACATTGGCAGAAAATGTACTGGCCAACATTAAGGTCATTAGAAAAATGGAAATTTTTTTCTTTACCGCTTTCATACTTTTTTCCTTAAAAATTTATTATACCTGTCAACGTACATTCTACATTTGTATAATAAAAAATACCACACTTCCTACTTTTTGTCAATCTTTTTCTACGTTTGTCTAATTAATCATTATACCCATGGCAGACTATTTTTTCTTGCCTGATCTTTATCTCAAAAAAATTTCCACATTCATTACACCTGATTTTTTCTACTCCATATCTGGCTTTCTGTAAGTCATCTCCCCATGCATATTGATGTGTACATACTACATTTTTTTCATTTTCCCATGCATTCCAAACCACTTCTCCTTGTACCGCAGCTTTGCATTTGGGACAATTTTCTATATGCGATGATGACCATATTTGTCGCGCTATTTGCATTTCCGAAAAACTCAAAATAATTATTCCAAAAAGAAAAACAGTGACGTATATTCGAAGTTTTTTTCTTGCTAAAAACACATTGTAAAATCGTTCTTTCAGTATCTCTGTTTCTGATACCATTGAAACAACTCCAGATAATTCTTTTTTCGTTTGTTTTGAAGCCACTTTTAAAATAACATTGCAATAATCTTTCCGTTGCGTCAGATTCATATGTTTTGTAACAGTCTCATCACAGACACATTCGATATCTATATTTGCCATTTTTTGCACCCACAGCATTGGGATACAAAACCAATAAACATCCCTTATAATTTGAAGAAACCTTTTATACCATAAATCGTGTTTTTTCTGATGTGTCAATTCATGTAAAAAAATCAAATACCATTCTTCATAGGAGTAATTTTCCGTTTCCAGCATTTCTTGTGGAATCAATACTTTTGTATTTCGTACACCAAACAACATAGGAGAATAAAAATCTTGATTTTCACAGACCCATATTTCTGTTTTTTTTATTTTACAAACTTCGCTTGCTTTTTTTAGAGCTTCTAATACGGAATTTTTTTGCATTCTTTTACATTCTGCAAATATTCTTTTTTTCCATATTCTATATTGTATTGCGTGAAACAAAAGGCATAAAATCATCCCTGCAAGCCATATATACGGCAAAAATTTTTCGCCTGACATCCACTCTCGAATTGAAACGTTTCCAATTTTCGTCATGATCGCAGTCTTTTGATTTTGTTCCCCCATATAATATGCCGGCATAGAAATTATAAAAAAATGTTGCCGGAATTTCTCCGTCACACTCCAAAACGGAAAGCACATTTTAATTGTCAGAAGTATCCAGACTACCTTTCTCCAGTAATGACCGAGTCTTTTCCCCATTATTTTTTGTACAACATATGCCATAAATGCGACTATGCCTATGAAAAGATTCCACTTTATGATAAATGCCATCTGTAACTATGTCCTCTACACCACTTTTTCTATTTTTGTCTGTCAATAAATTCCTGCAATTGCTTAACCTCTTTTGAGCTAAGTTTTTCTCCATCATACAATGACGATGCGAATTTTGCTAATGACCCTTGAAACATTTTATCTAACATGTTTTTTCCAACTGTGCCTATATAGTTTTCTTTTTCTACTAATGGTACATAAAGATTTGATTTCCCATTCCTCACTTTTTGAATAAATCCTTTTTTTTCCAAACGAGTAAGCAATGTTAAAATGGTACTCGGTGCAATGTTTTTCTCTACATTCAATTTCTCTTCAATTTGAAATCGGCTGACAGGTTCCGCATATTCCCATACAATCATCATAATTTCCTGTTCTGATTCTGGTAATTTTTTCATTTCTACTCTCCGCTTTTCTCTACTTTGACCAGATTATAGCATATTTTCCAGAAAATTGTTGCACTTTTTGGGACTGTTTTCCGCCTTCCGAAGCTAGATTCTAGCATGATTCTTGATTTTTTCTTCCGTTTCGCATAGCTTTGAATGCACTTCAAAAGCACCGGCCAAATGGTCGGTGCCTAAATACTGGTTTCATCAAAAATGGTTCATCTTATACCACACATAAATATGCAAAATATCCTGCATAGCATAAAAGCATAACGACACCACACGTTTTCCGTAATTCCCTGTTCTTGTACGTCCCAATCCATAAAACCAGACCTGCCAGAATTGCGATTCCTGTGTCTACAATAAATTTAGTTTCAAATGGCACAGGACAGATCAGTGCGGCTGTTCCAATTACAAATAAAATGTTAAAAATATTGCTTCCGACAATATTTCCGATTGCAATTCCTGCATTCCCTCTTTTTGCTGCTGTCACAGATGTTACCAGCTCCGGAAGGGATGTTCCGAGAGCAACAATCGTCAGTCCGATAAAACGCTCACTCATTCCAAAGTATCGTGCAATCTCGGTTGCCCCGCTGACGGCAAAATCACTTCCTTTTACAACCAGGACGCCGCCTGCCACCATCAAAAGAAGACATTTCCAGACAGGATAATTTTTCGCTTCCTCCTCTTCCGGATTTTCCCCTTTTTTCGACATTACAAACAAATAGCCAAGATATACAAGAAACAGTACCCATAAGACTATGCCCTCGGCAAACGTTACTTTTCCTCCTGTGATTCCGCATATCATTAAAACTACCGTAACAAACATCATAAACGGTATTTCATAAAACAAGGTAGACCTTTGTATTGCCACATTTGTTATTAATGCCGTAAGTCCGAGAATAATAAAAATATTCAAAATATTGCTTCCAACCACATTTCCTATCGTAATTCCTGCGTTCTGCTGCATCGCTGCGGTAATACTTACAGCAGCCTCCGGCATACTCGTTCCCATTGCAACAATGGTAAGTCCGATAATCAGCTGGGGAATTCCAAACTTTCTTGCTATGCTTGCAGACCCTTCCACAAACCAGTCTGCTCCTTTTACCAGAAAAAGGAAACCCACTATCAAAATCCCTGCCTGTAACATCATACGTATCTTCCTCTCTTTCTTTTGCATTCTTTGCAGCAGGTGTTATAGGCATAAAAAAAGAGACTCCTACTGCATCTACAGTAAAAGTCTCGCTATTTAATCACTTTCCGAGTTATTGAATATCAATAGCTGTACTGACGAAGAAGTGAACACGGTTGGCTAGCTACTCCCTTTTATTTTTCCAGTTTATCAAATTTCTTTTTTTTCGTCAACGTTTTTGTTTCTCCTAGTTCCTTATTTCCAGATATTCTTATCTTCATTACACTTCTTTAGTATATCCAACTCCTCCTGATCATACGGAGTAAAATCTGCATGATACAAATTATGCATCCATTCTGTATTAATCAGCGGACGATTAAACTGTTTCAAAAACTTTACCATTCTTCGTGCATGCGTATAATCACCATAAAAATGAAATGTAATAATGTCCGAGAGTTCTATGTTTTCCCGATCCACCTCACCATGAAAACATGGGTTGTTTAGCCATTCATAATAGTTTCCCTTTACCCGTTTTTTCTTTGATCCCGCTTTTTAAACTCCATGTAAAATTTATTTGCTGCTTTGATCATACTATATCTACATGCTCTTTTCTATATCTCTTTTTCCATTACCGTTCACTGCTCTTAATCTGACAATGACCCTCACAATCCTCTTTTCCAGTTTTGTTTTACAAAAGAACGGTTCCATACGTCTGCATCATTTTTCCGTTTTACTTTATTTTTTCTTTCTTGCCGATAGTATTTTTTCTCAATTTTTGCTATACTGAAAATGTATGCGTATCAAACTCCGGCATTGCTCTTTCAAGCTGCCGACACATACATAAACTTCATAAAAGGGGGTATCTTTTTCATGGATACGTATGTCATTTTAAAAGACCTGGCAATCATTATCGTATTCGCAAAATTGTTTGGTATTCTTGCCAGAAAATGCAAGGCTCCGCAGGTTGTGGGCGAGCTGATTGCCGGTATTGTCCTTGGACCCAGTGTGCTGGGACTTGTTCAGCAGTCTGACTTTCTTGCACAGATGGCTGAGATCGGTGTCATTTTGCTGATGTTCTCCGCAGGTCTTGGCACTAGCCTGAAGGATCTGCTCCGCACCGGAGTGAAATCCCTGCTGATCGCCTGTTCCGGTGTTTTTGTTCCTCTCGTTCTTGGAGCCATCTTATACATGAGCTTTTATGGCTTCTCTGCTGTCGGAACGGAAGAATTTTACCACGCTGTTTTTATCGGTGTTATTCTGACTGCAACATCGGTCAGCATCACCGTACAGGCCTTGAAAGAACTCGGCAAGCTGAAAACAGAGGTTGGAACAACCATCTTAAATGCAGCCATCATCGACGATGTCATTGGTATCATTGTGCTGACTGTTGTCATCGGTTTTAAAGATCCGACATCCAATCCGCTGAAAGTAGCAGCCTCCACCATTCTGTTTTTTGCCCTTGCGATTGTGCTCGGTTTTCTCTGCTTTAAGCTGTTCAACCGCATGAACTCCGTATTTCCGCACACCCGCCGTCTCCCGATTCTGGGTCTTGCACTCTGCTTCGGACTGTCCTACATTTCCGAAAAATATTTCGGCATCGCCGATATTACCGGTGCATACGTTGCGGGCGTTATCCTGTGTTCCCTCGATTCTTCCGATTACATCGAAGAAAAAATGGATATCAGCTCCTATATGATTTTCGGACCGATTTTCTTTGCAAGTATCGGACTCAAAACAACGCTCAGCGGCATGAACGAGAAATTCGTACTCTTTGCCATCTGTTTCGTCATCGTCGGCCTTGCCGCAAAAATCATCGGCTGTGGCCTGATGTCAAAGGGATGCGGCTTTACCTGGGGCGACAGCCTGAAAATCGGTGTCGGTATGATGACCCGCGGTGAAGTCTGTCTGATCGTCGCGCAAAAGGGTCTGAATGCAGGCTTTTTATCCGGCGATTTCTTCAGTGCCGTGATTCTGCTGATTCTCTTCTCGAGTATTGCAACACCGATTATGCTGAAAATCTTATACGAGAAAATGCCGACGGCAAAAGATTCTGCAAAGGCATCCTGACTTTCCTTTTACCAAAACAGGGCGCTGTGCCATTTCCTGCACAGCGCCCTGTTTTTTTCATATCAACCGGTAAGTTCTGATTTTTTCTACCACAGAATCTTCTCTGCCTCAGCTCCATCCGCAAACGGTCCCGGCATTGCTGCCACGCCGCGGTGCTCGCCAAGATAGTCCTGATCGAAGATAATCGTGCTTCCGTCCGGATCTTCGAATCTCTGCTCCGGCTCGAAGGCGTATCCTAAAATATCACTGTTGATAATTCCCGTCCGGAAATCCTTCAGGAACTCATACACGTTCGTCTTGATGGAATAGTGGCCGTCTTTTTCCACAAGTTCCACCTTAACCTGGTTCTCGTTATCCACAAGATTCTCTTTTTCATTCACACACGCCTTTGCTCCGTTAAAGTAAGCGTTTCCGTTTACCCAAACCGGCAGATGGCACTTGTTGTGATACGGCTCCAGCTTGCTCATGTCGGCCGGTTTGTCCAGCTCAAAGTGGCTGATCCACTCGTCATAGGTCGGATACTCGTCGAACACATGCGTTCCGACCTCCTGGTTATCCTCCATCTTGAAGCCCATGTCCTCAACCGTTTCTGTTTCCTCAACCGGGTAATTCTGGATAAAGATGTTGTTGTAGAACCGGTCATCGCCATGCAAGAATGTCATGAATCCGGCAACCTCGGTACGGTGACGGATGTGATACGGCGTGTAACGGTCTCCTGTTCCGCCGCCAACTGCAGTTAATGAGCCAAGCATCAGATTGTGTACGCAGGCAATACCATCGGTCGCCATACGAACGCTGACCGGTGAGAGCATAATGTTGTTATCGATCAGTGTCGGACCATGGCCAACCTCGATGAAAATATCCTGACTCATCATTGCGCCCTCTGCCTTTGGTGTTCCCTCCGGCGGGCAGTTGTCGTGCAGCAGATTCTGGGTCAGGCGTGTTCCCTGTGCCTCCCAGTCGCACCAGATGCCCATCGTACAATGATGAATGTGATTTCTTCTCATCACAACATCGATCGCTGCATGCATCTTGATACCGGAAATCTCGGCTCCGCCAAGCTGCTGCATATTGTTGATGTTGTGAATGTGGTTGTCCTCAATGATACTGAACACACCGCCCATCCGTCCGACAATACCGGTCTGCTCACAGTGATGGATGTGGCAGCGGCGGATGATATGGCTTCCGATGTTCTCCTTCGTCCAGCCGTGATACTGGCCGCGGCACACAGCATCACGCTCCATCTGGGTCGGGCTTTTTACGTGTTTTCTGGTAAAGTAATGGTCGTTCTCCGGATCGTAATATTTTCCGAGCGAAATACCGCAGCACTTGCTGTTGCTGACCTCACAGTCCTCAATAATCCATCCCTTCGACCAGTGCGGACCGATCATACCGTCCTGATAAGCAGCCGGCGGCGCCCATGTCGTTGCCGCCTTGCTGACATCAAATCCACTGAACGTAATGTAATTTACGCCTGTTTTCGACGGCATAAAGCAGTTCCGGCGCACGTTGATTTCTACTTTTTCCTCCGTCGGGTTTTTACCCTGGAAATTTGCATAGATAACAGTCTGATTTTTCTCTTTGTCCTGCTCGGTATACCATTTGTAAACCGACCACTCCGGCTCCCAGGACGGCGCATAAACCTCGCCCTTGATACACTCCTCGAGCGTCTCTGCCTCGTATAACTGGCGGTCATTCAGATAAACCGCGCCGGTATGGCGTACCACCGGTGCAAAATACCAGTCACCGCCGACCATTGTCGTGTATGGGTTATAATTGCCAAACACTCCGTTGTCTACACGGCATACCCACACATTATCTTTGTAATGCTCCCAGTCATTCATCGTTTCCCCACCGGTGATCTTTGCGCCGAGCGGCTTTTCACTCTTATAGACGATTCTTGCATTCTCGGTTCCGCCGTTGACCGGATCGACATATTCATGGTAGATACCAGGTGCAACCAGAACTTCATCTCCTGCCTTTGCAATTTTTGCCGCATCGTTGATGAACTTGAACGGCATCTCTTTTGTTCCGTTTCCATTCTTCGGAGCGGAATTATTAACATAGTAAATCATTTCTCTATACTCCTTTTTGTTATAGTAAAACCCGAAAACACTGCAAAAAAGGCTGTGACGCAATCATTCACTCTCTGCGGCGCTGAATTTTTTACGCTATTTTTTTGCGGGTCTATAGAATTTCTTTACGATAATGCTTCTTCCGCAGCCTCTTTTGATGCAAACGGGCCCGGCAGCGGATGAATGCCCTGACGGTTTCCGAAGTAGTCATATCGGAACACGATCGGCGTTCCATCCGGATTCTCATATTTCTGTTCCGGCTCAAATGCCTGTCCCAGAATGTCTGTGTGAATCATTCTGCCTGTGAAATCTTTCAGCAATTCATATACATTGGTGTCTAAATAATAGGTTCCATCTTTTTCTACCAGTTCCACTTTCACTTCATCACTGGAGACAAAACCGTTCACCTCATTCTTACATGCTTTTGCACCGCTAAAATAAGCGTTTCCTTCTGTCCATACAGGCAGGTGTCCGAAATGAGCCGGCTCCAGTTGTTTCATATCCGCCGGTTTGCTGAAATCAAACTGTGCGCTCCACTCTTCATAAGTAGGATATTCATCAAACATCCAGGTCCCGGCTTTTCTGTTTTCTGTGTCAAATCCATCATCAGAATCATGAGGAATCACCACATCTTCGGAAGGCCATTTCTGAACAAAGATATTATTGTAAAATCTGTCATCTCCATGAAGGAAAGTCATAAATCCCATCACTTCTGTACGATGAGGAATGTGGTAAGGAGTATATCTCCAGCCAGTGCCTTCTCCTACGCAAGTAAGGGAACCGCAAATCAGGTTATGTACCATAGCCAGTCCCTGAGTTGCAAATCTTAAGCTTGCCTCAGACAGCATAATATTGTTATCAATTAAAGTTGGTCCATGGCTTACTTCCACGAAAATGTCCTGAGACATCATACCGCCTTTTAAGGTTTTTGCAAATGCCGGTTTCTGGTTGTCATGAAGCAGGTTGTGGGAAAGTCTTGTACCCTGTGCTTCCCAGTCGCACCAGATACCCATGGTACAGTGATGAATATGGTTTCTGCGCATAGTAACGTCAATGGCAGCATGCATTTTGATACCGCCAATCTCTGCTCCTGCCAGATTCTGCTTGTTATTAATGTGGTGGATATGGTTGTCTTCAATAACAGAGAATACGCCTCCAAGATGTCCTACAATACCTGTCTGACCGCAGTCATGGATCTCACATCTGCGCACAATATGGGAACCGATGTGTTCTTTATCCCATCCTTCATAGGAAGCCTGGCAGATGCAGTCGCGTTCTGTCTGAGTTCCGTCTTTGTATTTCCACTTTAACCATTTGTTATCATTTTCAGGCTGCAGATATTTACCAAGAGAAATACCGCTGCATTTGGATTCATAGATTTCACAGTCTTCGATGATCCATCCTTTGGACCAGTGAGGACCGACCATTCCCTCCTGATAAGCGGTAGGGGGAGCCCACTGAGTAGCAGCCTGACTGATGCGGAAACCGGAGAGAGTGATATATCCGATTCCTTCACTTTCTGGATAGAAGCAGTTTCTTCTTACACTGATCTCAACATTTTCTTTATTGGGATCTTTTTCATGGAAGTTTGCATAAATAATTGTCTGATTATTGGCTTCATCCTGTTCAGCATACCATGTATATACAGAGAAATCAGGATCCCATGAGATAGTACTTTTTTGTGGATTTTTAACTTTATCCAGAGTGGTTACTTCATACATGGATTTTTCATTCAGATATACATCTCCTGTATGAGCAATAAATGTAGCGATAAACCAATCTCCGGATACCAGGGTAGTAAATGGGTTATAATCACCGAAGATTCCGTTCGGAATGACTGCTTTCCATACAGTGCCTTCTACATTTTCCCAGTCTTTGACAGCTTCACTTCCTGTAATGTGCGCCTGTCCTTTTATTGCAGAACGGTAGGTGATACGCTTGTCTGCCGTTCCAGCGTGAATCGGATTAACAGCTTCACGGTATAATCCCGGTGCAACGATGACTTCATCTCCCGGAAGTGCCTTTGCAGCGGCCTCCTGAATAGTTTTGAATGGATTTTCTTTTGTTCCGTTTCCGGTCTGGATCACGGATGCATCAACGTAAATAATCATTATAAAAACCTCCCGGCCTTCTGGCCTGAATCCTTCTGTTTGCGGGCGAAATGCCCATAAGATATGTAATCTAGAGCGTGTCTGAAAAATGCTTTACGCAAGATGTGCGTCACAATTTGTGGGAG
>ERZ779820.2419-NODE-2419-length-10356-cov-2.496554_pt1 | contig 10356 bp, 6 predicted proteins | sample MGYA00511563_ERZ779820 | MGnify/ENA primary metagenome ERZ779820 (study PRJEB29588, sample SAMEA1964852) | human gut metagenome | biome: human gut; feature: human-associated habitat; material: faeces | place: Denmark | collected 2008/2010 ...
CGTAATAATTGCTGCATTTGGATTCAGCTTCTGAATCTGATTTACGCAGAACTCTAACTGCTCAGGAGTAGCATTCTGGCTACGGCTTAAGATTACAGTTGTTGCATACTCAATCTGGTTGTTGAAGAACTCACCGAAAGCCTTCATCTGCTTGCTTGCCTTGAGTGCATTGACAACGGTAACTAATGCGTTTAATTTCACATCCTGCTCTTTTTCTATATCAATTACAGATTTCATAACATCCGATAATTTACCGACACCGGATGGCTCGATCAAAATACGGTCCGGATGATATTTTGTGATTACTTCATTTAAGTTCTTGCCAAAATCACCAACCAGTGAGCAGCAGATACATCCGCTGTTCATCTCTGTGATTTCAATACCGGAATCCTTTAAGAAACCACCATCGATACCAACTTCACCGAATTCATTCTCGATGAGAACAATCTGCTCACCCTTGAATGCTTCGTCGATCATCTTCTTAATAAATGTTGTTTTACCAGCTCCTAAAAAGCCTGAAATAATGTCAATCTTTGTCATTTTATATATCCTCCTTTAAATATGTGAAAAGGTTCTAATCCAACTACTTATATTACCACAATTTGTACGAAAAATGCAAGGCAGCTGGATTTAGCGGTTTTTGTTCACTTTTCTGCCGATCAGATAACATATCGCTGCGACTGCCATACCATTGATAGAAGCAATACCATACGGTACGATATTTGCAACGACTGCACCGAGAATGACACCAACAACAGCAAACCAGTCCACAACTTTTTCTTCTGCCCCCTCTTTGTATGCTTCTTTATCCACGAAATAAGATAACACGAGGATAATACCTACCGGAGGAAGGGTACAGTTTAAAATGTTCAGCCAGTTACAGAAATTGTAGTACAGCCACACGGATAATAAGGTTCCGATGATTCCGGAAATCAATACCATCGGTTTTTTCTTCTGATGAAAAATATTTGCAAGTCCAAGTCCTGCAGAATACAATGCATTGTCATTGGTTGTCCAGATATTCAATCCTAAAACAAGAATTGCCATATAAAACAGATTCAGGCGGATCATAACTTCGAAAATATCATTTCCACCTACGAAAATGTATGCGATTGCACCAAAGAAAAACATTAGGGAATTACCGATAAAAAATGCAACAACCGTAGCAATCGTTCCTGACTTTGCATCCTTTGCAAAACGGGTAAAGTTCGGGGTCGCTGTACCACCGGATACGAAGGAACCGATTACAAGTCCTGCTCCACCAACCACGCTTAAAGTACCGCTGGATACCGCAAACTGATCTACGATTGTTCCGTTTCCCTGATTTACTGCCATGACCATAGCAACCGTTCCAAGAATTGCAACCAATGGGACAGCAATATAACTGATAACAGTCAATGATTTGATTCCAAAATACGCAGAAGCTGTCATGCAGACACCCGCCACAATAACAAGAATCCATTTTGCCAGCGTACTGTCACCGAAAATTTCAGAAGAAACCGGGATAGCAAACATTGCAACGCCTACACCGAACCATCCGATCTGTGTGAAACTGATCATTGCCGAAGACAGATAGGAACCTTTTTGTCCAAATGCTTTCTTTGCGAGAAGATCCATGCTAAGTCCGGTCTTTGCTCCAACGTAACCAAGAAGGCCGGTATAAGCACCAAGAATCACCCCACCTAAAATAAGTGCACCAATAAATCCTTTGAAATCAAGTCCGGCTGCAAGCTGCTGTCCTGCCCACATACTCGCCGAAAAAAAGGTAAATCCCAGCATAATCATAAACATGGTGAGGAATCCTTTTCTCCCATTCTTGGGCACAGCAGAATCTGCATAATCAACATCTACTTTTGTTTTTTCTTTGCTCATTTTCTTTTATCCTTTCTGCTACAGCATATATTTACGCAGTGCATCGGTAAACTCTTCAATTCTCTGCGTTGCAAGTTCTTTTAATGTAATATTCTTCATGCTCTCGATATATCCCTGTTCCTGACGATACAGCCACCGGGTATCTGCAGCCGGAATATTCTCATAATGATTGCACGTAATCCAGTCCTCATAACTGATCGGGAGTGGATAACCGAGTTTCTCTGCCAGCAGTTCTGCCATATCGATACGATCTGCACGCGCAAGCATGCCTTTCCAGAAATCCAGCACTTCTTCTACATGCTCATGAATTTCATAACGTCTTGCTCCTCCATCGTAAATAATACATTTTTCAAAAAGCGGGCTGCACATCGACAATGTCTCTCTACGAAATTCCGGTGCAACAATTCCGTCTTTCCAGAAGAAATCAACATCCGGAAGATTGATACCGGAAACTCCCTTATCCTGATAGGTGCTGAAAATTCCTTCATAATAAATGGTAATAAATCCCTCAAAATCCGGCCAGAATTTACGAATGTCTTTCGTGAGTTCCTCGAGGATATCGATGCCCTTGGTTCCGCCGATTGTAAATACAATAATATTACGCAATCTTGCACCATTTTTACGGTAAAAGTCGGTCACATAACGCAAACAATGAATCAAAGTCTCACCACTTGCAATGATGTCACCAATCATAAGCGTGCTGTCAGGAACCATCGTAAGCTTGCTGTATTTAATCTCAAGTCCCGCAATCTCCTCATCCGCAAACACACGCTCACTTGACAGAAAGCTGATGTCATGTACACGGATATGCTCACGGTAGCAGCTCTCCTCCAACGGATAGTTCAATGCCCCGCGCAGAATAGAAAGAATGTTTGCTGTCGTTACTTTCTTCTGTTCTTTCAGATAATAAAGCATCTGTGAGGTGGATGGAATCAGGCAGTTGTACACCTCATATCCTACAATTTCCGGTGTGTTCAAAAGCTTTCTCGACTCTGCTTCCGACACAATATAATACTCATTTAAATAATCTCCACCTTCCAGCCTGTAACAGGCAACCCCCTGCTCATCAAACTCCGGAACAATCGTTACATCTTTCCAATTATTCATTCTTCGTCCCTCTTCTTATAATAAATCTTTTAGTAAATAGAATCTATACATTAAGTTCTATCATATCAAACGAAAAGAACTTACGCAATACATACCTCACTGCAGCAACCATGCAATTTCTTCCTTATATGGAGGAATTGTTTTCTTTGTGGATCCTTCCTCGCAAAGCCACGGTGTCTCAAGAATTTTCGGCACATTCAGGAAACGCTCATCATGCACGAGCCGATGTAATGTCTCGTATCCGATCGTTCCCTTTCCGATATTTGCATGACGGTCCTTGTGTGCACCGAGCGGATTCATACTGTCATTTACATGAAAGACAGCAATCTGGTCCAGACCAATGATACGATCAAATTCTGCAAAGACCTCCTCATAATGATTGACCAGATCATACCCTGCATCATTGACATGGCAGGTATCAAAGCAAACTCGCAAACGCTCCCTTTTGTCCACGCCATCATAAATTGCTTTCAATTCCTCAAAACTGCGTCCGATCTCACTGCCTTTTCCCGCCATCGTTTCCAATGCGATGCAGACATCGTCCTCGTTCTGATTCAATACGGTGTTCAAGCCTTTGATTATCTGCGCCGTGCCTGCTTCGGAGCCCGCATTGACATGGCTGCCCGGATGCAATACCAATACTTTGCTTCCCATCGCAGCTGTACGCACAATTTCTTTCTCCAAAAACTCCACAGCCAGCTCATACGTCTCCGGCTTCACTGTATTTGCCAGATTAATAATATATGGTGCATGCACAACAATTTCATCAATTCCATGTGCATGTGCATACTCCCATCCTGCTTCTATATTTAATTCTGTCACATCTTTTCTCCGGGTATTCTGCGGAGCCCCTGTATAAAGCATAAAAACATTTGCCCCGTACGATGCCGCCTCTTTCGCGGAGGCAAGAAACATCTCTTTTCCCGCCATACCGACATGAGATCCTAATTTAATCTTACTCATTTACATTCCTCTTATCTGTACAATTTATTTCAAAACATAACTAATCAAAAGTTAACATAATATCCCCTATTTTGCAAACCATTTACAATTGTGTTCGAAAAAAAATAACACTTTTTGATTATTTGTGATAAAATATCCTTTGAGCCTGTCTTTTAGCTCTAATTTTTACAAATTTATGGAGAAAATGATGAATAATTATAAACGCGGACTGGCAGCCGGAATTCCGATTGCTTTGGGATATCTGTCAGTTTCCTTTACTTTTGGAATTATGGCCGTATCCTACGGTCTGTCCTGGTGGCAGGCACTGATCATATCAATGGCCACTGTCACTTCTGCCGGACAATTTGCCGGTATCGGCCTCATGATTCATCCAGGTCAGTATTTTCAGATGCTGATTTCCCAGATTACCATCAATATCCGGTACTCTTTTATGTCCATATCGATTGCACAAAAAGCGGACAACAAATTTAAAGGCATCTATCGCTGGATTTTAGGATTTATGATGACAGACGAAATTTTTGCCGTAGCAAGTCAGGAAGAATCAGTTACCCGCAGTTTTTTTGCAGGACTAGCAACGCTTCCTTATATCGGCTGGGCGGTCGGCACTCTGATTGGCTCCATCCTTGGAAGTATTCTTCCGGACCGTCTCATGAGTGCATTAAGCCTTGCTATCTATGGTATGTTCGTGGCAATTGTAGTCCCGGAAATGAAAAAATCACGACCGGTGATCTTTGTCGTGATTTTATCGTTGATTTTAAGTTGTGCCTTTTACTATATCCCGCTTCTTTCTAAAATATCAAGCGGTATTACCATCACTGTCGTTGCGGTCGTCTCTGCAGTCATTGGAGCAATCCTGTTCCCGGTTGCAGACGAAGAGCCTGACGAACCTTAGGAGGTTTTCGATGAATAATTATGTATTCTTTCTTTATTTGCTGATTCTTGCCGGATCCACTTATCTGATTCGTGTGATACCATTCGTCGCGATCAAAAATAAAATCAATAACCGGTTTATCCGTTCCTTTCTGGCATATATTCCTTATGCAGTTCTGACAGCCATGACCATTCCGGCCGTCTTCTACGCTACCAACTGGTGGGCCGGTGCCGCTGCCGGACTGATCGTAGCCGTCATATTTGCTTTGAAAGAAAAAGGATTGACCGTCGTTGCAATCGCAGCCTGTGTTGCTGTATTTGTTGTGGAACTCTTCCACTAAGATACATAAAACCGAATCAGTTTCTTATATCCTTTTCCGGACTTTTTCATAATTGCAATTTCATTTGTTTTTCCGGTCTTTTCAAACTCTTTCTGTGAAAGGAAACATTCCACCACCATATACTTACCTTTTGTTGTGAGGATTGTAACATTCTTGTCAATCAGTTTCATTGTCTTTTTTGAAGACAGATTATAGCAATAGGTAGCCTGCTTATCATAGCAGTAATAATATACATTTTTCCCAATCACACCGGAAAAATTGCCATCCCCATTCGGAATGGAACATACCTGTTTCTTTTTCTTTGACTTCGTATCAAAATAATAGATACGACATCCCTGATCCATATAATATATTTTGTTTCCTGCCACTTTCAAACCAGACCAGTAGCTGTCTATTCCGTCATAAAACTTTTTATCCTTACCACTCATATTGGTGCTGATAAGTTTTCCATTATACTTGGAATCGAGATAATAGATGCGGCCATTCACAATCGTCAGCTCTCTGTAATAAGAAGAACTGTCATTTGGCATTTTATTGATATCCTTTTTATTATTTCCATTCAGATCCATCTTTGCAATACCAACAGCCTCTGTGGAACTGCCATACACATCCGTTACAACTTTATTTTTGATATAATAAATCCTGTCTTTATAAATGGTTGGACTCTGTCCCCAGCCAAGTACCTCGTATCCACTTCCATCTGCTTTCATTCGGCAAATCTGATTCTTTTCCATTTCGGTTCCATAATACAAATCTTCAGTAAAGTATAAATAACCTTTGTAATAAGTCAGATCAAATAGCTCAAATGCATCTTTCAGTGCCTTAATCTTTGTATCCTTACCTGTCTGATTGTTTACCCGATAAATCGTGCCATATACCACATAATAACTGTAATCTCCATTTACAGGATTATTCCGGCTGACCGTTGCCGCCTGTACATTGCTCGCAGTACCTGCAACCGTACTTACCAGAATGAGACAGGCCAGCATCCATGTAATAAATTTTTTCATAATACTGTGCTCCCTTTTCATAAAATTTTTATAACATTTCACTCACTCTCTTCTACATTATAATTCGTGTGCTAGTCCTTATCAACACCTTTCTTTATGCGGAACGTATGTTCTATATATAAAATAACAGGCGGAACCCAAAGGATTCCGCCCCCATTTTAATCCAGTCTGAATAAAGCGCGTACCGACATATCAAGTGTCTGATATCTTGGCAATTTTGCCTTATTATTTTTAATGTAGAAGTTTATGGTTCTTCTTGCTGATTTTGTTGTGCTTCCATCTTTCCACTCATTTAAGTATTTCTTTGGATAATAGAAATAGTATTCATGCATATTCTGTAGACCTTCATAAACACACTTTCCATCCTTAAGTGTAGAATCAATTTCTTTATCCGTATCCGCATCATAAATACGCTGTACATAATGCGTTGCACCGTCTGCTTCATAGTAAATGGAACACGTAAGTGTTGTACTGATTGCATTCAACTCTACCGGACTAAAACGGACTTTAATGTAATCATTGTTGTCCGCGCCCTGACCTTCAAACTGTACTTTACCTGACGCTGATGAAGAACCTGATGTAGTAGCATCATCATCATCATTATATTCATCATTTGCAGTCATCTGGTAATTCATCGTATTAACATCCGTAATCTCTGCATCCGGATTCATGATCTCAATCATCGGTGGTTCATAGGACGCACGGTAAGCAGCAATCATCGTATTGATAAAAAGCTTAGCTTCCATTTCCTGTGTAATTTCTGAATGACCAACACCAGAATAGAATACATTTTCCCTACTGTAAATATAATAATTATTTGCAGCATCCTTTGGAGAAACGCCATAAGTTACGGCTGTACCGTCAATATTCTCACAAACTTTATGCTTTCCATCATCTGCAAGCGTATACCATACAGTAACTTCCGGGTCCTCCATGTCAAGCTGATAATACTGTCCATGTGTAGGCGATATCGTAAACGATTCATCTATCTTATAAGGATACTCTGTAATCTGTCCCTGATTTGATTGTTCTACCTTTGTCGTAAGATCATTGGTATTGATAAATCCGGTACGTGCAACAATCTCATCAATATCACATATTGGCTTACCTGTCTCACTGCTGGTTATCATATACTGGTATGGAACCGTTTGATCTTTATTATAATTTTGCTGATCGCTGGTCCATCCCAAACGTTTCAACGCATAATATGTAAATCCATGCTTTTGTTCTAACTCATTTCCATTGATATCTGTTACCGTATCATAAGAACGTTTGCTCTGATAATTAATCAGTTTTTGTTTGTCTGGAACATTTTTACTGATTGCCTTATAACGGTTCATACCCATAACATCACGAAGCAATGTATTTGCAGAATAACCATAGTCTCCTGCTTTTTGATTATGAAAAGAAGTTAAGTCATGTGTAAAAAGCACACTCTTTCCGGAAGCAATGTAAAACTTAAGGAAATCTACCATTCCATAGGTATTGTCCAGATCCTTACCGGCATACATATCGCCAAAACCTATAATATACATATGATACTTGTACAAATCCTGCTGATCCGAAGATAATTCTTTGCTGATATTATCATAATCCGCATCTGTAAGTGTTTTTGAATAATTGTACGAAGTAAATGGTTTATCTTTGAATTTTTTTTCAAAATCCTCTAATTTGATTGATGTAATACTAATACTATAATCCTCTAAATCACTATAATATTTTTTAAACATCTGATTGCTACTTAAATCAAGTTTACCAAAATAGTCCTCGTCACCCTTTGGCATGATCTGAAGAACATTAATTTCTTTCTTTCCATTTCCTGCCATATTCTTTGCAGCAGAACATCCAGTCTTTACAAAACGGGCAGAACGATCATCTGCATTCGCTTTCACTTCATATACTTCAATCTTCCATTGAATCAATCCGTAATACAGCTTGGATAACTTACAGGTTACCGTTTGTTCTCCATCATTTGCTTTAAAATTCTTACCGGTATAATACAACTCATCATCTGCAAATTTACCATCCTGGTTCTGATCCAGGTAAATACGGTAAGAATACGTTTTATTTGCTTTATCATCCACCTTAAATCCAAATGTCATCAATGAACGCTGACTGCTATCCCTTGACAAATAATTTGGATTTGTAACCTTTGTTCCGCTTCCGGTATCACCATTATATTTCTCCGGTAACTTTGTAAACTCAACTTTAGCGCGACTTTCCTTTACCACAGAATAAATACCACTGATATCAGATGTTTTTAACAGTGTCGTTTTCTTATCCGAAGAGCTTCGGTTGCTCTCAATAAAACTACAAATATTCGAATGCTGATCTATGCGAATACTGTCGGTATCATACAAATATGGAACCGCAACAATTGGATATCCGGCCTTCAGAAAATCTTCCAATTCTGCTTTCTTAATTGTGGTGATATCATTACCTGCAAATCGTAATTCCTGTCCAGAAACATTGGAATTACTTTTTTGTGAGTACAAAAATTCCACAGAACGGCTCGTCCCATACTCTGTATAGTTTGCCCCTGTCATTTTATCTCCGGTATGGAAATAAATTTTACCTTTCATCTCAGGATCATTCCAATAGGTTACATCTACATTTCCACCCTTACCATCATTTGCACTTGTGACCCATTCTCTCTTCGTGCTATATGCGCCGTAATCCAGTCCCATAAAAATCATATTGTAGGTACTGTTCAAATCTTCTGCCGATCCAATAAACTGTGCCGTAGTCATATGCGTAATCTCAATGTCGCCACGGAATTTCGGAATCATCAGACGAATATAAGTTTTTTGCAGTGAATAACCATTTTTGCTATCGTAACATGGCTCAATATCCAAAATTTTCAGAGTGCCCTTTAAGCTCTCATTGTCATCTTTGGACTTATCACCCAAAATGTATCGTATAGCATCTGACGTCGATGGTTTACGATCTTTATCCGGATATTCTTTATCCACATAATCCAGGAAATCCTTAAATTTTGAATCAAAATCAATTTTTCCAGGTTCAGCATAATCCTGCGTAATCGTATTATCGCCATTATATGTAAACATACGATTATTAATGTAAAAACGGTTGCCATTCGTAGTTACATTGCCGGCCATCTCATAATCTTTCCATTTATCCGGCGTATTCCAATAATTATACCAATCCCAGCTGACCTTCTCGCCTTTTTCATTTGTCGGACAGAATGTATATAATGTCCAATACGTCTGCGCATCCCCTTTTTGTGCCAGACACTTTCCATCTTCCACTCTCCATGGACTCGTTTTATCAAGATACAAATCTTCAAAAAGCTCATGCTTCATAGATAAAAGCATAACTGCAAGCTTATAAACATTGTTGTTAAATCCTGTATCTGTATAGGTTTCTCCTGAAGGTTTCATATTCCAGTCAAGAATATCAATGGTTACCTGTTTTCCTTTCGTCAGCTTTTCTACACTGTAACATTCCGTATCCATCATGATAGCTGCATAATTTACATCAGCATTTACCTTATGATACATAGAAAGAGCTACTTCCCAGCTAATATCCTTTGTATTATCTGAATCCGTATTTTCAAATCCTTTTAATCCATTCGGAACTTCTGATGTATCGCCCAGACGATTAAACTGCTTCCACAGATTAACAGTTTCCCCATAATGTGTCTTCGGAGAAAATTCATACAAATCTGCATATTTTGCCCAATCCGGATGCTCATTTAATTCTTTCGGCGTAATCGTCTTAATTACAATCGAATAATCCTTCGCCTGTTCATCCGTCAGTTTTAAAGTATCTTTCAAAAAATAATCATAACTTACATAGTTAAAATACCGTGGTACTTCAACGATACAATCTTTTTCCGAGTGCTCCCGTGTTGTATAAACACGCTCTCCAATTTCCTTATCTTTAAATAACTCTTTGCCCTCATTGGTAAAATCGACATTCTTATAATTATCTTTTTCAAAATTATTAATCGTATGCCAGATTAAATTGCCTTTTCCGGCACCTACATTTTCAAATGTTCCATCTTCCTTTTGTACAAACGTACCCTCTCCATCTTCTACCTTCTCATAGTATCCTTCAAACTTTTTTCCGTAATCTTTTGTATAATCATTAATCTTATCTTTGTAATGTTCAACATTTCCCGGCAGCTCATCACGGAAGAAAAAAGCCTGTACAGCACTTTTTCCAAATGA
>ERZ779820.2421-NODE-2421-length-10350-cov-2.676542_pt1 | contig 10350 bp, 9 predicted proteins | sample MGYA00511563_ERZ779820 | MGnify/ENA primary metagenome ERZ779820 (study PRJEB29588, sample SAMEA1964852) | human gut metagenome | biome: human gut; feature: human-associated habitat; material: faeces | place: Denmark | collected 2008/2010 ...
TGTATAAAATCAGCATATGACAGATCGGACAGAGCAGCGTTGAAAGATATCAGTCAGAATGTTATTCCTGGAATCATCTGCAATCTGACAGATATGAAATCATCAAGAGAAAAAATCTGGATGAACGATGCAAAGCCATTTGGTTATGAGATTCTGGATATAAAAATTGGTGGCGTAATTACAAGACTTAAAAGTACAGGATACCGGATTGACAATTATCTGAATGGAAATGTGCTTCGTCTGGAAGAGCTGGAAGAGGAAAGACTTCCCTATTTTACCAAAGGAATGGACAAGCGGGAGAACCTATGGAATCGCATCATCAGTGGATGTGATTTGAATGACACGATCTGATAAAGGTAAATGAAGGGAATCAGGCTACGTATGAAAATTCTAGTGATTTTAATAATTTTTGTATTTGCATTGTCTCTCTTTCGAATGATTCTGGAATGGAGTAAAAATAATAATAAATGTTCTCACCAGCGTTATAAACGATCAGAAAATAACGGTTTATACAGGAAATCAAAACTATTCTCATAGAATGGTTTTGGTTTCCTTTTTTGCTGTTACAAATCAGTTACAACTGTATTATAGAATTTAATGTATAATTAACCTGTGAAAAGATAGTTATAAAAACATGTGAGGTAATAATTATGAAGGCAAGAATTCTTGTGATAGAAGACGAAATGTCAATCAATGACCTGCTATGTATGAATTTGGAGATTGCAGGGTATGAAACAGTAGGATATCTGGATGGAAATGAGGCATATGAAGCAATTATTCAAGATCATGCGTTTCAGTGTGCACTTGTAGATATTATGCTTCCCGGAAGAGACGGATATAGCCTGTTACCGAAACTGAAGCAGTATGAAATCCCCGTAATATTTCTTACCGCAAAGGGAGATATCGCGAGCAAGATAAAGGGATTAAAAGACGGTGCAGAAGATTATATTGTAAAACCATTTGAAATGCTGGAAGTGATGGTCCGTCTTGAAAAAGTACTGGAACGTAATGGCACTGTACAAGAACAGATTCAAATTGGTGATGTCATCATTGATACTGCTAGTCGTACTGTTACAAAAATGGGCATGGAAATCTATTTAAAGCCAATGGAATATAACTGCCTCATGGTGTTTGCCAAAAATCCGAATAAAGCACTGACCAGGAATCAGATTCTGCAGGAACTGTGGAATGAAGAGTTCTGCGGAGAAACAAGAACTGTGGATGCACATGTGGGTCGTATCAGGAAAAAGCTTGGCTGGCAGGATAAGATTAAAACAATTCCCAGAATCGGTTACAGACTTGAGGTGGATTTATGAAACTCTTAATAAAGATCTTTTCTCAGACTACATGTATCATTTTGTTGGTATCGTCAGGGATCTTTCTCTATACCACTTATTGTTGGAAAAATCAGAGTATACAGAATATCAACAGTTATGAAAGCAGTATATTCAGAACAAATATCTTACAGTTTGAAAATAAAACAAGCCTTTCCGACGATCAGAAACAGAATGCCGACAACGAAATGCGCCCCCAAATAGTTACTTATGCTTTTCGGCAGGTTTTTCATGACAGCGCGGTTTTATATCTTGATGGAAAAATGACCTATAATGGAACTGTTTATGAATTCGACGTAAAAAAGTTAAGAGAATTATGTGAAAGTAAGGCAAACATGGTGGATCATGGCAGCAACAGTGACGGTCATGGCCCTATGGTCAGTCAGATAAATGGAAGGACACTTTTGTTATTTTACTATGGCAATGTAAATATGGGATATCAGATTGTTACTTATAAAGATATAACAGATGTAATAGAAAAAAGTCATCTGCTGTTTTTTCAGACAGGTGGATTTACTTTATCTTTGATCGTGGTGATGGGAATTATCCTTTATTTGAGCCTTCGAAAAATCACAGCACCGCTTACAAGCCTAAGAGAAGCTACGCTTCTTGTTTCTGAAGGTATTTATGATTTTAAAGTACCGTCAGAGGGCAATACAGAACTTGCGCAGGTAGGTGCAACCTTTAATTTTATGACAGGTAAAATAAAAGAACAAATTGAAAGTCTTTCTAACATAAACCGGACACAAAAACAGCTTATTGGAAGTCTGGCTCATGAGCTGAAGACCCCAATGACTGCAATCATAGGCTATGCAGATACATTGCTTACTGTGCGCCTAACCCCGGAAAGGCAGGAGAAGGCTCTGATTTATATTGAAAATGAATGTCGCAGGCTTTCAAGACTTTCTATGAAAATGCTGGAATTAACCGGACTCTACGAAGCTTCGGAAGACTCATTCAATCCAGTGGAAATACAGGTGGATAATTTCCTGAAAGAAGTAAAAGAACTTATTGATTGCAGGCTTCAGGAAAAAAACATCTCTCTTGATGTATTTTGTGAACCAAAAGAATTGGTAAAGAAGTTTGATCAGGACTTAATGATAAGTGTAGTGACAAATCTAATTGATAATGCAGTCAAAGCTTCCAGGAAAGAATCTAAAATTGTGCTTGAGGCAACCCCAGACCATCTGATGGTTCAGGATTTTGGAAAGGGAATACCGAAAGAGGATCTGGAAATGGTGACGGAACCATTTTATATGGTAGACAAATCTCGTTCCAGGGCAAAAGGAAGTGTAGGACTCGGTCTTTCTTTATGTCAGAAAATTATAGAACTGCACGATTTCCAACTGAAGATTGAAAGCAATCCGGGAAAAGGAACTACCGTCTCTGTTTTCTGGTAATCACACTAACGTTTACATATCAGTTACAAATCGCGAAAGATTTGGTGTAATGCTTGATGATATACTTACAACAACCTTAGAAAGGAGATATTACCAGAAATGAGAAAAAACATAAAAAAGTTTGCAGGAATAGTGCTTTGTATTGGAATGTTTACAGGATGCGCACAGACCCCGGATTCTTCTTTGGTAAAGCCGAAGGGGAGCAAGGCTGTAGATGCTTATACGGAAGCGGATGATGTTAGCGGTTCTAAAGGAGAAGTATCTGAAAGCAAGAACGATGACGGTTCAGAGTCAAAGACAACCCTCAGGAATCTCATTGATGCTCCTCAAAATTATAAAAGCCATGTGGAAGATGACAGTGCCAAGCTCGTGGTAAATACAGATGCAAGCGTAGAAATTCCGGAAGTGGAAAAGATATCTGCTATTTCTGTCACCGCGGCAGAAGTTACCCAGGAGCTTCTCGACCGTATTACAAACGCATTCTTCTCAGAGGCAAAACTTTATACCATGGATAGTTATTACGCGATGACAAAGGATGAAATTAAAAAAACTCTGGATGAACTAAAAGAAGACGTTGCAAACGGAAACCTGGATCCCTATAACTATGGAACAGATGATGATGGGAATTATGTCTATGATATCTATGAAGATATTGAGACATGGGAACAGGAATACGAAACTGCTCCGGAAAAGAAAACCCTGACAGAGGCAAAACCTGTTGCCGGAAATTCTTTCGATTGTATTACACAAATGCCAGACGATTCACAATACTATTATATAATATCTTCCGCTGGCTCCGATACCTTGTCAGTCAAGATCAAGAAAGCAGCAAACAAGGGCGGGGAAAAAATACCGGAGGATGCAATGTGGTGTGATTACGGATATTCTGAAGAGGAAGAAAAACCTACAGAAGAATCTATCGGGCTGTCCCTGAATGAAGCAAAAAAACTTGTAAAGGAAAAAGTTGAAAAAATGGGCATCACAGATTTACAGTTTTCTAACTGGAATTACGCGGTGTGCAAAAGTTTTGAAGGCGATAATAGTTCAGGTGATTTTGGAAATGGATATAGAATTGATTATGCGCGTACCATAAATGGTGTGCCGGTAACTCAGACACTTGCAGACGGTGGGGCATTGGAATATATGGACAGCACAATGGAAACATGGTCTTATGAAAGTCTCTGTTTCTATGTCGATAAAGATGGCATAGAAAGCATGACTTATTCAAATCCCTACACAATTGGTAACATAAAGACAGAGAACTTAAATCTTCTTTCATTCAGCGAGATTATGAAAATTTATGAAAAAATGATGGTGGTAACAAACGCTGATAATATGCAATATGAAAATTCCAGGGTCTATAATATTGATCGGATTGTTCTTGGTTATGCCAGAATATATGAGCCGTCTACTGACGCACACACAGGTATTATGATCCCTGTCTGGGATTTTTTCGGCAGCATGACTTCAGAAAGTGAATATAACGGAGAAACAGAATCAAATACCATAAAAACTCCGAATGAAAGTTTCCTTACCATTAATGCTGTGGATGGCAGTATTATAGACCGAAATTTGGGTTACTGACATGAGGCAGGTATTTGGAATTGTACGGTACAATTTCTTCGGATTTTTACGCAATCCCAAAGTTATTTTTATATTTCTGTTAGAATTTGTACTTAGTTTTCTACTTACAGGCAGAATCATGGTTGTAATGGAGACCTACGATACACCGGTACAGGCCATTGAGCCATTTATCTGGACATTTGGGGATGGGATAGCAGTACTGTCCAGTTCGCTGCTCTTGCTTCTTATGTTTTCTGACCTGCCGAAGATGACACCTATTACTCCATACCAGCTGACCCGGACAACCAAGAGGAAATGGCTTTTAGGTCAATTCATTTATGTTATTCTTGTGACTGTTTTATATACGGTTTTGATGCTGTTATTTACGGCCGTGCTGTGTATGAAAAAGAGTTATCCAGGTAACCTGTGGAGCGAAACTGCGGCCATGCTTGGTTATTCAGAATTAGGAAAAAACCTGCAGGTCCCTTCTACAGTAAGGGTCATGGAAAGTATCTCACCCTATGGCTGTATGCTGCAGGTTTTCTTCCTTCTGTTTTGTTATTCGCTGACCTTAAGCTTTGTAATCCTTGTAGGAAATCTCTATAAAGGGAAGACTAAGGGTATGATTTTTGGCCTTCTTTACAGTGTATTTGGTTTTTTATTGGACCCGAAAGTACTGGCTGCAATTTTACATAAAGAAAAATACGAAATGTATCAGGTAAATGTATTAATCTGCTGGATCAGTCCTCTGAACCAGGCAGTATACGGAAAACATAACTTAGGTTATGACCCATTGCTTCCGAAAATCACGCATTCCTACATGTTTTTTCTGGGTATTTTAGTTCTTCTTGCAGTTTTTGCAATTAACCGGATGAAAAAATATACCTTTGAATTTCTTGGAGAAAAGACATGATCGGGAGGGGGAATACCTGTGTGGGGTGAAACAAAACGTATGTTATTTAATAAGAATTTTCTGGCAGCATGGCTGATAGCCTGCATTTCCATCGCCATTGGCCAGACTTATCCCAGCTTAAAAAAAGCACTGGCATGTGGTACTTTTATCAGTATACTGGAAGGTTCCTTAAAAAGTCAGGCAGTATCTTTTGCCATTCCGGTAGCGGCCGTATTGCCATGGAGTGATTCCATTCTGCAAGAATATAAAAGTGGATTTTTAAAGGAGATACTTCCCAGAACGACCCGCAGACAGTATGTCGAAGGTAAAGTCTTTTCTATTATGATGTCTGGTTTTATGGTCTGGACATTAGCTATACTAACGGTACTTTTTATCAATTTTATTGTGTTCTATCCGCTGGAGATACAGGGTGCTATTCAGAAAGAAGCACTTCTGGACTTGCTCATGAAGGCATTCCGGACAGGACTTATCGGAAGTATCATAAGTACTTTCGGTGGAAGCTGCGGGATTTTATGGGATTCTGCTTACATGGTATATGGAATCCCTTTTGTAAGCTTCTATTTCGGAATTATTCTTCATGACCGCTATTTTAAAAATCAGATATGGTTTTATCCAGTAGAATGGATATTGGCTGATAAAAATTGGGGACCGGACAAAATAGGACTTTGGCTATTTCTACTGTTGTTTTTATTAGTAATGCTGGGAATTCTGGGAGGTGTTTTATATGGAAGATTGGAAGAAATCTGAAGGGACATTTAATCTGGCCTGTGATCCGCAAAGAGCAAGTGGAATGATGCAGAACACCTGCGTAAAAATAGAACACGTGACCAAACGTTTCGGTGAAGACATCGTGTTACAGGAAGTAAATCTTTCCTTGAAAACAGGGAACGTCTATGGGATTGTTGGAAATAACGGTTCCGGAAAGACCGTTCTTATGAAATGCATCTGTGGGTTTCTCCCTGTAACTACGGGCACTATTTTTGTATTTGGAAAAAAAATAGGCCATGATGTGGATTTTCCTGAAAGTCTTGGAGTTATTATCGAGACTCCCGGTTTTCTTACACAATATACGGGCTTTAAAAATCTGGAGATCCTGGCAGACATGAATGGCCGGATTTCGAAGGCCGATATCCGCATAGTCTTAAAAAGGGTAGGATTGGATCCGGACATGAAGAAACCAGTCGGAAAATATTCCCTTGGAATGCGTCAACGCCTTGGTATTGCACAGGCCATTATGGAAGATCCTCTGTTTTTGATCTTGGATGAGCCGTTTAATGGACTGGATAAACATGGCGTGGAAGAAATAAGAGAACTGCTGCTGGATTTAAAAGCAGCAGGAAAAACCATTTTGCTGGCAAGCCATAATGAAGAGGACATCAGAATCTTATGTGACCACGTATATGAAATGGATGGAGGAATCTTAAGAGAAAGGACTGCCTGATAATGAGAAATTTATTTGTAAAAACGGCATTAGTATTGTGTACGACAATAATATTTCTTCCAGCTACCGTTTTTGCCACAGAGCCTCAAAACACGGAGATTACATCTGCTGAAGAAGGATTTACGGACTCAGATCCGTCCGTATCTTATGAGAATGATAACTCGTTAACCCTTGATAAAAAAGAGGATGATTCTACGAGTAGCGAACCTCCGGCAGAGGATGAAAAGACTCCTGATAAAGCTGATACCGATAAAGAAAATCCGGATCCGGATATTTTTACATCAGGAGATGACTTTGGTGATGGTTCTAAATCGAATCCTTTTCATGTTGTAATAGACAGTGATAATCCGGAGGACGGTGACGCCCCGCAGATAACAGATCCGGTTATAGACAACGGGTATTCGGGCGGTGGGGGAGGAGGTAATTCAACATCAGACTCATCAAGTGAAAAAATATTACATAAACCGCAGGTATTATTAGAAGACAGCAATCTTTCAGGTGGACGATTGGAGGCTGGTTCTACAACAGAAATGTCGCTGACATTTCGAAATAAAAGCTGCAGTCAAAATGTATTTGGTTTAAAAATTTCCCTTTCTACAGAGAACAAAGGAATCGAATTTGAGAAAAACTCTTTTTATGTACAAGTCCTGGCTCCGGGTGAAGCAATTACTTTGGAACAGATGATTACTATAACAGAAAACTGTGATCCTGGACAGGCTGTCATTACTTTTTCTCTGGATTATGAAGATTCAAAAGCAACGGCAACTACCGGTACAGAATCACTGTCTTTTCAGATCATCCAACCGGTTCGTGTTAAGCTGGAAGCTTCAGATATTCCATCTGTTTTATACACTATGGATACAGTAGAGATCCCGGTAAAAGCAATGAATCTCGGAAGAGACAAAATATACAATGCAAGTGTCAGCTTAAAAGCTGATGAATTAAGTTCAAACGATACGGCATTCTTAGGGACCATAGAGGCCGGAGATTTATCCCAGGGAAGTCTTCGCATATATGTAAAAGGAAAAACAGGAAAATGTGCAGGTCAATTAATTCTTACGTATGAGGATGCCGATGGCAAATCGTATGAGGACGAAATAAAATTTGATTCTGAAATCAAAGAAACCCAGATAAAGTCTTTAAAGGTTGAAGATGACCAGGAGAAAACCAATAACTGGTGGTATTCCATAGTTGCAGTTGTTGCAGTACTGCTTATTTCCATAATCCTGATTCTGGTCAGAAAGCTTCATAAGAAAAATATCCTTCTCGAAGAAGTGAGAAAGGCGGCTTCTCATTGAAAAGAAAAAAAATAGACAGCTTTACCTTATTTGTCATACTTCTGCTGACATTGACACTTACATTATTAGGAATGCTGCTGGCAGGCATGAAAGAAGAAAAACGGCAATTTACTGTGTTGCTCCCACTTGGAGATCTGGCTTATGATGAAGATTTTTTGCAGAAAGCGAAGAAGATAAAAGGTATAAAAGAAATCTGGCCAGTCATAGAAGTCCCGGTTGTCATCAAAATTGAAGATTATACGGAAACAACGACTTTTTCAGGAATTGATATGAATGCGTTTGGAAAAAATCCAACTCAGAATGAACTGGGGAAGATGCCGTTGTTATTGCTGGGAAATGCTTCCCTACGGGATATGAAAGACTATAATAATCATGCCATTTCAAAAAAACAACAGGAAAAATTTTTAGAGATGGGTGAAAACCTGAATATTTTTTATTCCCTGGATGAAAAAGAGAAGGAAACTTCCAAAGCCACGGATGATCTTACCACTTTATCCGGCAATTCCGCAAGAGAACTGCAAACCTCATATATGCCCTGTAAAGCCGCTGTAGTAACAGAAGGCAACGAAATCTACATACCCATTTCCCAGGCACAGGATCTCTGCAGAGAAATAGGAGAGCCTTCTGAAATCAGTAAAGTATATCCAAAAATAAATGGAAAAAATAACCTGGAGAACGCAAAGAAAATACTTTCAAGAATTTAACATAATATATAGCAAGAAGTCTCTTTCCTTTACAGATGTGCAATGAATTGTAAAAGCACTGTACGAACGCTGTAAAAGCAAATAAGAACACTTGGTTGGTGATGCAATTCATGGTATAATAGTATCAGTTGATAACATAAATGATAAAAAAGCTTATTTTGTTAAAAAAAGGATCACAATGTACATTTGAATATCAGATTTACTGCTTTTTGATCATGTGGTTGTAATGTTCCGTGCATAGCCCAGAATGGAACTAAGTAAATTTATCAATGTCTGTTCTTTTTTCAAAATCTGAGATTTAAATGGCAGAAGTATATCACATGATAATGCTTATGGTATGGAAAAAAGCTTTCGTTGTAGCCTATGGTTCTGCATGGAAAGTTATTGGATAAAAGATACTGATTAATACTTGGTAAAATGAGGAAGCTCACAAATGAAAAAAATTACAATTGCCTTAATTATGGTTATATCATTAATAGCACCAATTCAGACAATGGCGGAGAGTGTTACCCAGAACGGTACAATAATAGAGCCTTTGGAACAGAATATTGAACAGATCATCGATGAAATCACTTCTGAACCGCGTCCAATAAATTCTGATGCAATACAGAATGTAAAAGAATATATTAGTGAATATTTTGGCAATCTGGGATATGACAATATAGAATACCAGAAATTCGAATATAACGATGAAAACAATGAGAATGCAATAAGGCATTCCTCGCAGGCGGATGTGTTTCTGGCATCAACAGCCGAGAATGCAATTGTTGACGGCATTGGTGAAAATATCATTGTGACAAAAAACTCATCTATTGATACTACAAAAAATCTGATCATAAGTGCCCATTATGACAGTGCAGAAGATTCGGTGGGCGCCAATGATAACGGTTCCGGAGTGGCAGCAGTGCTTGAACTGGCAAGGATTTTAAAAGATACAGAGATACCGTATAATATAAAATTCATCCTGTTCTCGGGCGAAGAGAAATATATGCTGGGTTCAAGATGGTATGTTGGTAAGCTGACGGAGGACGAGCGGAAACAGATCATCGGAGTAATAAATATTGATACTATTGCAGAAAAAAGTGATCTGGGTTATATGGCGATGATCGAAGGAAACAAAAGACCAGACAATGCGGAATATGATGATGAGGGATTGAAAAAACTGGCAGAATTAAATAAAAACAGTATGTCAGAACTATTTACACCCAGTGACAGATTTTTCCTGACAATGGCAACCAACAGTGACCATTATCCGTTTGCATTAGTGAATATCCCGGCAGTATCTATTGTCCAGGACTGGCAAGATGGTTTGAACGTGAATGATAGTTCTGATGTAAAAGAAAATATGGATATACAGAGAATTGTGGAAGTGATTGATCAGGTTATGGAAGTACTTCCAACGATCAATTAAATTTATATCAAAAATCTCCCACTAATGGTAGTGCCAGATAAAAAACATTGTAGAAGTCAGTAATATTAATGTTTTTCATGGTGCTAGCACGGTGTGAAGTCGAAATAATCAAATACTGACAGAGACTAGGAGGTGGAATAATGAAAAAATGGATCGTGATGCTGGCGGTACTTGTTATGTTCTGTCTGGCGGGATGCGGGGAAAAGCCGATGACAGCAGTATATTTTCATACAGATGATAACAGCTGGTATTTTGCGGATCTGGACACGGACACGATTTTCTCCGG
>ERZ779820.2433-NODE-2433-length-10296-cov-2.724539_pt1 | contig 10296 bp, 8 predicted proteins | sample MGYA00511563_ERZ779820 | MGnify/ENA primary metagenome ERZ779820 (study PRJEB29588, sample SAMEA1964852) | human gut metagenome | biome: human gut; feature: human-associated habitat; material: faeces | place: Denmark | collected 2008/2010 ...
GTACTGTCATAAAGTCAGCTGCTCGTTTGAGCGGCACTGTTTAATAATTACTTTCTGCACTTGGCTGGTAACTTATCCGACCAAGGGAGTAAATTCTCACAGAAACTCCGATCACTTTCATCTAAGTGTTTCGGTATCTCTGTCAGAAGATATTCAAAATAATCATACGGCTTCAGATTGTTTGCCTTTGCTGTTTCGGCTATGCTATAGATGATAGCACTGGAATCAGCACCAGCTATTGAATCAATCATCACCCAGTTTTTCTTGCCAATACAGAATCCACGAATAGATTGTTCAGCACTTTATCTTCATATATGAATAAAGCGAGAATTCAATCAGACCTGTAACAGTAGGCCGGAAAAACTGGCTGTTCTGCGATACAACTGATGGTGCAGATGCAAGCATGATGGTATTCTCATTATTAGAAACAGCAAGGGCTAATGGAATTAATCCATACAAATATCTTGAATTCTCATTGGAGTCAAGACCGGATGAAAAGATGACAGATGAACAATTGGAAAGTCTTTTGCCATGGAACGAAAATGTAAAGCAAATTTGCAAGATCAACTCATAGTAAAACAGTCGGGTTAATGCAAAAATGTCATAGCAAAAATTTGCGTTATGGCAAATAACTCATAGTAAAAATACGATAAAAATGCAATCTGTAAAAATCGCAGATTGCATTTTTGTTTAATATACTATTTTATTTAGCGCTTACATATGATCTCCATAAAAACACTTTCATTTGTGTACAGAACAAAGTTTCCTATAACATAAAAATCCCCGGCGGACTGTTTCTGATATGCTCATACTCAAGTCCGTCAGGGATTGATTCATTTCTGACAAAATTTGTGCTTATTTACTTTCCATCCATTATCATTATAATAGAAATTTTATTTCCTGATCTGATTCAGCCTGTCATTTATTGCAAGCAATTGTTCTTTACTCACTTCGTTTATTTTCTCTGCTTCTCCGGCCTTGCTTGTCATCTGACTGGTAATCCCCATCATATTGATCATTCGGAGTACCGTGAATCCACTCAGCATCTTCATCATGCCACTGTTCATTCCACCGCCTTGTGCCTTTGCCTGTCCAAAGCTCTGAAACAATTCCTGCATGACTTTATTTCCATCCTCATTCGACATAATATCGCCCACCGTATCATTTAACGAGAAGAAACCATCCGGTGCCGTGATATCAAACCAATTTAAAACAGCACCTTTTTCTTTCAGACGGTACGCTTCATTAAACTTCTCAACTTTTTTGATAAAGCTTTCATCCCGGCATTCGCCTGCCACTGCTAGAAGCTTTGTCTCACCCTGCTTCGGATCTGAGGTATGCCAATTCAGTGCTTCACATCCATATTCACTCATGCCGATCGGGATCTTTGGAAACTCTTTGTGGAATTCATCCATCCACGGGCCATTCATTGAAGTGTCTCCACCATACCATCCATAATAATGATTATAAGAAACTACATCCGGGATCTGAATATACGGATTATGCATGTCACACATCGAAACTACCGCCATAGTTGTCAGCCTTGTAGGATCCATCTCATGTGCAAGGTCATTTAATATGTGATGGTTTTCCATAAGGTCTTCGTCTGCTTCACCTGACATCGTAATTTCATTGGATAATCCCCATACGACAATACTTGGATGGTTGTAATTCTGAACAATCAGCTCCTTCATCTGACTGATCGTATTTTCACGTCCGTTTTTCATGTGCTGGGAAATATACGGAATTTCTGCCCATAATACAAGCCCCTTTTCATCACACAGATCATAGAAATATTGTGCATGCTGATAATGTGCCAGACGGATCGTTGTAGCGCCCATTTCACAGATTAAATCAATATCTTCTCTGTGATGTTCCGGAAGAAGCGCATTTCCATTTCCTGCCCGGTCCTGATGTCTGGACACACCACGCAGTGGATAGCTATTCCCATTTAAGAAAAATCCCTTATCAGGATCAATTGTGAAGGTACGGCATCCAAATCGTGTACTGACACTGTCTATGCATACGCCGTCTTCCATTAAGCATACAGTCGCTGTATACAAATATGGATCTTTGCGTCCATTCCAAAGATGTACATCTGTTATTTCCAGATTGACCTGTTTATCCGAAATCCCTGTTTTGGTTTCTGCTGCAAGAACACCTTCAGCATCTGTAATCTGATATACCAGCTGCTGTCCTGCTTTTTCCCCGCTTAAAAATACTTCCACGGCAATTTTTGCATTTTTGTCTGCTACCTCTGGTGTCACTTTCAATCCATTTCCACCATAATAGTCCAGATCAAAATGAGACTTATTTACAGCAATGATATTTACATCTCTGTACATTCCACCATAAAAAGTAAAATCCGCTTTCTGTGGGTATACCCTGTCATTTGCACTATTGTCCACGGCAACCACGATCAGATTCTTTCCATCTGTAAGTGCGTCCGTCATATTCACCCGCCAGGTTGAGTATCCACCATCGTGATGAGCAAGGTGATTTCCATTCACATAAACATCAGCAGATGCATTCACTCCCAGAAATTCCAGATAATACTGTTCTCCCTCCGGAAGTTCCTCTTTCTGGACTTCTTTCGCATAAAAACAGGTTCCACGGTAGTAATCGTTTCCACCATCCTGTCCGTCAATCGCATTCCAGGTATGAGGCAGATTCACCCAATACCAATTTTGTGGCATAGCAACCGGAGGCTTTATCGCTTCCTTGCTAAATGCCCATTTTTCGTTTAAGTTAAAAATTTCTCTCATTTATTCCTCTTTCTCAGACTCATTCATTCTTTTCTTCATAATTCATTTTCTTTAAAAATGTCATTGGCGACATATGATAATATTTTTTAAAAGCACGATAAAAGTTACTGTACTGTCCAAAACCACATAATGAAAAAATATCCGTTGGTTTTTCCCCACTGATCAATAATTGTCTTGCCATGATCATCCGTTTTTCCAGAACATACTGATATATGCTCTTTCCTGTTGCATTTTCAAAACTTCTGGACAAATAAAACTTGCTGATATAAAAACGGTTACACAAAAAATCCAGTGTCAGATTCTCTGTATAATGTAAATTGATATACCGGATTACCTGCTGGATATTCGCATTTCCTGCCATTGTATTCAGATTTAAATGTCTCTCCAGTAAGATAAGCAGATGTTCTACCAGCGAATCACACATAATGTCATGGCCAAATTCTTTCTCATGCATTTCATAGCGTAATTCCAAAAGCATATTTATGATTTTTTTCCGCATTGCCGGATCTTCCCGGAGCAGATATCCTTTCTTCTCTGCCGAAACAAAACACTGGTTCAGATTAGTTTTCCTGCTTGAAATGCGGTTCAGATACCATGGATTCAGCCAAAGGATCACTCTGTCTGCTTCCCTCTCTGAAATCATTTCCTGATGTTCTGTCATAGGAGGAAGCAGCACAATATCTTCTTTCTCTAATTCAATTTTTTTGCCATCGACTGTAAATGTTATGTTTCCGTCTAATGCACAGTAGATTTCAAAAAAATCATGCAGTTCCACTCCTGCATTTTGTATCGCTGTGGTACAAAAACGATGCACTTCCATGCTGGAACTGATCATGACTTGATACCCTAAGTATTCATCATATAGTTCATTATTTTTCATCTCTGTATATTATTATAACGCCTTCTTTTCTGTTTAACGTAATCTCAATGACACCTTCTTCGCGTTCTATAAATTCTGCCTTTTTACCATCTATTTCAACATCATAGTGATATAGCGAATTCATGACAATCAGAAGCACGCCTGTATGTGTTCCTGTGGTACTGTATACAATTTCTGCATGATCCACATCCTCAGAAATTTCTTTCTTTTCAATCCAGGTATCATATCCGGTTGTTAAAGTTCCTCTCTTGTAGTACGCATTATACCATATAGAAATTGGAGTAGAAAGTCCGCTAAACTGGTGAAACCAGCCGCCACGTTCCGTTTCAATCTGTATCATTTCAAATGTATTATAACTGAATTCAATCTCCTGCTTCCAGGAATTCAGTCCTCTGTGTGCAATATCAAATGCAAATTGTCCCTCTCCTATATCAAGCATTGCTTTCCATAAGAAATACTGATACGGACACCAGACACTTCCGTTCCAATAGCCGTTATCGTAATAATAGCTGGCAGACATATCAACCGTAGAAATTCCAACCGGGGACCACAGTTCCTCTGGAGATTTCAGGTGCTTTAACAACTGTTTTTCCTGCTCTTTTGAGCAAATTCCTGCGATCAACGGCGTAACACCATCTACTCCCTTGTTATAATTTTCTCCTGCCTCAGTCCGCAAAATATGGACTCCCTCCTGCCCCTGCACAGCATAGCCAAAATATCCGCTCTCTTCATCCCATGCATATGCCAGCAATGCGTTCTTTACACGTTCAATATCCCGCTCAAATTCCGGCAGATTCTCCTCATATCCAAATGCCATTGAAATCTGTTTCATAAATTTTGCAATACGGATAAAATGTACATTACTGCAGACCGGTGATACTACCTGTTCCATATTCTTTCGATGTAACTCCACCTGCGGCGGATAATCGTCCATTCCACTTGCATTGTAAAAATAGTCATATACTGTCAGAAGACCATTTCCAAGTCTTGACATTGTGGATCCTTCCGTCCTGCCAGCCATATAACGATAGTAACGTAAAAACATCGGATAGTATTTCTTCAAATTTTCCCGTTCTTTTGCATCCGCCCGATTTAATATCTCGTAATACAAATAAAACTGTGTTGGGACAAGTGAACCATGTGCCACAAATGCGAAATCTGTATTATCTGGTTCGGATAAGTAAGTGTCCATTACATATTCTGCAAGTTTTGAGGAATAATCTAACATTCCAAGTCCAATAAATCCGGAATCCCACGTATACAGACTGTCCCATCTTTTTCCCGGTGTATAATGCGCAATGTATTCACCATGCCGCCTGATTGGATACACAATATTACTATATAATGCAGATTTCATCATCCGTCCTGTAAATTCAAATGGATTTCCCTCTTCATTGGCACAATTTTCTTTTTTTACAATGCTTCTGCATTGTTTCCAGAAAATTTCTAATTCAGCTTTTGAATAATTACGTTCTTTTGTACTGATGTGTGCATATTCCGTTCTGACACTTTTTCCGGGAACAAATAACGCTTCTGCAACATTAATATGATAAAAGCCTTCATCCGAATGTTTATCCTGAAATGCACCCGAAAAACTTCTCGTCAGATTATCATAAGTAGCATCTGAATTTGCAAGGCGTGATACTAATGCATCCTCAATACAGCCCGAATACAATTTTCTGCTTCTGACACGCTTGCTTAAAATGCTAAGATATATTGGATTTTCCTTATAGTTGTACTGATATTTTATATGATCATTCTCGTACTCAACTTTTGGGATTACATTACGAGCCTCTTCTGTTATTCCGACTTCCTTTTTGTCTGATTTTTCACAAACACATAAAAAATCAAGCATTATTCCATTACTCTGTTCGCTGAAAGCTTCCATTTTAAAGATGAACTCTTTATCTGAAATCTTTCCGATTGGAACATAGCAGATTCCACTCTCTTTTGTTGCAGCAAAATGGATTGTTCCAACATTGCTTTGAAAAATTACATCTCCCTCATCCTGCAATGTACGATATCTTATCGCTAACACTGCGTCCTGATACGATTCCTTTAATTTTACCTGATAAGAAACTTTGTCGCCCTGATTGCCGCCAAACGCTTTCAATCCAAGATAACGCATAAAGAGTGCATAGTAGGACATTCCCAATCCATTGTCATCCGTAAATCCATCGACCAGAATCTCTCCCTTTTTCATGGCATCCAGATTCAGGTGTTCCCATGGAACTGCTTTTCCAAACTCCAAATTTTCATAATCGACAGCATTCCACGCATCACTTTTTTCCGGTACTTTTTTCGTGTATACTCTGCTTTTCGGATATTCCTCTGCGGCAAAATAATTGATAAGGCAATTCTGGTTTTTATCCGTATTATTATGGAAGGAAACCCGGATTCCCCAGGTTTCCTCCTCAATCTCAAAGAAATCTACGTCTGCATATAACTGATCTTTCCAAAGAAGCTCATAGCGATATCTATAATATTTTCCATTACTATCACAATCCCACGGATGATACTCAGATGGGATTGTAACGTTTGGAGCCGGTACATTGCTGTTCGCATATGTCGGATGTATCACAAAATCAAATCTTGCTCCTGGAACAGCACTCTCCTTCATAATTCTTGAAATACCCATATACTTTTTCGAATATGGTCCCCACAATGGAATTATATTTTTATTTTCGTCTCTCATAATTATGCCTTTACAGCATTTTTCTGCTGTGTTTCAGCAATGCTGTCCTCAATCTCCTTCATTTTTTCACCAGTCAATGGATAGAACTTCATTGCAATAATAGAAGCAATCCATCCCAAAATCGGCATGCCACAGAATAATAAAATTGTGATCATCAAAATTTCAGGTGTGCTTGCATCTCCCACCTGTGGCACTGAATTTTTATATCCTATGACAGCTACAAATGCTCCAACAACTGTAGTTGCAAATGATGAAATAAGTTTATCAATAAAGGAGTATACGGTTGCAATTAGTCCCGGCACATAATGTCCACTTCTATACACTTCATAATCGGTGCAGTCTGCCATCATTGGAATCATCATATTACTTCCGATATTACGAATTCCATTCAATGCAATAATAAGAACTACAAATGCAATATTCATAAATCCAAAGGACTTCAAATCAATCTTCGTTGGATCACCAAAAATCAGAAGCAGTGTAATTGCGAGCTGAACAGCAATACATCCATATACAGTCGCTACATACGTCTTTTTCTGTCCGGCTTGTCTTGCTCCCATAATACCTATTACAAGTAAAATAATGTTTGGAATCATTGTGATAGCAGACAATCTTCCCATTACTGCATAGTCACCAATAATAATTCCATAAAGCATAACACCTACGATGGAATTTCCTGCAATACTTGATGCAAGTTTATCTGTAGACTCGGAAATAACTAACATCTGAAGTGCTCTGTTGTGTTTTAATACTTCCCAATAAGTTTTGAAGCTGACTTTTTCTTCTTTATTTTTTACCATGCTGTTGTAGTATTCCGGTTTATCTTTTGGCGCAATGGCAATCAGTGAGCAGATCATTAATACAAAAGCAATTGCAATTACCCAGACAATGATCTCACTGAAGAATTCAAGTGTCATTCCGCCATATTTCGGAACAAGGTAATTGGAAACAAGCATTATAATTCCGGTCTGTAAGAACAGCATAAAAAAGCCTGTAAAGAAACCGTAAATCGGTCTCTGTTTTGGATCGTTTGTAAGTAAAGTCTGTGCAGAAGTTGTGACTGTTCCCTGAACGGTATAACCAATAATGTAAAGTGCATACACAACAATAAAATATGGGATCTGGAGTGCTTCCGGAACTAAATGCGTGGTCTTATATAATAAGATCATGCTTAATGCAAGAAGCGCATTGCCGACAACAAGGAATGGGCGGAATTTTCCAAAACGTCCATTGGTATGATCGATCAGCCATCCAATGATCGGATCTGTAAATCCATCAAAAATTCGCATAGAAGTTGCCAGTGTAGATACAAATACTACAGACATTCCTAAAATTCCATTTGCATAGTAAGATACATACATCATTAAAAACAGATACATATTTGTTGACATCATATTTAATGCAAACAATGCGATCTGCCATGTTTTCGCACGGTTATATTTCGTTGCTTCGTTCATTGTAATTCCTCCTAAAAACATTGTTTAACATTTTCAAATCATGATTTTAAGTGGATTTTAGCATTGAACTTTTTCAGTGTACATTGCATATATTTTCTATAACATTACGATTATTGCCTTGACTCTCCAAGAATTTACTCCACCTGCACCTGACACATTCTCATTGTAGTCAATGCTGCTTCATGGCTTTCCGGTGTGACACCTGCGCAGCAGGAAGCAATGACTTTGACCGGGATCTCCGGCAGATATGCCTTAATTAAAATTGCATTGGAGACAACATAGATGTCGGTGCAAAGTCCGACCAATGTAACGGTGATATCTTCTTTCTCTGCGATTTTTGTAATCTCTTCTGCAAGAATTTTTGAACCGAACGTCGGCTTGTCGATCACTACTGCGTCTTTTAATGCAGTTTTCACTTTCTCATTGATCTGCCAGCCGTCTGTTCCCTTCACGCAGTGCACAACCGGAAGATTTTTCCCTTCCTGAGTCTCTAAATAATTTTCCGGGTGTGTATCCCTTGTTGCAAAAATGTCTTTGGTATCATACTTTGCAATCTCTGCGATTACGTTATCCACGATAGCCACTGCCTCTTTTGTTCCGAGTGAGCCATCGATAAAATCATTCTGCATATCTACCACTACTAATAAATTTCTCATTATGTAAACCTCCGATTTTCCTTTTTAATTATAAAATATCCAAAATATTTTTTACTCCATGACACTAATTGTATCAAATATCTTTTTTCTTATAATTGCACTTCTTCCTAGTCTTTCAGTGAAAAATACAGCTTCTTGTACCCAAGCTGCTGGCACAGTTTTGTCAGATACGGCTGGTCAATCCTTGCCTGCTCCAAAACATCCTTCTGTGCAAACACTTCCTCTTTTGTGCCATCTGCGAGCACTTTTCCGTGCGCCATAACGATCACACGCTCGAAACTCTCTGCCACAAAATCCATATCGTGTAAAATCGCAATAACCGTTTTTCCCTGACTGCTCAGATTCCGGATCATAAGGATTTTCGTCTGCAAGCTGTTCCAGCCCGACCAGCTTTAATGCTACAACAGCTTTTTCCTTTGCCTGCTCTTTTGTCATTCCGATATTCTACGGTCCGAACATGACTTCATCGATCACATGATATTTGAAAATCTGGTCATCCAGATTCTGGAATACGTAACCGATCTCCCCTGCCAACATTGCAACGGTCTTTTCTGCCATGTCGCTACCACCGTAGTAGATGCTGCCGCCCACCGGCTTTAACAGACCTTTTAACAGCTTTACAAGAGTCGTTTTTCCTGCGCCGTTCTGACCGATGATCGCAGTTGGTCTGTGGTCAATTGTAAGGTTTATGTCCTGCAGAACCGGAACATTTTCGAGATATTGAAATTCCAGATGTTCAATGTCAAAAACATTTTTCTTACAACTTATAGTCAGTTTCATGCTTTCATCTGTAGTTACAGAATCTTCAATCTGCCCATTCTTATTTTTCATATCTTTATAAAGTGCGTGAGCTGAAACGGAAACAGGAAAATCTCAATCAGTATCTCGGACGGACGCAGCCCGATCCGGCACAGGAACAACAGGAGAAAAAGATACTCCGAACCTGTAAATTGGCAAAAAATAAAGGTGCGCAAGGCGCCCCTATCCTAAACCTCTTGCAAAATCCGCAAGGCTGGTTTATAATCAGATTAGAAAACCGAAGGATATTGGAGTGTCCAACGGTTGCACAATCGGAAACTTATAAAGCGTTAAGTTTATTAACGGATTACAGGCTATCCCCTATTGGCGTAGAGGATAGCCTTTCCGTTTATTTGCGGTTATGTTTATTGTCTATGTATGTCAAGGCTGCAAATACAACCAATAAAAGCGTAAGCACTTCTAAAGTATCCATACCGACCTCCTTTCTGTTTCCAGAAAGGACAACCGCAAGACTATCCCTACTGCTCTAATCTGACTGAAAAACATTATATCATGTGGTGTCGAATTTTGCTAGTACCGACTCCCATTCATTCTGCCGCTTCCAAAGAAATTTCTGCAAATTCCTCATCGGTCATGCTCTGGAGCTTACCTAACCTATTCGGTTTACACCATATTTCTTTAACATGAACTGATATACCCCCTGAACAGTAATTCTTTTGATAGCCAGTTTGTCTTTTATTTCATTCCTGTATTCATCTAATTTACTTCCCTTGTTTCGCTTATCAGACCTCCCTTCATAACCATTGTGGTATTTTTTAACTGTCCTCCAGTCCATACCATACTTTCTTCCCAGAGCAGCATAGTTGGGCTTGATATCAAGACTATCCATAACTGCCAGCTCTCCTTTAAGATTGTTTTTCATGCAGTGTTCACCTCCATAAGGAAGTGTAACAATACACCTAAAAATACAAAATAAGAATGTAGGTTTTCCGACATTTTTATATGCCATATTTCCTACATTCTTATATTAGCATTTGCATACGCTCTGAAAAACTTTCTTTAAATTATTGGCATAATCCAGTTC
>ERZ779820.2435-NODE-2435-length-10282-cov-20.259607_pt1 | contig 10282 bp, 9 predicted proteins | sample MGYA00511563_ERZ779820 | MGnify/ENA primary metagenome ERZ779820 (study PRJEB29588, sample SAMEA1964852) | human gut metagenome | biome: human gut; feature: human-associated habitat; material: faeces | place: Denmark | collected 2008/2010 ...
AAGTAAGATGTTTTATGGAAAGTTAATCTAATTATAGCAGTTTTATAAGGATTTAACCTCCCACAATTCTAAAAAATCAAAGAATTTTAAAGCGTGGTGGAATTTAACCCTGCACTGGAATTTACTTTTTCAAGTCAGCTTTTTTGAAATTTTATGATATAATTTGTATAAAGGTATGGATAGCTTATTTAAATGTTATATAGAAAGAGAGGAAAGTTGTTATGTTAAAAAGTGCAATATATTGTAATGTTTTTATATTGTTAATAATGTCAATATTTTTTTTAACAAGAATTTTTATGAAGAATAGTGATTTAAAGAAATTAAGAAAACTCATAATTATCTATATAATATTTAATTTCATTAGTTTTTATTTATGAGGTAGTGAAATAGTAGATATAGGTTGGGACTTTATATTTTTATTTCCAATTTCTATAATATCATTCATCATTCATATAGTAAGTATTTGTTGTATAAATAGAAAAATAAAAAAATCAAATAATACTGATTATAATATTTTAAGTATCAAAAAATATATCATTTTAAATATAATTCCTGTTATTGTTTTTATAATTCCTTATGTGTATGAATTATATGTAATAAATAACTGTAATTATTTATTAAAATACAACTATCAAACTGGAATTATACAATCTGATGATACCTATATTGCTATTATAAATAATAAACCTGTAACAATAACTTTACAGAAAAATTTATTTAATAGAAAAGGATTTTCTGCTAAAAAATTAAATTATAATATTATATATACTAATGGGGTTGAAATATCAACAAGAGATTCAAGCTATAATAAAATAATTGTAGAGAACGAAGATATAAAAAAAATAGCATTAGATGTAAAAGAAAGATGTCCTTCTGCCAGAGGAGCTTTCATAGACTACTTTTCAGAAGGAAATTATGCTATTATTGGACTTACGTTAGAAGAAACTTATGGCAGCCAATTAGGAGAATACTTTTATTATGATAATACGTATATCCAAAGTATAAATACTCATGGCAGTTTAGAATCTATAACTTATTATAAATAATTGTATCAAAGAGCAAAAACAGAGGATTTATTTATAGCATTAATTTATTATGGAACAGGTTTATTGTTATAGGAAATTACCTGCCAAAGATTAAGCAGAACAATACGATAGGAATCAGGATCGTATGGACATTGCAGGATGAAGAAAACTGAAATGCAACTCATAGCTTTAGTGGAAGGATACGGAGGACATCAGGTATTTTATGTACGCTATGCACATTACATTTGATAAAATCTGTGAGTAAAGAAGCTTGCATAAAAGCTAAGTAAGTTATTAATAAAATTGTGTAATTTATTTCTCATGGAAATTCATCTCCTTTCTGTTTACGATGTCATTATAGAATACGAAAAGAATTATTACTTGCCAGAATAACAGAATATATAGTCAAAAGTTGCTTAATACAGTGACAGATTAAAATATCCTGCAATACTGTCATTGGTCAGTTTATTTATACAATTTAATATTGGAATATTTTACAACTATGACACAAGTATGCAACATAATAAACGAATGCTTTTGATAGAGTAATGATACACAATATCAGTTACAAAGAAGCAGGAGGGTAGAAAGTGGACATGACACAAAATAAATGTTGCAGACATGGGACAAATTTACGTCGAAGGAGACGCAGGCGCAGAAAAATACGGCATTCCGTTATATTTTTATGTAGTAGCATAGCTGTGATTGTATTTGTGGCTGTGGAAAGCCGTATGATAAGATCCGGTGATGGCAGGACAAATAAATATGATGTTGAAGCCGGAAATAATACATATGATAATGCTGTTATAGAAAATAGCAAAATCTCTGAAAAGAATAAGATACAAAATAATCAGTCGATGCTTGATGATATAATGAATAGTACCCAATATCCAAAACAGCTAAAGGACCTTGCTTTGAAGAATGAAGAGGCACTCGAGTTTGTGTATGATTATCCGGCGGAACATGTGAAGGAACACACAATTGATTTGACAGAAGAAGCGTCTATGGATAGTGTTCCGTTATTTGTGCAGTGGGATAAACGCTGGGGCTACGAAAAATATAGCGGCAATTTCTTTGCAGCAAGCGGATGCGGTCCCACTACACTTTCGATGGTAGTGGTATATCTGACGCACAATAGGGAGGCATCACCTATTGCAGTAGCAAAGTATTCAAAGGAAGCCGGTTACAGTGTGGATGGATCGGGAAGTTCATGGACGCTTATAAGTGAAGGCTGCAGGCACTACGGCGTAAAAGCAAAGACAGTGGCGCTGGATGAGAGCAGAATGAAGGCAGAGCTTGATGAAGGACATCCTATTGTGGTAAATGTAGGACCGGGAGATTTTACCGATACAGGGCATTTTATGGTTATAACAGGCTATGATGATGAAGGATTTTCAATAAATGATCCAAACAGCATTGAAAAAAGTGGCAAAAGGTGGTTATTCAAAAATATATCATCTCAGATTAGAGCTGTCTGGAGTATGTATGTGTGAGAATATATTTGTATAAGTGCCGGTAAAACATCCTATTATTGAGTTAAATAACAGGGTGTTTTTTACAACTATGACACATCTTTATGCTATAATAATTTTATCATAATCATAGAAGAGGAGCAGCTTATGACCAGTATTCTCATAGTGGAAGATGACAACGACATAAATAATTTAATATGCAACACCCTGAAGGCAGAGGGATATCAATGCGAAAGAGCGTTTGATGGCAAGGAAGGGGCGGACAAAATTGAGCAGAACAGATATGATCTGCTGCTTGATATTATGCTTCCTGAGATAACTGGTTATGAATTGCTTGACTATGTCAGGAGAATTGGGGATACTCCGGTCATAATAATATCTGCCATGGGACAGGTGGATGAAAGGATACGCGGGCTTCGTATGGGCGCGGATGATTACATATGCAAACCATTTCAGATAGGGGAGCTGCTTGCGAGAGTGGAAACCGTATTAAGACGCACTCAGCGCATGGCAGAGCGTCTGGAAATAGAGGATGTAGCTATAGATCCTAAATCACGTACAGTGACAAAGGCAGGTGAGCAGGTGGAGCTCACAGTAAAGGAATTTGATCTGTTGTATGAGCTTATGAAGAATAAGAATGTTGCACTCAGCAGGCGCAGGCTTTATGAACTTGTATGGCAGGAGGAGTATACCGGGGAGACAAGGACACTGGACTCACATGTACAAAGACTAAGGAAAAAGCTTGACTGGAATGAAAAGATTGTCACAGTTTTCAGGATTGGCTATCGTCTGGAGGTTCGCGGATGAAATTTTTCTATAAAATGTTTCTTGGAATGACAGTGATACTGGCTGTTGCACTTGGAATGATAGAATATGTGACTCTATCATATTCACTGGAGCATGCAGTGAAAAGGGAGCAGGACAGTGCACTTTCACAGCATCAGATGATAAAATACTCGATTGAAACTGTCATACTTAATATGAAGAGTGAGGATGTGGATAAGGAGCTTACAGATATGATGTCGCAGTCGGCAAAATCCATTGTTGGAGATGAAGGAGGAATGTATCTTGCTGATGATGATGGAAAAAGGATATATGCCAATTCATGTAATTATGAGCAAAAGGATATAAAGGTAAAGGATGGTACGCTTACATACAGTATAGTGTCAAAAGAGAATGCTAAAGATACCGGTGAAAAGCAAAGCAGCAGATATATCCATGTCAAAAGCAGCTTTAAACTGAATGATAACAGGTATATTCTGATAACGGAAAGTGATATTACACCGGTTTTCGATGAGTCAAAGGAGCTTAGGTATAGATGCAGCGTGTACTACATTGTTATACTTGCTGTTGGTATGATGGTCATATTGATACTTTCTTGGATGATTACAAAGCCTCTTGCCGGATTAACAGCCACCACCAAAAAATTTGCAGATGGCGATTACACGGCAAGAAGTGATGTAAAGACAAAGGATGAAATAGGTGAGCTTGCGAGGGCTTTCAACGAGCTTGCGAAAAAACTTGAAAGCAAAGTTTATGAACTTCAGATGGCGGCAAAGAAGCAGGAGGATTTTACTGCAAACTTCGCACATGAGCTCAAAACCCCAATGACATCAATTATCGGCTATGCCGATACCCTGTATCAGAAAAAACTGTCCGAGGATGAGGTGCACAGTGCTGCCGGAGTCATACTGAATGAGGGCATGAGGCTTGAAGCATTATCATTTAAGCTGCTGGAGCTTATTACTCTTGATAAAAATGATTTCAGGCTTGAAGAAACAAGAATATCTGAGATTATAGCAGATTGCGTGGAAACCGCACATGAAGCGGCAAGAAAGCATAATACAGAGATTGTGTACAGTGCGGATGAGGCATGGGTGTGGCTGGAATATGATCTGTTTAAGACCATGCTTCTTAATCTGATAGACAATGCAGTGAAATCAGGAGGCAGCAAGGTAGATGTATCAGGCAGACTTATTTCGCACAGTATTTATCGTATTGCAGTTTCGGACAATGGAAGAGGAATACCGCCTGAGGATATAGAGCGCATTACAGAGGCTTTTTATATGGTTGACAAGTCACGATCAAGAAGTGAGCATGGAGCAGGGCTTGGGCTTGCACTTGTATCAAGGATTGCTAAGCTGCATGAGACAAAAATCCATTATGAGAGTGAGTCAGATAAAGGAACCAAGGTGTATTTTGATATGAAAGCGGAGGCATTGGATGAGAAGTAAGCATTTATCAGTGCGCAAATGTATTGATAAAAAACCGGATAAAATCAAGGGAATAGTGTGTATATGCATTATTCTGGCAGTTGTATGTGCGGGAAATATGATACCGAATTATCTGATTTCACTTAAAGCAGCAAAAATTGCCAAAACGAGTACTACGATAAGCAACGCAGATATAAGCCCATACAGCCACTCTATTTCAGCTGAAGAGAGGCTTACAAAGATGATGTCTCTGATGCAGGACAATGTAAATGAGCTGTGGAATGGGAAATATAGTGAGAAAAGGGAACCGTTGGATACTGAGATTCCGGTGGGACAGGCTTATACGGCTATTCAGACTTTTCTGAAGGGTGCCTGTGAGCTGCAGAAGCAGTCAGGTATTATGCAGATGCTCGGTGAAGACGATATAGTTATGCTCCAAAGCCTTGAAAGTAACTATTCAAAGGATACAGACAGCGAAACAGAACAGACATATGAAGCAGCTCCTTGGCAATATGGTGCAGCAGTTGCTTTGGATGATAGCTTTGACAACACAATATCAGATTATTTTGTAACATCGGATATAAGCAAGGAATTGTCGGCGTGGATATTTATAATATCATTTGAAGATACGAGAATGCTGGCTGCTGTTGATGCGGTGCTTGGAGTACCGTTTTATATTACATATTATTGTGCAGATGTGGATAGCCCCAAGGCACAGGCTGCAGTGATGAGAGATTTATATGCAAAGACATATGGCAGTGATTATTCTATGGGTGATCCAAAAAAGTCTGAATCAAAAATAGATTCTTCTTTTGAGACAAATATAATAGAGAATTTTTATTATGGGAATAATTATACGCAAGGGGATGATGAATATACCGGTTTTGAACCTTATGTATACTCTTGTTCATCGGACAAGCTGCAGATGGAATATCAGGTTATTACAAGAATCCAAAGATTTGAAAAAAAGGGAAAGCAAGTGTCATCATATAATTCGCGTGTTAATATATGTCTGTACTAACCGGACTAAAAAGCTCTCTGTGCAATGCACGGGAGCTTTTTAAATTGCATGCAAGCATCAATGACACCTTTTGACCCTCATTTTATAATACAGTAATTATAACAGTATCATTTAGTGCATGATTTGTATAATTTATTACATTGCTCTTTGCAAGGGTTTTGTTATATCTTAGGTATAGCAAAGCAGTTATTGTTCTTGGTTTTATATATCAATAATAGGAAAGTGAGGAAAAATATGAACGCTGATATGAAATGGCTTGATAATCCGGAAGTGTTTAAGGTAAATCAATTGGAACCACATAGTGATCATTGCTATTATCTGGATTATTCAGACATGAAAAAAGAAAAAAATCCATTATTACAGTCATTAAATGGTCAATGGGAGTTTGCTTACAGCAAAAATGTGATGGAAAGACCTGTTGATTTTTATAAGGAAACATTTGATGCATCCGGATTCGATAAAATTATGGTCCCCGGACATATTGAACTGGCTGGATATGATAAAATACGTTACATCAACACTATGTATCCGTGGGAAGGAAAAGAGTACCACAGAGGAGCATATAGTATGGAGGCAACTGGAGCAGAAGAAGGAATGTTCTCAGAAGCACAGTATAATCCGGTAGGCTCTTATATCAAATACTTTGATTTGGATAAGAACATGTGTGGAAAAAGAATCCATATATGCTTCGAAGGTGTAGAAGAGGCTATGTATCTGTGGCTTAATGGTCAGTTTATAGGTTATGCAGAGGACAGCTTCACACCTTCTGAGTTTGATCTGACACCATATGTTAAGGAAAAGGGAAATGTTCTTGCAGTGCAGGTACATAAGATTAGCACGGCGGCATTTTTAGAGGATCAGGACTTTTTCAGATTTTTTGGAATTTTCAGAAATGTTACTTTGAAGGCAATTCCGGATGTTCATCTGGAGGATGTATGGTTCAAACCTGTGTTAAATCAAGATAATGAAAGCGGAAGCGTATCTGTCAGCATGAAGGTATCTGCTCCTGACAGTCAGAATGTAACTGCTGGCTTTATTTTAAAAGACAGAGAAGAAAATATATTAGTTGAGAAGTCATTACAGTTAAATAAAGAAAACAACCATTTGGAAGGCACGATTTGTGTTGACTTGGAAAGTGTCAAGCTGTGGGACAATCATAATCCATATTTATACCATGCTTATGTTGAGCTTAAAGCAGAGGATGGTTCACTGGCCGAGGTAATTCCTTATGATATCGGTTTCAGAAGAATAGAGATTATAGATAAAGTAGTCTATTTGAATGGAAAACGTCTTGTTATCACGGGAGTAAACCGTCATGAGTGGAATGCAAGAACAGGAAGATGCATTGGTATAGAAGACATGAAGGCAGATATATCATGTATGTTAAGAAACAATATTAATTCTGTGCGTACCTGTCACTATCCTGACCAGATACCATGGTACTATATGTGCGACGATGCAGGTATTTATGTGATGGCAGAAACAAATCTGGAGAGCCATGGCTCATTCCAAAAACTAGGGGCAATCGAACCGTCATGCAATGTACCGGGATCTATTCCACAGTGGAGAGATGCAGTGCTTGAGCGTGCAAAAAACAATTTCGAAACTTTTAAAAACCATACATCTATCCTTTTCTGGTCATTAGGAAATGAATCCTATGCAGGAGACGACATTGAGGCAATGAACGTTTATTTTGCCGAAAAGAAGGATGGAAGATTAGTTCATTATGAAAGCTCTTATTATAATAGGGCATATGAGGATACTATTTCTGATTTTGAGACCAGAATGTATGCAAAACCGGAGGATGTAGAGGAATACTTGAATAACAGTCCGAAAAAACCGTATATTTTATGCGAATTCATGCATGATATGGGAAATTCAATGGGTGGACTTGGCTCTTATATGAAGCTGATTGACAAATACGATATGTATCATGGCGGATTTATATGGGATTTTATTGACCAGGCAATTATGGTAAAAGATTCCGTTACAGGAAAAGATGTTTTACGCTATGGCGGAGATTTTGATGATAAACCGGCAGACTATGAATTCTCAGCAAATGGAATTGTATTTGCTGACAGGAAAGAAAAACCGGCAATGCAGGAAGTGAGGTATTACTATGGCTTATACAGATAAATTAAGAGTGGTCTATGGTGACTATACATTAGGTGTACATGGTGAAGGCTTTGATTATATTTTCTCTTATGCACAGGGTGGACTGGAATCTATCGTTAAAAATGGATATGAGTGGCTGTATCGTTGCCCAAAGCCTACTTTCTGGAGAGCGTTGACAGATAATGACAGGGGAAGCAAGTTTCATATTAAAAGCGGAAGCTGGCTTTCGGCAGATATGTTTATTGACTGTAAGGGAATACAGGTGATCATGGATGGCAAGGAGCAAAAACCATATGCACCTGATAATAACAGCTATGGCGGTGATGTTTATGCTGATGAAATTATTGTAAAATATACATACGAGACCATAACAACTCCGGCGACAACTGTTCTTGTGAGCTATAGCGTTGATGCGTCCGGAAAGATTCGCGTGGATGTACATTATAATGGAGTACAGGGGCTCCCTGAATTTCCTGTATTTGGAATGAGATTTATTATGCCAACATTGGCTGACAAATATTTATATAAGGGACTCTCCGGGGAAACATATCCTGACAGAAAAGCAGGTGCACAAGAAGGAGTCTATGAGATCGGTGATCTGAGTCTTACACAATATCTTGTTCCGCAGGAATGTGGTATGAGAATGGATACAGAGTGGCTTGAAATTACAAGACATACGGCTCTTGATAACAGCAGGACAGATAGCTCATCACAGATACTGCGCATTGAAAAGAATGATGAAAAATTTGCATTTTCTTGTCTGCCTTATACCGCATCTGAGATTGAAAACGCTCTTCACCATGAAGAACTGCCACCGGCAAGAAGAACTGTTTTATGCATATATGGCGCAGTAAGAGGTGTTGGAGGTATCGACAGCTGGGGAACAGATGTGGAAGAGGATTATCGTATCAGTGCGGAGACTGATAAGGATTATTCTTTTACAATCTGTTAGTCATTCATTAAAAAGATAAGTATCCGGATAAAGCAGGAGCATTTGCTCCTGCTTTTGTCTTTTTATTATGTATTTCTGGCTCTGTATTCAGAAGGAGAACATCCTTTTTGTTTATGGAACAATCGACTGAAGTATAGTGGATTATTGTATCCGACAATGCCTGCAATCTCGTTTATAGAGTAGGATGTCGTTTCGAGCAACACCTGAGCATTTGTCATCCTGAGTGATGTGATAAATTGTATTGGTGTACTACCTGTGTATTTTTTAAAGCTTCGAATAAACCAGCTTATGCTCATACCAATTGATGAAGCATATTCCTCCACGTTAATAGCGCGGTTGTAGTTTGTATTGAAATATGTAATTGCTGTATCCATCTGGCTGTCAAGGAATTCATTTCTGATTACATGCTCAGTTGTTATTTTACGGTTAAATATAATCAAAAGGTGTCGTAGCAAAAGCATGAGCATTTCCTCATAATTGTCCTGACATCTTTGAAGCTCTGTAATAATCCTTTTGAAAACCTGTTCATATTCAAGAGACGTTCCAACATTAAAGACTCTTTTATTGTCTGTAAATCCGTATTTTCTTAAAGTGTTTTTTACGTCGCTTCCGGTAAAGTGAAGCCAATATATCTGAGTCTTATCCTTACCATAAAATTCATATTTTTGAAGCTCTTTTGGGCGAAATAACACTATATGTCCTGCTGGAATGATTGTCTCATTTTCAGGATTGTCAAAGTGGAAATGAACAAGACCGGATGATATGTATATAATCTGGTAATCCAGTCTTCCCCTTGGCCTGTAAGTAGGCATCTTAGGATGCTGTGACAGGCGATAGGTTCCGCAGCTTCCTACAATCAGAGGGCGGCTTTTATCTTTAAAATCTTTATGTGAATGATTCAAATATCCCGTGTTAATATACATTATACACCTCCGCTTGTATTGTACCATTTTATGCATGTTTTGTCTATTTATATTTATGGACAAAAGGTTGATTTAGAGTGTAATATTTATATAGAGTAGGACAACTATTAAGGAGGTTTTTAAGTATGATAGTTTCACGATTTTATGAGGATTTGAGTGTGCTTCATGATAATCATCAGTATACAAATATCCGTTATCCGTTCCCATTTGATCCACCTTATTTACCTCATGATATACCTTGTGGAGCTTATGTGAATTATTTTGTATATGAAAAAGATGATAATGCTCCTAAAAGCCTTTTTGAATTTTGAAGGGGTTGACAGCTGTTATTATGTCTGGCTCAATGGACATTATATCGGATACAGTCAGGTATAATTTGAATATATTGTAGAGTACAAGCCAGTTGTCTGGAAGACGTCTGGCTTGTACTTTATCATAAAAACATCTATTTTAAAAAAGTGTATCATTTTGTGCATATTACAGCCTGTTATGTTTATAGACAAAAATTGCACAAATATATAAAATTAGTATAGCTGTTAAAGATAAAACAAAGTAATTAAT
>ERZ779820.2443-NODE-2443-length-10256-cov-8.778061_pt1 | contig 10256 bp, 10 predicted proteins | sample MGYA00511563_ERZ779820 | MGnify/ENA primary metagenome ERZ779820 (study PRJEB29588, sample SAMEA1964852) | human gut metagenome | biome: human gut; feature: human-associated habitat; material: faeces | place: Denmark | collected 2008/2010 ...
GGTGGCTGAATATGCAGACCGGTTCCATAACCAGACAAAGGAGTTTTCCCCGGGAGACCGGATCCCCTATGCGTCCAGAGTTTACGATAAGCAGGAGATGGTGAACCTGGTGGACAGCTCCCTGGAGTTCTGGCTCACCTCCGGCAGATACACCGATGAGTTTGAGAAGAAGCTGGCAGAATACCTTCATGTGCGGTACTGCTCCCTGGTAAACTCCGGCTCCTCCGCCAACCTGGTGGCCTTCATGGCCCTGACCTCCCCCCTTCTGGGCGAGAGACGGGTAAAGCGCGGCGATGAGATCATCACCGTGGCCGCCGGATTCCCCACCACTGTGACCCCGGCGATCCAGTACGGCGCGGTGCCAGTGTTCGTGGACGTGACCATCCCCCAGTACAACATCGACGTTTCCATGCTGGAGGCGGCTCTTTCTGAAAAGACGAAGGCTGTGATGTTGGCCCATACCCTGGGAAATCCCTTTGATCTCCAGGCAGTGAAGGAGTTCTGTAAAAAACATGACCTGTGGCTGGTGGAGGACAACTGCGACGCCCTGGGAAGCCGCTATGAGATAGACGGAGAAATGAAGTTTACGGGAACCATCGGAGATATCGGAACCTCCAGCTTCTACCCGCCCCACCACATGACCATGGGAGAGGGAGGAGCTGTGTATACGGACAACGCCCTGTTAAATAAGATTATCCGTTCCTTCCGCGACTGGGGCCGGGACTGCGTCTGCCCGTCCGGCTGCGACAACCTGTGCGGCCACCGGTTTGACCGCCAGTACGGGGAGCTGCCCTTAGGCTATGACCACAAGTACGTATATTCTCATTTCGGCTACAACTTAAAGGCTACGGATATGCAGGCGGCGGTGGGATGCGCCCAGCTGAAGAAATTCCCGTCCTTTGTGGAGCGCAGAAAGCACAACTTTGCCCGCCTTCACAAGGCTCTGGAGGGAACAGAGGACAGGCTGATTCTTCCTGTGGCCTGCGATCACTCAGATCCTAGCTGGTTCGGCTTCCTGATTACCTGCAGGGAGGGAGTGGACAGAAATAAGGTGGTTCAGTATGTGGAAGAGCACGGCGTACAGACCCGAATGCTGTTTGCCGGAAACCTGATTAAGCATCCCTGCTTTGACGAGATGAGAAAAACAGGGGAGGGCTACCGGGTATCAGGAACGCTGGAAAATACAGACCGGATCATGGCGGACACCTTCTGGGTAGGCGTATATCCGGGCATGACGGACGAGATGATTGACTACATGGCAAAAACTATCAGAGAGGCTCTGGCACAGGCCTGAAAACCTGATTGGAAGACGCCTGTATAAAGAGGAGAGATTCATGGAACACTGGGATCTGACAAGGGTTCATGAGGCTAATCTAAAGCTTTTAAAAGAGATTGACCGCATCTGCCGGAAATATAAAATTAAATACATGATTGATTCAGGCACGCTTCTGGGGGCAGTCCGTCATCAGGGATTTATCCCCTGGGATGACGACGCGGACGTGATTTTCACCCGTCCCAATTATGAGAAATTTTTGAAGGTGGCCGGACGGGAGCTGCCGGAGGGGATGACGCTTCTGCGGCCGGAGGATATCCGGGGAGGAAAGGTGTTCTATGATTTTACCACCCGCATCATTTACGACAACAGCCGCGTCCACGAGGATAATGAGCAGATGCAGTTTTACGAGGGAAAACTGAACCATATCTGGGTGGATCTGTTCATTATAGACCGCCTTCCGGAGAGCCGGTTCGGGGCGTTTTTTGCCAAATTTCTTCAGAAGGTGGTGTACGGCATGGCCATTGCCCACAGGGATCGGATCGACTTTTCCAAGTACAGCCTGGCAGACAAAATTCGGGTGGGAACGCTGTCCGCAGCCGGGCGGCTGGTTCCCATGCCGGCGCTGTTCCGCCTTCAGACAGCCCTGGCGGCCAAGGATAGGAACAAACGGACCGGAAAACGCTACTGCAGCAATTATCAGCCGGATTTTCTCTATGTGACGCTGGACGAGGACTGGTGCGAAAAGACGGTGGATCTGCCCTTTGAGGATACGGTTTTGATGGCGCCGGAGGGATTTGAACACGTGCTTTCCATCCTGTACGGAGACTACATGACTCTGCCTCCGGAGGAGAAGCGGGTTCCGGCCCATTCCAGCATTGAAATCCAGATTCTGGATTAAGGAGACACACGACAATGAAGAAAATTTCAATTATCGTTTCAGTATATAATGAGGAATCTGCCCTGCGGCAGTTTTACGGGGAGTCGAAGCCGATTTTTGACGCGCTGCCCTGGGATTATGAGCTTTTGTTTGTCAATGACGGAAGCTCCGACGGTTCCCTGGCTATTTTAAAGGAGTTTGCGGCCCAGGATCCGAAGGTGAAGCTGGTGAATTTCTCCAGGAACTTTGGCCATGAAGCGGCTATGATCGCCGGCATCGACCATTTCGACGGCGACGGCCTTGTCTGCATGGATGCGGATCTCCAGCATCCGCCGGAGTGCGTGGCCCAGATTATCGAAAAATTTGAGGAGGGCTATGAGGTCATCAACATGGTCCGGACGAAGAATAAGTCGGCGGGACTGATCAAAAATATCACCTCCGGCGGCTTCTATAAGGTGATCAACACCATTTCCGATGTGAAGCTGGAGCCAAACGCCTCCGACTTCTTTGCCATGACGGCCAATGCGGCGGATGTTTTAAAGCAGAGCTACCGGGAGAAGGTGCGCTTCCTCAGAGGCTACGTCCAGAACATCGGTTTTAACAGGACGAACATCGAATACGAGGCCAGGGCCAGAGTGGCGGGAGAGAGCAAGTACAGCTTGAAGAAGCTGTTTAAATTCTCCATCAACACGATTCTGTGTTTCTCCGACCTGCCCTTAAAGCTTGGAATTTATTCCGGCGTCTTCGTGGGAATGATGGGCGTGCTTTTGATGATTTACACTATCTATGGAAGGATGGTCCACGGGGCCCCCAGCGGCTACGCTACCATTGTGGTGGTGATGTGCTTTATGTTTGCCATGCTGTTTGTGATTGTGGGAATCATAGGAGAGTATATCGCCATTATCTTCACAGAGCTGAAGGACAGGCCGATCTACATTGTGAAGGAGACAGCCAATATAGAGGAAAAATAGCAGGAGAGAAACATTTTCCGCGCTTCGCTGAAAGCCGCCGGGAGATGTTTCTCTCTTGCCGTATCAGAAGACAGGATGGGAATTTCTTAAGAACCTGCTTTAAATATGAAGATTTTTTGAATTTTTCAAAAATGGGTATAAAAACCCAGGGGGATATTATATAATACCAATTACGAACTACGAGGAGGTATGAAGAATGAGAAAAATCCTGGTTTTATTAGCCTGCGCTGCTGTTCTCAGCGGATGCGCTCCCAAGAGCAATATTGTATCCCCTGACAGCACAGAGGGGACTGTGGCTGGACAGCCGGATTTTGACGCCAAGGATGATGTGGAGATCGACTGGGAACAGGCCAAGGTGGATGCGGAGGACATCTTCACCGATACGAAGGAGTATCCCTACAGCGTAGATTTCCATCTTCTGCTGCAGCCGGAGCAGAAGGAGATCATGCTAGTCTGGGTAGTGAAGGATGATCTTCCTTCTAATCAGATTGCAAAGTATTCAGAGGCTCTCGTAAAGGGCTTTAACGATATGGTAGCCACACAGGACTTCTCCATTGAGCGTTCCAGCGATACCAGCTACGGAGGACTCTGGAAGACCTACGGGCTCTCCTATGGACTGGCTCCGGAGAGTACCCAGGACGACGAGGATACCTGGTTTATCAGCGGAAGCTATCCGGCGGGAACTGATTTCAAGCTTCCGTCAGCCGAGGAGATTCAGAAGGCAGTGGACAGCGTAGAGGCGGCCGAGGCGGCTGATGCGGCTGAGACAGAGGCCCCGGAGGAGGAAGCTGAAGCTTCTGAGAATTCCGAGGAAGAACCGGCAGAGGAGAACGAGGCCGATACAGCTGAATAGGACAGGCTGTTTTCAGCAGGGAACCGTGCATTTCATTGGAGATGCGCGGTTTTTTAGTTCATAGGGAAAAGCGTCCTATGAAATAAAGAATGCTCCGCAGGAATCGCGCTGCGGCGTTGCGGTATTGTGCTGCTGAAGCAGCCCGCCGCAGGCGGAGGACAGTTACGGCGTGATTGTACAAAAAGAAATACAAAACTGCCTGCAAGAAAGTGCTTTACAAAAACACTTTAGTATGCTACCATAGTAGCACAATAAAACAAAGAGAAACAGTTACAGTGATAGACAGGAGGAGCGGTTATGAAAAAGAGAGTATGGGCAATGGGAGCGGCAGTTATGATGATGGGAGCGCTGACAGCATGCGCAGGCGGATCCGATTCCAAGGCGGCTTCCACGCAGGCGGAGGAAAGCGGCACAGAGGCAGGAAAAGGAGCTGCTTCCGAGAGCAAAGGAGACGATACGGAGACGAAGCAGGCAGAGGGAACAGATGAGACTTCAGAGGGAGGAACCTTTACGGTTGGCTTTGACCAGGATTTCCCGCCTATGGGCTTTGTGGGAGAAGACGGGGAATATACAGGCTTTGATTTGGAGCTGGCTCAGGAGACTGCCAAGAGACTGGGGCTTACCTATGTGGCTCAGCCTATTGCCTGGGATGCGAAAAATATGGAGCTGGAGTCAGGAAACATTGACTGTATCTGGAACGGCTTTACCATGACGGGAAGAGAGGATGAGTACACCTGGTCCGAGCCGTATATGGAGAACAGCCAGGTGGTAGTGGTGATGGAGGACTCTGGAATTGAGACTCTGGAAGATCTGGCAGGAAAGATTGTGGAGGTTCAGGCAGATTCCTCCGCAGAGGCGGCTTTAAAGGAAATGCCTGATCTGACCTCCACCTTTGGAACGCTTCAGACAACTCCTGATTACAATACGGCTTTCATGGATCTGGAGATGGGCAGCGTGGACGCCATCGCTATGGACGTGATTGTGGCCGGATACCAGATGCAGGAGCGAGAGGGAAGCTTTAAGATTCTGGAGGAGTCTCTGGCATCAGAGGAGTACGCCATCGGCTTTAAGAAGGGCAATACAGAGCTGTGCGAAAAGGTACAGAAGACCTTAGAGGAGATGGCGGCAGACGGAACCATGGCTGAGATTTCAGAGAAATGGTTCGGCGAGGACATTACCACAGTGGGAAAATAAGATCTGAACAGAGACAGAAATAAAGCGGCAAAAAGAACAGAAAAAACAGCAAAAACAGCAAAAATAGAACGATAACAGGACAGGGGATAAAAAGCCATGGATTTATTGCAGATTATAAAACAGCTGGCAGGAGGAATGGGAACCAGCATTGAGATTTTTACAGTGACGCTTCTGGTCTCCCTTCCTCTGGGGCTTCTTATCTCCTTTGGAAGAATGTCGAAGAACCCGGTTTTGAGGGCAGCGGTGAAATTTTATATTTCGATTATGAGGGGAACGCCCCTGATGCTTCAGCTGATGGTAGTATATTTCGGCCCCTACTATCTGTTCGGAATCCGGGTGGGCAACGGCTACCGCCTGTGGGCGGCATTTATCGGATTTGCCGTCAACTACGCCGCTTATTTCGCTGAGATTTACCGCAGCGGCATCCAGTCCATGCCGGCGGGACAGTACGAGGCGGCGAAGCTGTTAGGATACACAAAATATCAGACCTTTTTCCGCATTATCTTCCCGCAGGTGGTAAAACGGATTCTGCCGTCCATTACCAACGAGGTGATCACTCTGGTAAAGGACACATCCCTGGCCTTCACGATCAGCGTGATGGAAATGTTCACAGTGGCCAAGGCCCTGGCTTCCTCCCAGGTGAGCATGGTTCCCTTTGTGGCGGCGGGACTGTTTTACTATATTTTTAATCTGCTGGTGGCCTCCTTTATGGAGTATGCAGAGAAGAAAATGAATTATTATCAGTAGCGGGGAGAGAACATGAGCGTATTAGAAATTAAAAATATTGAGAAGTCCTTTGGGGGCAGCCGGGTGCTGAAAGACATTTCCATTCAGGTGGAGGACGGGGAGATTGTTTCCATTATCGGTCCTTCCGGATCGGGAAAGTCCACTCTGCTGCGGTGCGCGGCCATGCTGGAGACCATGGATCGAGGCGCTGTGCTCTATGAAGGAAGAAAGGCAGTGTGGAACCAGGGGGAAGGCCGCGTTCAGTATGCGGGAAAGGAGGAAATGAAGGAGATTCAGGCCATGTACGGCCTGGTGTTCCAGAATTTCAACCTGTTTCCCCACTATTCGGTGCTGAAAAACATTACGGACGCGCCCATTCACGTGCAGAAGAGAAAGAGAGAGGAGGCTGAGGCGGAAGCCAGAGAGCTGCTGGCTAAGATGGGGCTTTCTGACAAGGCGGATATGTATCCCTGCCAGCTTTCCGGAGGCCAGCAGCAGAGGGTGGCAATCGCCAGAGCCCTGGCTTTACATCCCAGGATTCTGTTCTTTGACGAGCCCACCTCAGCCCTGGATCCGGAGCTGACAAAGGAGGTTTTAAAGGTCATCCGCTCTCTGGCTGACCTGAATATCGCTATGGTCATCGTGACTCACGAGATGGCCTTTGCCAGGGAGATATCTGACCGCGTGATTTTCATGGCAGACGGAGTGATTGTGGAGGAGGGAAAGCCGGAGAAGGTCTTTTCCTCGGAAAACGAGAGAACGCGGGCGTTTATCTCCGGTATTTCCGGCTGACGAAGGCCTGGAGGAAGTCTCTAGTTGCCGCCTACGTCCAGACCGCTGTGGTAGGAGTAATTTCCAAGCTCCATGAGAAGCTTGTGGAAATCCTGTTCCTCCAGAGGGATTCCGCTGGACAGGCAGGCGTTAAAGTAGTAGTACACACTGTGCAGCTTGTTCAGCGTCAGGTGGAACAGGTCGACAAAGGAGTCTGTAGAAGCCAGCGCCTTATTCCAGGGATTGCACCAGGGCTCGTGATCCAGGTTGCAGCATTTGCGGGGATCGGAAAAGGTGTCCGTCACCAGCTTGGCGGAGGCCACCGGATGGCTGACGAACAGGGATTCCACAATCGCGATGCCGCCCTTTTTCTTGCCCGACTTATCAGCCAGAGTCCGGCATCCCACCCGCATAGCCCAGATGGAACGGTGGACCATAGCCGGAGTAATCTGGAAATTATTCCGGTAGGTGATGGGATAGTAGGCGTCGTTAATACAGCTGGCTAGAAAATGGGAGACAAACTGCATTTCCTGGCCGTTCAGGCAGATAGTGGCCGTCTGATTAAATTCAGACGGCTTCTTTTTTTTGTATTTGTACAGGAGAATGGCGTCAATGTCATTTTCCAGCGCCGCATGCTTTCCGTGGTGGACTGCAGACGGATTGGAGGTGTCGTACCCAATGCGGCCGTACACGTAGGGGTGGCACACATAGTCCGCAATGTAATGGTTCATAAAGCCGGCCAGATAGGCGGCGGCCTGCTCTCTCTGCTGTCTGGACTGCAGACGGGAGAGACGGTTTAAGGAGCAGCGGAAAAATTCATTGATATGGTGCTCGTGCATGTAGGAGCCTACGTTCCTGTAATCTCTGTGGCGCAGGACAGGAATATAGTAGAAAAACATATCCGGCCCCTGCAGTCCCAGCTGGTAGAGCCAGCGGTACTTGGCGATAATACGTTTCAGCTGGTTGTTGGGAAGATCATTGTAGGCCTTCATACCGAAAATATAGTGAGTGGTAAATCCTGGCATAAACACCGCCTTCTTTCTATGAAAAATTTTAAAACGATTGTACGTTGACACCAGTATAGCACAATTTTTCACAGGAGTGCAGGGGAAGAATAAGGAAATCAGGAATGTAATCAGGAATGAAAATGGAGGAACCGCGAAAGGACGTCTTTTTAAGCCTGTTTCTGTCTCAGGACGCGGTCATGGAATGGGAAAAAAGGGCATACCCTTGACTATAGGATGGAAAAGAGAGGACGGCCATTCGAAAGAGAGGGAAGAGCGATGGTGCAGTGGATTCGGGGAATCGTGTGGGGCCCCTGGCTGACAGTTTTGTTTCTGGCGGCGGGAATTTATTTTACAGTCCGTTTTCGCGGATTTCAGATCACAGGATGTTTCCAGTGGTGGAGAGAGACAGCCGGAAGCCTGCTGAAGGGCGGGAACAAGGAGAAGAAAGGTCAGTTTGCCTCCGCCTGCACGGCTCTGGCAGCCACAGTGGGGACGGGAAATATTGCAGGCGTGGCGGCCGCGGTGGCTGTGGGAGGGCCAGGAGCCGTATTCTGGATGTGGGCGTCCGCTGTCCTCGGTATGATGACCGCTTATGCGGAGGTGTATCTGGGAAGAAAATACCGGTACAAGGATAAGAATGGAAGACCTGTCTGCGGTCCCTATGCTTACCTGGAAAAGGGGCTGGAGATGAGAGGGATGGGCCTTCTCTACGCGGCCTTCTGCGTGCTGGCCTCTCTGGGGATGGGCAGTATGGTGCAGGCCAACGCGGTGGCCCAGAGTGCGGACTTTTCAGCGTCGATTCCCCTGCCTGTCACAGGGGCAGTTCTGACCGTTCTTGTCATGGCGGTGATTTTCGGAGGAGCCGGGCGGATTTCTGCGGCCGCAGTCAGCCTGGTTCCTGTATCAGCCGCATTTTATATGGGCCTGTGTGCCGTTATTCTGCTGTTTCATGCCAAAGAGCTTCCAGGGGCGTTTCTTCTTATAGTAAAAGACGCTTTTTCAGCAGAGAGCGCGGCTGGGGGAGCTGCAGGAGTACTGACTGGTAGAGCGGTGCGGTATGGAATTTCCAGAGGCGTGTTTTCCAATGAAGCGGGGCTTGGAAGTCTGGCGGTTCTCCACGGGGAGGCCGAGGCGCCGGAGGAGTTTGAAAGGTCTGGAAATCCGTTTGCCAGGGAACAGGGGATGTGGGCTGTCTTTGAAGTATTTTTTGATACGATTGTCAGCTGTACAATGACGGCGCTAGTGCTTTTGTGCGTGGGAGGAAGCCGGACTCCGGCAAATGTAGGACAGGGGGAGACGATGGCAGGAAGCGCCTGGGTGGCATCCTGTTTTTCCTCCTGCTTTGGAGAGCTTGGAGGAGGGCTTGTATCCCTGGCCATGAGCCTCTTTGCCTTTGCCACCATCATTGCCTGGTTCTATCTGGGAAGCCAGGCGCTCAGCTATCTGACGGAGGGAAAGCCGTGGAAAAAGAGCGTTCAGCTGTGCTACGGCTTTTTCTATCTGAACGCAGTCTTTTTCGGGTGCGTGGCCAGGCTCACCCTGGTGTGGGATTTGTCGGATATCTTTAACGGGCTGATGGCTGTCCCCAACCTGATCGGCCTGTTTCTTCTGCGCAGCCAGGTGGAGAAGCCGTGGGAGGGGAAGAGGTAAGGGGGAAACTGCCGGAAACAGATGGGCCAGGGAAAAATTTTCTTGTTCCACTTGAAGTCACCGAAAACAGATGCGCCAGGAAAAATTTTCTTGTTCCACTTTAAAGTCACCGAAAATTTTTCCTGGCGCATAGGGGGGAAGTAATACGGAAGGGGTTTCAGGTTGGCTGCACTAGATATGTAAGCCTCAGCAGTAATTATTAACTGCAATGTGACACTGCTTAGGCCAAAACTGCAGGCCGGGCGATAATGGCGGGGCTTTCGCAGGGAGGCCCGTGCTGATTTCCGCCACTGAGCGAAATGTTTGAGCCGTAAGGCGAGTTTTCGTTGTAGTTTCCTCCCGCCTATGGTATAACCCGAGTTTGCCACTTGCAGATACAAAATGGAGCCTTTTTGGGCTCCATTTTTTCAGCATCTATGCGGTTTATTCAGTGTTTATGCGGCTTTTAGAGTTTTGAGAAAATATACCTACATTTATGACCTACATGAAAACTTTGATCTCAGTTTTGATGTGTTTTAATTCTGCACGCCGGTATAGTTTTACCGGGATCCTGATCCCAAAAGCATCAAGTATCCGTTTTAAATCCGGGTCATCCACGTCCATAAAACGATACAGATCAGAGGGGAGTGTATCCACTTTCCATTTGTTCAGTGCCGTCTGGATCCGGGCCGCACTCATTCCACCGCTCCAGTAAGCGTCGGGATCCGGCTGGACGACACCGGAATCTTTCAGTCTTTTCTGGATGATACGCAGCAGGATCAGGGAAATCATGCAGACAAGCAGGTGCGCTGTCACATGTTCAGGAGTCCTCACATAAAGGGGACGGGTATCGAGATCCCCTTTCATAACGCGGAACTGGTCTTCGATCTGCGTCAGGCCGTGGTATTTCTCAATGACTTCCTGTGCATCCATGGTTAATTCCGAAGTGATG
>ERZ779820.2447-NODE-2447-length-10239-cov-3.282797_pt1 | contig 10239 bp, 10 predicted proteins | sample MGYA00511563_ERZ779820 | MGnify/ENA primary metagenome ERZ779820 (study PRJEB29588, sample SAMEA1964852) | human gut metagenome | biome: human gut; feature: human-associated habitat; material: faeces | place: Denmark | collected 2008/2010 ...
TTTGTCAAAATTTTTCCCTGATGCTTTGCACAGTACAGGAGCAGATCAAATTCCTTTGGTGGAAGTTCAAAAGTGCCATTTTCCGTCGTAACAGAACGATTTTCAAGGTCAATCTGCAATCCATCAAAATCCAGTTTTTGCACAGCTCCGGCTTGCTGATTAAAGCGAGTGTAGCGGCGAATGAGAGACACAATACGGGCAATCAGTTCGTCCATGTCAAACGGTTTTGTCAGATAATCGTCCGCCCCGGCCCGTAAGCCCCGCACTTTAGAAATGCTGTCATTTTTGGATGTAAACATCAAAATCGGCAGGCTGTTTTCTTTGCGGATTTCTTCCAGCGTTTCAAAGCCATCCATGCCGGGCATCATCACATCCAGCACCACAAGCTGATACTCCTGCTCTCTTAATTTTTGTAAGCCCTCTTTTCCGGTATTACAAAAATCAGCTTCTATGTTTTCTGCTTGTACGCTACGTTTAATCAAAGCGCACAGTTCTCTGTCATCATCTATAATCAGGATTTTATTCATGATGCAACTCCTTCCCTTGTTTTGTTGTTCCGTCATTCGGCTTTTCTACGTTCTTGGAGAACTGCAATACATTATATGTATTTTTTTGATATAATTTCATATAATGTGCGAATTGATTTCATGATTGTATGCCATGGAATGTCAGCAGAGTAAGAATAATTTCTTTGATAAGCTTTCCATAGATTTTCCATAACAGAGCTGGATTGAATCTCGTCAAAAATCTCATCTATGTCTTCAGTTTCTATCTGTTCTAACGTTTCTCGCTTCTTAGCGGTAGCAACAAGTGCATCCCTTAATACATCTTTTGAAAGTTGCTCCCCATACAGTTTTTGTAAAATATAAATATCATAAAAATCTCTCATTCGTGTATTTGTAACGTTTCGACTAATAACAGTTTCCAGTTTTTCAGCCAATACCGTTTCCAGATTATATGCCCATACCTCAATAGTGCGGTCTTCAAGCATAAGATTAAATTTGTACTTGATTTCTCTTGGTGTAATTACATCCCCTGTAGAAATATCAATCTTTAATGGTGTGATTACACCATCAAATTTCGTTTCCATGCTTACACGAACACCAGGATAATCTGCTTCTTCCATGATTTCCGATATCCGTTTGACCCGAAATGAAACACCATCGTCCAGTGGAATTGATATAATTTGGGATATAATCATTTCTACATCCTCCACACTAACATTAGTGCCTTTTATAGTAGCATCCAGATCCATAGTAGCTCTGGCATCCAGACCGACCATTGCCGCCACCAGCATGCCACCTTTTAATATAAACTGATTTTTATACTCTGATAAAGAAATTCGTTCTAAAAAACGTTCCATCATATAATTCCGCATCAAAATCTGTGCATCTGCGGATTTTTTCTTTGACAGATTACGAATCAAATCCTTTAATTGTCTTGCCGTTGTTATCATCTAAAGTAACACCTCCAAATATGGTCTTAGTATCTTTTCAACATGAAACATAGCTGCGTATTTCATAAGCATCCGTAAGTTTTTATCCTTACGTTTCGCATATTGCTTTAATGCATCTTGGAATACCTGCATTTCAATATTTTTCCTGCTACGAAGCAGATCACAAATTGTTCTCTCCATGTCATAAACGGGAACGGAATGTCCGAATGATGTCTGCATAGCTATGATTCCTATTTCATGTAAATCCTTTTTTACTGTATATACTTGAAAACCGTCTTCCTGCAAACGACTTGGATTATATCCAGTTCTTACTGTTATGGTGTATTTCAAAGGCTCTCTGTCCGTTAAATCATGAAAAAACAATGCAGTTTCGTGAGAAAATACAGCTTGACCACAACGCAAATGCAAAAGGAACATCGCATCTGTCCACGTATCAGGTGATACATACACACCATGAGAAGCTTGCTCTAATCCTCGTTCCTTCACATAGGCATAAAACACAGACTTACTAATTCCATTATTTAGGACTTGAAATGTCTGAATTGTCCCTCCACATTCACGCAATAACAAATCTAATTTTTCAAATTGAGTCATATAGGTTCTCCTTTCATGCTAATATGATAATATATATTAGCATGAAAGTAAATATAAGTAATAGCAGTTAAAAAATTAAATTTTAATAATATCCCCGTTCTTCCTGCCAGTCTTTCACATAACATCAGATTCTGATATAGACCACATGCACAAGAAGTAATAGCACAATAAGGTAAATTAGTATTTAAAACCTTTGATAAGGCAATTGCGTTGAACCCCTGTGCAAAGCCGATTTTTCATTTAGATCGGGGATTCCAGTATACCAGCAAAATGTTTAAAAAGAAACTTGTAAAACAAGAAATGAGACAATCCATATCTCGGGTTGAACATTGTATTGATAATGGACCAACAGAAGGTTTCTGGGGAATTATCAAAGCAGAAATGTATCAGATGTACGAAATAACTGATGAATCCTCATTAAGATTTGCAATAAAGGATTATATAAGATTTTATAGTGAAGAACGTCCACAGGATAGGTATTGCTGCAAAACACCCCTAGAAGTACGTCAAGAAGCACTGAAATCTGACATACCAGTAGAATATCCTATTCCAGAAAACAAACGAATTAAAAAATATAAAGAGAAATGGTGTGCATAAAAATACCTACACTCCAAAATGAAATGTAGGTATTTTTGTCGCTTACCTTTAGATATTTCACCTGTCTACTTGACAAGGAGCATATCAAAACTAAACGGCAATTTTTGTCAAAACATATATCGGACTAACCGTCTATCGGCAACACTCTTTTTCTATAATCATATTAGCACGCATTTGTGAGAATGTCAAAATTTTTTATTCTCCATATTGCAAGACTGCTGGCATTTCTATTTCTTTTCATTCAATAATTCTTTTACTCTCTCAACCGAAAATCTATCTTCAATATCAACTACTTCAAACAGATTTAATGGCAATTCCCTTTCACCAATCAGGGAAAGGTATTCATTAACAGCGCTACGATTAATCGGATAATAAAAGAACATGACCCTCATTCAATTAATCATTGAGCCGACCTTGGCAGACTGCTCATTGCTGCCCCTGTCGCAGCTTCCTCTTCACATTCTGCAAGAACAAGTTCGGCCTTGAACATATCTTCAATAATTTCACACAGTACCGGATTTCTTCTCAGTCCATTCCCTGAACCAATCATGCGCCTGATCTTTATGCCGGTTCCTTTCTGAATAGTCATATACATCTGATACAATTCTGTGCTCATCCCCTTCAGAACACCATAGCAGAAATCTTCTGGTGTAAAGTTTTCGGAACTTACCTGAGTAATACTGCCGCTTTTTTCCGGATCCACCCGCGTACCGTCAAATGTTGTTTCAACTTTAATCTTTCGACTTTCAGTTCTTTCACTATTCTGGTCTCTCCCTGTTCTTGCCATCTTTTCCATTACTTTGTATAATGGCTGCTCCTGTCCGGTCGCTTCTTTTACAATTTTTCGGAAAAACTGTTCCAGAAGCGCATATGCCTTGCCGCCACACAGAGATGCTCCCGCAAGCAGATACTTCCTATTTAGGAAAGGTCTTGCCTCAATTCCATCTCCCGAAAAATACTGACTGGAAAGAACAGAAATCTGTCCGCCGGTTCCCATATTGACCAGTAATATATTCTCCTCATCACCTGCTGCTCCAAGGAAGCTTGCCTGGTTGTCTCCGATTGCTGTTGTAACTGTCCGTCCTCTGTATGTACCCAATTTTTCTATTCCCGTACAGACATCAGGCAGCCAATTTACGTCCACTCCCATTTCAGCCAGTTTTTCTTTTTCAAAGCACATCTTATGGCTGTCAAAGAATCCAAAACCTGCCGCATTGCTCACATGTACCAATGGTTTTTTACGCCCTGTCAAATACATTCCAAAATAATCCATAATCGTACAGAAGCTCAAAGCCGAATCCGGAACCAGATTATGTCTGATATTATAAATGTGTGTGACAAGCCCATATCCTGAAGCAGCATGGATTTGACATCTTTCCCGGATTTCTTCTGTTAAAGGAATCTGATCCCCAGCGTAGATACTTCCTCTGGCATCCTGCCATGTATATAACGGACTGACACAATTTCCTTCTTTGTCAACATAAACAATTCCATGCATCTGCCCTGTGAGCCCAATCCGCTCAACATGCGGATACTTCTCCAGGAAATAATCCAGCAGATTCACTGCTCTTTCTACAATTTCTTTTGCATACTGTATTCTTTCCCATTCATTTCCGGTTTCGATAAAGCAACCGTTCTCTACAGTTTTTGCCTCCAGAATCTTTGCCTGTCCGTTTTCCTCTTTTTCCAGAACAACACCGCTTATCGTTGTTGTCCCAATGTCAATCCCCGCCGTTTTCACAGTCCAAACTCTTCTGCCAGTTTCTTAAACTCCGGCAGGGAATTAATGATAGTATCATAAGATACACAATAAGCCAGTCTCACATAACCCGAGCAGGCAAAGGAACTTCCCGGAACCATGAGAATATTATATTTCTTTCCAGCTTCGCAGAACGCTTTTTCATCTGCTACCGGTGATTTCACAAAGAGGTAGAATGCACCCTGGGGTTTGATGCACTCGAATCCGCATTCTTTCAGTCCATTGTATAACGCCAGACGGTTCTTGTCATATGCAGCTACATCCACTTCTGCATCTACACATTTGGCAATCACCTTCTGCATCAGGGATGGGGCATTGACACATCCGATAGTACGGTTGGCAATAGCCGCTGCAGTAATAAGTTCTTCACTTCCATCTGCTTCATCCGGAATTACCAGATAACCGATACGCTCTCCCGGAAGGGACAGAGATTTACTGTAAGAATAGCCAACAATAGTATTATCGTAATATTTTGTCAGATACGGAACTTCTACACCATCATAAGCCAGCTCTCTGTATGGCTCGTCAGAAATCAGGTAAATTACACTGCCAAATTCCTTCTGTTTTTTCTCAAGAATTGCTGCCAGCTTCTTAATGGTTTCTTCGGAATATACAACACCAGTCGGGTTGTTCGGATTATTGACGATAACGGCTTTTGTCTTTGGTGTGATCTTTTGTTCAAATTCATCCAGTTTTGGCTGGAAGTCAACGGTATTCGGTGAGATTTCTACCAGTACACCATCGTAGTTGTTCGTATAAGAACGATATTCTCCAAAATATGGTGCAAATGCGATCACTTCATCTCCCGGATTGATCAGCGCTTTCAAGATAACATTTAATCCACCGGCTGCACCAACCGTCATGACAATATTTTTGCCTTCAAAATGCGTATCAAAACGCTTATTTAAAGAATCAGCTACTGCCTCTCTTACATCTGCATATCCGCAGTTGCTGTTGGTATATCCGTGAAGTACGATTGGATCTTCCTCACTTACAATCTCAATGATCGCATTCTTCACGGCCTCCGGTGCCGGCACGTTCGGATTGCCCAGACTGAAATCAAATACATTCTCAGCTCCGTAAATTCCTGCCAGACGGTTACCTTCCTCAAACATTGCACGGATAGCCGAACTGTTGGCTACCATATTTTTCATCTTATCCGCTATCATTTTGTTGCTCCTTTCTCACTACAAGTCTTTCATTTGTAAGTCTTAGCCCTGCGCTTTCTCTGTCACATCACCCTTTTCTACCATAAAAGCTGGACGGTAAGAAAGCTTTGCCTTTCTAAGGCCTTCTGCTCCGGTATCATCTTCCCGGTTTACATATTTATAGTTCATGCATTCATGCTCTACAAACTGCTGATTGATCATCGTATATGCGCCCTGTACATCGGCATATGCTTTTTCAATATGCACGACATAAGTGTCTTCGCATATCGGCTCTCCGATCGTAAATGCAACAACTTTACCATCGATCCTTAAGACTCCTCCCGTCAGATGAAGTTCTTCAAACAGTCTCAGGGAATTCAGTGCTACGCACATCTCTCCCCTTTTTTCATCATCATCTTCACAGTCATTCTCTGTCCGCCACTTAAGTGCCATCTGGAAACATTCTTCCAGATTATCCTTTGTCATACTTTCATAAGACCAGCGGTCTTCGAACAGGCTTTTGAATTTGTTGATATGATTCCGCTTTCCGTGAAGTTTCTTTCCCGAAAGTGTTGCCAGTTTCTCAGATTCATAGACGTAATCTGCAGAATCTCTGTCGTATTCAATCTGGAATCTTCCCGGATACCACTCCTCTAACTGGGCAAAATATTCCGGTGTCACATTGTACATCAGGAATGGCCTGCCCTTCGCTTTGGAATATTCCATCATCTCTTCCAGTGCATTCTTCACATCTTCCGGTGCTCCGGCCGGGTAGGCAAAGGATACGTGATTCTCATCCTCACTTTTGAATACCAGTGCATTCTTGATGATCGTCCATTTTACCGGATACTGTCTGGACCAGAGATACACATTGGCAAATGTTCTCTCACAGCTTCTGCTGGTATGATGTTCAAAGTAATGTGAGATAATCTCCTGATCCTCTAATTCTGCACGTTTAAACTGTGTTGCTCCCATATTCTGTATTTACCTTCTTTAATTTTCCGGATTCTTTCTAAAATCTTATATTCTGGCTTCTTACATTTCTTCATTCATATTTGCAAGTTTTGCTGCCTGATCAGCCGCGATACAAGCATCAATGATCTCCTGAATATCACCGTTCATGATCTTATCCAGTTTGTATAATGTAAGTCCGATACGGTGATCTGTCACACGTCCCTGTGGGAAGTTGTAAGTGCGGATCTTTTCCGATCTGTCTCCGGTACCGATCTGGCTCTTTCTTGCTTCTGCTTCTGCATCATGACGTTTCTGGCATTCCAGATCATATAACTTCGCGCGTAAAAGAGCGAACGCTTTGTCTTTATTCTGTAACTGAGATTTCTCTGTCTGGCTGTAGATTACAATTCCTGTCGGATAATGTGTCAGTCGTACAGCAGAGTCCGTGGTATTGACACACTGTCCACCGTTACCAGATGCACGCATAACATCGATACGGATATCTTTCTCATCAATCTGAATATCTACATCTTCTGCCTCCGGCATCACCGCTACTGTGATCGTAGAGGTATGGATACGTCCACCGGATTCGGTCTCCGGTACACGCTGTACACGGTGTACCCCGGATTCGTATTTCATCTTGGAATAAGCACCTTTACCATCGATCATGAATGTTACATTTTTCATTCCGCCGATACCGATCTCTTCACATTCTACCAGCTCGACTTTCCATCTCTGGCTTTCTGCATAGTTTACATACATTCTGTATAACTCGGCGGCAAACAGGGCCGCCTCGTCCCCGCCTGCTCCGGCGCGGATTTCCAGAACAATGTTCTTTTCATCATTCGGGTCTTTGGGCAGAAGCAGGATCTTAATGGTCTGCTCCAGTTCTTCTACTTTCTTCTTAGAGTCAGAAAGCTCCATCTTTGCCAGTTCCCGCATCTCTTCGTCAGACTCTTCTTCCAGCATTGCAAGGCTGTCTTCAATGGCCTGTTTTGCCTGCTTGTATTCTTTGTATGCTTCTACAATAGGAGCCAGGTCTGCCTGTTCCTTCATCAGTTTCTGGAACTTTTTCGCGTCAGATGTTACATCCGGACTGCTCAGTTCCAGCATCAGTTCTTCATAATGGATTAAAATATCCTCTAATCTATCAAACATGGGGGTCCTCCTTCGGCCATTTTGCCGTTACTACCCGATCCAGGGCGGGGATATCCTTGATTATTTGTGTCTCTATAAAACCAGCTCTTTCCAAAAGCTCTTTTACTGCCGGCCCCTGGTCATATCCGATTTCCAGATAAATGCGGCCGGACGGATTTAGAAAACTGCCGCTTTCTGCAGCCAGTCTCCGGTAAAATTCCAGCCCGTCTCCGGTACCGTCCAGGGCGATCCTTGGTTCATGATCTCTTACTTCCGGTTCCAGTTCTTCGATTACCTGGCTGGGAATATATGGCGGGTTAGATACAATTACGTCAAACTTCCGGCCGCTTGGAATGTTCTGGAACAAATCGCTTTCCAACAGCTGCACGTCCAGTCCTTTTTCTTTTCGTACCTGCTCCGGAAGGAGACGGACCGCATTTTTCTCTGCTACTGCCAAAGCTTTTTTTGAAATATCGACAGCCAGAAGCGTCTGAAAACTTCCCATTACTGCCAGACTTAATCCGATGCATCCGGAACCGGTGCACATATCCAAAAGAGCGCCTCCGGACAGTTTCTTATCTTTCTGGTCCGCGAGCACCCGTTCTGTCAGTGTTTCCGTATCCTGTCTGGGAATCAGCACATCCGGACTTACGATAAATTCCAGTCCCATAAACTCCTGGGTTCCTAAAATGTACTGGAGCGGAATCCTCTGGCCTCTCTGTTCAATCAGCTCAAAAAAACGCTCCGCAGTTTCCCTATCTGCAGGTTCGTTTTTCTGAATCAGAAACATGGCCGGACGGATGCCCGTCACAGACAGAAGCAGATATCTGGCGTCCAGCAAGGCTTCCTCAATCCCTTTTTGTGAAAGCCTGGATGCGCCCTCCTCCAAAAGCTGTCCCAGGGTCATCCTCTGTCCTCCGATTCCGGAAAGTTCTCTCTCAGATATGCTTTCCAGTCAAATACTTCCTCTACTGCGGCAATCGCTACTTCAATCATGGAATCATCCGGCTCTGTGGTGGTAAGCGCCTGCATCCACATACCTGGGCGGCTTAACGCGTTAATCAAGCAGGAATTGCTGCGGCCTGCCCGCCTCAGGAATTCATACGAAACGCCTGCGATTACCGGAATCAGAATAATACGGCTGGCAGCTCTGAGCCATACGTTTTCTACCCGAATAACCATGAAAAACAGGATGCTGATTACCATGACAATTAATAAAAAGCTGGTTCCGCACCGCTTATGCTCTTTGGAGCTTTTCCGCACGTTTTCTACCGTCAGCGGCATTCCATGCTCTACGCAGTTAATGCACTTATGCTCTGCTCCATGGTACATAAAGGTTCGTTTAATGTCTTCCATATGGGAGATCAGCTTAATGTATACAATAAAAATTACAATCCGGATCACGCCCTCTAATACGGCCATTACCGTCTCCGACGGGATAAAGGTCCGGAACAAATTGGACAGAAACATCGGGAGCACCATGAAAATCCCAATCGCCAGAATCATGGAAAACACCATTACAAACGCCATCAGGAATTTTTCCAGTTTTTCCCCGAATACCTTATCCAGGAACAATTCAAACTTTCCTGGTTCGCTGCCCTCGTCATCTTCGAAAAAACTGGCAGACCAGGTCAGACTTTTCATTCCCAGCACCATGGAATCTGCAAAATTAAAGATTCCGCGCACAAATGGAAGCGATAAAATCTTTACCTTTTCTGTCAGACTTACATAGGTATCCTTTTTTACTTCAATGGTTCCATCAGGCTTGCGGACTGCTGTCGCATAATCGTCCCCATTTTTCATCATAATTCCTTCTATGACCGCCTGACCGCCAATACCTGAATATTTCAAATATAATTCCTCCTAGATCCGCGCAAAAAACAAGGGCTGAGCAAGTGTTTCCACTAAGCTCAACCCTATGTGCTCAAACTTATTTGCCAGCGTTAACGCCGTACTTACGATTGAACTTATCAATACGTCCACGAGCAGCGGCAGCTTTCTGCTGACCTGTATAGAATGAATGGCATTTGGAACAAACTTCAACGTGAATGTCCTGCTTGGTAGAACCAGTTACGAATTCATTACCACAGTTGCAAACTACCTTTGCCTGATAATAGGCTGGATGGATTCCCTCTTTCATGATTTTCACCTCTCTATTCTTATTGTGCGGTTTCCGACCGCAAAAATGCATTTCTGCATTTCCTTACGATTTATACTGTATGCACAGCTTAGTAAGTATAACATACAAAATCAACGATTGCAAGCACTTTTCTCTTGCTTTTCCAGGGATTTTGCGGCTAAAAACGCGTTTTTTTCGCCATCTCTACAAACTCTTTGTTGGTTCTGGTTTTTGCAAATAATTCCAGCACCCTTTCTACAGATTCTTCCGGCTTTACAGTATTGGTAGCCTTGCGGATAATATCCACCGCTTCGGCCTCTTCCCTGGTCAGAAGGAGGTCGTCCCTTCTGGTTCCGGACTTTAAAATGTCAATAGCAGGGAAGATTCTCTTTTCTGAAAGCTTTCTGTCCAATACCAGTTCCATGTTGCCGGTTCCCTTAAATTCCTCGTAAATTACATCATCCATACGGCTTCC
>ERZ779820.2448-NODE-2448-length-10234-cov-4.341684_pt1 | contig 10234 bp, 4 predicted proteins | sample MGYA00511563_ERZ779820 | MGnify/ENA primary metagenome ERZ779820 (study PRJEB29588, sample SAMEA1964852) | human gut metagenome | biome: human gut; feature: human-associated habitat; material: faeces | place: Denmark | collected 2008/2010 ...
GCTTGCGAGGCATGGATGACAGCCGACTGGCTGAAAGCGTTCCCCGACGCAAAGATACCCCAGTCCGAAGCGGATATCAAATCGAAAAACCGGACGCCGACTGTCCTCTACAACGGCATGTTGCATCCCTTGATTGGCATGACGATGAAAGGGGTTATCTGGTATCAGGGAGAAGATAACTGGAATCGCGCGCACACGTATGCGGATATGTTTACTACCTTGATTAACGGATGGCGTGCCGAATGGAAACAAGGCGATTTTCCTTTCTATTATTGTCAGATAGCTCCCTATGATTATGGAATTATTACGGAAAAAGGAAAAGAAGTGATAAATTCTGCTTATCTTCGGGAGGCGCAGGCAAAAGTAGAACATCGTGTGCCTAACAGTGGCATGGCGGTATTGCTGGATGCAGGCATGGAGAAAGGGATTCATCCCGCCAAGAAACAAATAGCAGGAGAGCGGCTGGCACTGCTGGCGCTGACAAAGACCTACGGAATAGAAGGGGTGAACGGTGAAAGTCCATATTATAAGAGTATGGAAATAAAGAATGATACGGTCATTGTGAGCTTTGAACGGGCAAAAATGTGGATTAGCGGCAAGAATTGCTTTGAATCGAAGAACTTTGAAGTAGCCAGTGAAGACAGAGTATTCTATCCTGCCAAAGCATGGATTGAACGCAGCAAGATACTTGTGAAAAGCGAGCATGTCCCGCATCCGGTAGCCGTTCGTTACGGATTCAAGAATTATGTAGAAGGAGATGTTTATTGTGACGGACTGCCTTTGGGATCTTTCCGTTCGGACAATTGGTGATCCTGCTCACCACACTGTGGTGAGCGAAACAAACTAATGAAGTGATAAATTTATGAATTATTTACGTCACATTTTTGTTCTTTTATTCGTATTTGTTAGCGTGTCAGCTCTTTGGAGTCAGCATGCTAATGTCATTTGGAACACTCCCAGTCGGAATTCCTCCGAATCCATGCCCTGCGGTGGTGGTGATATCGGCATGAATATATGGGTAGAGGAAGGTGATATACTATTCTATCTGAGTCGTAGCGGTACATTCGACGAGAATAACTGCCAACTGAAACAAGGACGTTTTAGGATTCGTCTGTTTCCTAGTCCATTCAAAGATGCAAAAGATTTCCGACAGGAACTGAAATTGAAAGACGGGTATGTAGAAGTATCGGCAGGAGGCACACAGATACAGTTGTGGGCAGATGTCTATCATCCGGTAGTCCATGTGGAAATCACCAACGCACAACCTTTGCGGACAGAAGTCTCTTATGAGAACTGGCGGTATAAGGAACGAATGATCAGAAAAGGAGAGGGGCAACAATGCTCTTACAAATGGGCACCCCCGAAAGGAGCTGTTACCACTGCCGACTTTGTTTCTTTATCTTCCAAAAGGAAACTACCAGGAATGACAAAAAAAGAAAACTTGCTTTTATTCTATCACCGCAATCCCGAACAAACAGTTTTTGACATTGTCGTAGCGCAACAAGGAATGGAAAATGTCAAATCTCAAATGATGAATCCTTTAAAGCATCTGACTTTTGGTGGCTATCTTTTCGGGGATAATCTGGAATATACAGGTACAACAGATAATATCTATGCCGGTACAGACTACCGTGCCTGGAACTTTCGCTCCTCAAAAGTTTCCCGGAAGGAGCAGTTCTGTATCGTCCTGCACACAGAACAGACGGCAACAGTAGAACAATGGGAACAAGACTTGCAAATCAATCTGCAAAGAATAGCCCCACAAGGAAAGATTTCGTCAAAAATTGTATCACAGGATAAAAAACAAACTCGCCTGTGGTGGAATGCCTTTTGGCAACGTAGCTTTATCGAACCTATTGGAGATACAGAAAACAAAAATGATAGCGATATAAAAGAAATTACCCGAAACTACACTCTTTTCCGCTATATGCTAGGTTGCAATGCTTACGGTAGTGTCCCGACCAAATTCAATGGTGGATTATTTACCTTTGATCCCTGTCATATAGACGAAAAACAGGCGTTCACTCCTGATTACCGCAAATGGGGAGGAGGTACAATGACCGCACAGAATCAGCGACTTGTATACTGGCCGATGTTGAAAAGCGGAGACTTCGATATGATGTCTTCCCAATTCGATTTCTACAACCGAATGCTAAAAAATGCAGAACTCCGTACCCAAGTATATTGGCAACACAATGGAGCATGTTTCTGTGAGCAAATAGAGAACTATGGTTTGCCTAATCCTGCGGAGTATGGCTTCAAACGTCCGGAATGGTTTGACAAAGGAGTGGAATATAATGCATGGCTGGAGTATGAGTGGGATACTATACTGGAATTCTGTCAAATGATATTGGAAACCAAGAATTATGCAAATGCAGACATTACTCCATATCTGCCTTTAATTGAAAGCTCGCTGACATTCTTTGACGAACATTATCGCCAACTTGCTTCCCGTCGAGGACGGAAAGCGCTGGATGGTAACGGACAGCTTGTCCTGTTTCCGGGCTCTGCCTGTGAAACATATAAGATGACTAACAATGCCAGCAGTACAATTGCCGCTTTGCGGACTGTATTGGAAAATTATGGGAAGAAAGATGAAATGCTGAAAACGATTCCTCCGATTCCATTGCGGTACATAGAAATCAAGGATTCCTTGAATCCCACAGCTTCACCCGAACTGAAGCAAACGATTTCTCCTGCTGTAAGCTGGGAACGAATCAATAATGTAGAAACTCCGCAATTGTATCCTGTATTTCCCTGGCGCATCTACGGAGTAGGAAAAGAAAATCTTGAATTGGCCCGTAATACTTATTTCTATGATCCGGAAGCAATCAAATTCCGTTCTCATGTCGGGTGGAAACAAGATAACATTTGGGCAGCTTGTCTGGGATTGACCGAAGAAGCCAAGAGGTTGACCCTCGCCAAACTGTCAAACGGACCACATCGTTTTCCTGCTTTTTGGGGACCGGGATATGACTGGACACCCGATCACAATTGGGGAGGTAGCGGTATGATAGGACTTCAAGAAATGTTATTGCAGACGAATGGTGAGCAAATACTCCTTTTTCCCGCATGGTCTAAAGAATGGGATATACATTTCAAACTTCATGCACCAGGTGAAACGACAGTAGAAGCAACCTTGAAAGACGGAAAAGTTACAGACTTGAAAGTTCTTCCCGAAAGTCGGAAAAAGGACATAATAATAATGATTTAAAAAGTCTACATCCCTATATTATGAAATGAAAGAAGCCATAAATAAAAGTATTATGAATAAAAGACTGTTTTTAATTTTATCAGCTTTTCTATTGTTATTCTCACTGATAGAGAAAGGGTGGACAATAGAAACTTACCGCCCCGAAACATCAGTTGCCGGATTCATTCAGCTCCCCGGTAGCGGACGACAAGTGTATAACTTCAATCCGGGATGGAGATTTTTCAAGGGGGACATTCGTGGAGCCGAATCCGTTGATTTCGACGATTGTTCCTGGACAATTGTTTCCACCCCTCATACAGTAGAGTTAATGCCTGCCGAAGCTAGCGGCTGTCGTAACTATCAAGGCCCTGCCTGGTATCGCAAGCATTTCGTACTTCCTGCGGAAACCAAAGGAAAACAGGTCCTGCTCCACTTTGAGGCAGCGATGGGAAAGCAAATCCTTTACTTAAACGGAAAGCGTATTCAAGAACATATTGGCGGTTATCTTCCTTTTACTTTGGATTTGACAGCCAATGGTGTACAGGCAGGAGACTCTTGTCTGCTTGCCGTTTTTGTAGACAATAGCAATGATAAATCCTTTCCTCCCGGCAAGCCCCAATATACGTTGGATTTTGCCTATCATGGCGGTATCTACCGTGATGTATGGATGATAGCTAAATCACCGGTATCCATTACTGACGCAATAGAGTCCCAGACTATTGCAGGTGGTGGAGTTTTTGTTCATTTCGACAAGATCAGTGAAAAGAGCGCACAAGTTTATGTAAATACGGAACTACAAAATAAGGATCAGCATTCCGAAACCGTTACTGTGGAAACGGCTCTGACAGATACTGATGGAAAGGTTATCAGACGAGCTTCCGGCAAGCTTTTCCTAAAACCCGGAGAAAAGAAAACGATCCGGCAGCAGATAGAGATAAAGAACCCTAAACTGTGGTCACCCGATTCACCTTATTTATATAGAGTGCAATCACGGGTTAAAAAAGGTAATCAGTCCATTGACGGAGGCATCACACGTATCGGAATCCGCCAAGCGGAATTTCGTGGTAAGGATGGTTTCTGGCTGAACGGAAAGCCCTTCGGTCAATTAGTAGGCGCCAACCGCCATCAGGATTTTGCCATAGTAGGCAATGCCGTTGCCAACAGCATTCATTGGCGCGACGCTAAAAAGCTACGCGACACAGGTATGAAAGTCATCCGGAATGCTCACTGCCCTCAAGACCCCGCCTTTATGGATGCATGTGACGAACTGGGGCTGTTCGTCATTGTAAACACACCGGGATGGCAATTCTGGAATGACGCTCCTGAATTTGCACAACGGGTTTATAGCGATATCCGCAACCTGGTACGGCGTGACCGCAATCACCCTTGTGTATGGTTATGGGAACCTATCCTGAATGAAACCTGGTATCCGGCAGACTTCGCCAAAAATACCCTCGATATTGTCAATCAAGAATACCCTTATCCGTATTGCTATTCCGGTTGCGACAGCGAAGCACGGGGACATGAGGTATATCCGGTACTCTTCACTCATCCGGCCAATGCGGACAAGGACTGGGCCATCAAAAGCCTCGACCCTAAAATAACCTATTTCACCCGCGAGTGGGGAGATAATGTAGACGACTGGAACTCGCACAACTCCCCCAGCCGTGTGGCACGCAACTGGGGGGAACAGGCTATGCTCATCCAGGCACAGCATTATGCCGCCCCCCGTTATCCTTTCACCTGTTACGATGTACTCTGCCGTACTCCGCGCCAACACGTCGGCGGCTGTTTGTGGCACTCGTTCGACCACCAGCGCGGCTATCATCCCGATCCCTTCTATGGTGGTGTGATGGACGTATTCCGTCAACCCAAATATGCTTATTATATGTTCAAAGCCCAGCGCTCGCCCGAAAAGCAAGACCGTCTTTTCGAAACAGGACCGATGGTGTACATCGCCCATGAAATGACTCCCTTCTCACCCAAAGACGTTACTGTGTACTCCAATTGTGACGAGGTGCGGCTTACTTATAATAAAGGTGGCAAGACATGGACTTACACCAAGCCGGCAACAAAAGAAGGAATGCCCTCACCCGTTATTACATTCAAAGATATATACGACTTCATGATAGACAAAAACATGTCTATGAGAAAGAAGAAACAGGACGAGGTGTTCCTACTGGCCGAAGGCATCATAGATGGAAAAGTAGTTGCCACGCACGAAGTACGACCGGCCCGGCGTCCCGAGAAAGTGCTACTTTGGGTTGACAATGAAAACACCGACTTAAAAGCTGATGGCTCCGACTTTGTAACCGTAGTAGCCGCCATAGCCGATAAAAACGGGAACATAAAACGTCTGAACAACTATTATGTGAAATTCCATGTAGAAGGCGAAGGACGTATTTTGGGCGGAGCGAATATACTGGCCAATCCGGCTCCGGTAAAATGGGGAACAGCCCCCGTGCTGATACAATCCACCTTGAAGCCGGGTAAAATCAAAATCACTGCCAGCGTATTGTTCGAAGGCTCGCAAATGCCTGCCAGCGCAGTGTTGGAATTAGAAAGCAAGCCGGCGGCTCATCCTCTCATCTACACCGAAAGTGAAGCTGCGCTGATTTCCATGAACAGCGACTCACCTTTCGGGCAATCAGCCGCCAAATCGGCTTCCGAACTGGAACAGGAACGTTTGCTGAAAGAACGGAATGCACAAAAGCTGAAAGAAGTGGAAAAACAGCAAGCTGATTTCGGTGAAAAGAAGTAAACCTTTCCATCCGGTGTGGGGAAGAGGCAGAAAGAGAAAAGCAATTCAAAGCCTCTTCTACTCCATCCCCACAAGGGATGGAACAAAATGAAAAAACTAAAATACAAATCACCCATGACATATAAGTTAACCGTTACAACCTTGGCACTAACTGCCATAACCTCCACTGTAGCAGCTACTCACACCAAACCAGACACGGAACATCCCCATATCGTATTGATTTTATGCGATGATATGGGATTCTCTGATTTATCCTGCTACGGAGGAGAAATACATACCCCTAATATAGATTATCTGGCCGAACAAGGCATACGTTTCAGCCAATTTAAAAACACAGGACGAAGCTGCCCCAGTCGTGCCGCCTTACTCACCGGACATTATCAGCACGAAGCGGGAATGGGATGGATGACCGCGGTAGACGAACATCGTCCGGGGTATCGGGGACAGCTTTCGGATCACCTGCCCACCCTTGCCGAAGTACTGCGCGATCAAGGCTATGCCACTTACATGAGTGGCAAATGGCATGTTACCTTAGATGCGGCCTTTGAAACCCCCAATGGAAGTTATCCAGTTCAACGGGGATTCGACAAATACTACGGCTGCCTGCATGGAGGGGGAAGCTATTACAAACCAGATCCCGTTTATCATAACCTGCAACGGATTACCGAGTTTCCGGATGATTATTACTATACCACTGCTATCACAGACTCTGCCGTTAGTTTTATCAAACAACATCCCACGCAGACTCCCATGTTCATGTACATAGCACATTACGCACCTCACTTGCCCCTACAAGCCCCTCAAGACAAGATAGATGCTTGCCGTGAGCGCTATAAAGCCGGCTACGATGTTCTACGCCAACAACGTTTCGAACGTCAAAAAGCCTTAGGACTGATAACGCCGGAAATGGTTCTTCCAGTCTTCCAAAAAGAATTTCCGGACGGTAAACGACCCGCCTGGACCGAACTTACTCCACAGCAGCAAGAAAAATGGATAACCGATATGGCTACCTATGCCGCCATGATCGAAATCATGGACAGCGGCATAGGAAAGGTAATACAGACCTTAAAAGACAAAGGAATGTATGAACATACCCTGTTTCTGTTTATGAGCGACAACGGCTCTACCAGTGAAGGGGGATTCATCAAACAGCTGATGGCTGATTTAAGCAATACCCCCTATCGCAGTTACAAACAATGGGTATTCCAAGGAGGAACCAGTTCCCCTCTCATCCTTACAGACGGAAGAAGCAAAAGCCAGACAGAAAAAGGCAGTATCTGTCGGGAACCCAGTCATATCATTGATATTTTTCCCACCTGCCTGGATATTGCTTCCGCACATTACCCCGACACGTTTCACAATCAAAAAGTGAAATTGGCCGGAACCAGTCTCCTGCCGGCTATACGAAAACAAAAAATACAGCCGCGCGATCTTTTCTTTGAACATCAGACCTCATGCGCCATCCTGTCTGACGGTTGGAAACTAGTACGTGCCAACGGCAGACAGCCTTGGGAATTGATTCACCTCACCACCGATCCTTTTGAGACACAAGATCTTTCCGAACAATTTCCTTTAAAAGCAAAAGAATTAGAAAACAAATGGACACGATGGGCAGAGCAACAACACGTTTATCCTTTTGAATACCGTCCATGGACAGAACGAATCAATTATTACCAGTCACTATATCCCGATCAAAAAGGCAAAGAAAACTAAAAAGTTTCCATAAAAATCCCTGTTTAAATTTTCATTCATACAATTCCCTTCATTCAAAACAACAAAAAACTATGATTTTCAATGAGAATTTAAACAGGGAGACAATGCCCCCCCCTGCCATCTCCTCAAATTTCCCCTTATTCCCCTAATTTATCGAAAAAAAATCAGCTTTCGCCGAATAGATTAGAAAAATCGGCCGAGAACATTTACCTTTGCTGTCTAAAATTAAATAATAAATACCATTCAAGTTTTAATCATAAAACAGCAAAACGAAAACGATGATGAAAAAGACAACAACTATTCTCTGTTTGGGCATCGCTCTATGCATGTTGGGGTGTAGCGATGACGACGATCAAGTTACGACAACCTCCACCGTTCCTTTTTCTCTCACAGCATCTCTGTCTCCCCGTTCTTCAGATGCAGAGGATACAGGCATCCTGCAAGGCAACTGGGACGCCAACAGCCAACTGGCCGTAATAAAAACCGGTTCCAGCGGCGTTCCCAAAAGCATTCTCACAAGAAAAACCGACTCTTCTGACACCTTTACGGGCAATCTTTCGACACTGGTAAAGAATGAGAATGAAATTGCCGTATTTTACCCGGCGGCAGCCATCACCGCGAACAGCAGTGACACCCTGACCCAAACCCTCAACCTGAGCGGACAGGACGGAACACTGGCAGGTATAACAAATTATGATTACTTATGGGCACAATGTAAAGCCGGCATGAACGAAACCACAGGCTCTTCCGCCTGCGAAATGACCAGTTTGGTCACTATCGGTAAATTCCAGTTCACCGTCAACGGTGGCAGTCCTTTGAACAACATCACAAGAATTACCATAACCGCCACTGCCGGAACCCTCTACTCCAGTGCCGTTATGAAACTAAAAAACGGAGAGTTCAGCAGTACCCAAACAGGAAATATCACTATTAAAAACAAAGCCGGTATTTCCGGAACCACCTACATCTCCTTCTTCCCTTCCGAAGCACAGTTGCATTTCACTCTTGTTACCACCACCGGTGAAGTGTATGAGGCAGCTACTTCGACAACCATCAAATTGGAGAAAGGCAAAGTATACGAAGCTCCGGCACTCACTTGCACTCTTTTACCTTCTGCCAAGGTAGGCGATTATTACTATAGCGACGCTACTTTCTCCAGCGAGAAGAATGAGAATAAAACCTGCATCGGTATTGTCTATGCCCTGGATGATGCGGACGGCAATCTCTCGCCCACCCTGTCCACTTCTCCATTCGGACGCATCGTGGCATTAGGCGACAACCAGTCCAGTACCAAATGGATCAGCAAAGCAGAAGATATAGAAGGCATCGAAAACTATACCACCGCCGACGGCACATTGACAAGCGGTGTCCTCCCTTATTATAACGGAACCGCCGATTCTTTCTTCTCCGATAAGGACGAGGAACGCATCAAGGGGGCAACCATTCATGTTGAAACCGGACAACCTGCCACCTGGGTGTCAGAAGGAGCCATCAGCGACTTCAATGGAAAGGCTCACACCGCCTACCTCGGTAAAAGTTCTTCCAGCTACCCGGCAGGAGGCTACTGCTACCAATACAGTACCAGCGGCAAATCGGCAGGTGAATGGTATTTACCGTCGGCAGGCGAGTTGACTTTGTTGTGGGAACTTCAAAAAGCCGGAATCATTTGTAAAGACAAACAAGATTGTTTCAATGATTTTGCACGCAAAGCGTACTGGTCTTCTTCCGAACACTCGGCAGAATCCGCCTGGCATCTGAATTTTGTAAGTGGTGCGATAGTTGCTAACAGTAAAGCCAGCAACTACGCCACACGCCCTGTCGCACAATTCTAAAGGTCCGATGGAAGCACAGCAGTTCCCATTGGCTATAAATGGTTGACAAATTGATTGTAAAGCCCGGTCCGTTCACCACCAAACGGACCGGGCTTCTTTTTTTTCATATTTTCCACTCTTCCTTTATCAACCCGGACATTTTCCGATCTTTGCAACACACTAATTCTTATGCCCATGAAAATACGCCCCACCTGTAAATTACAAGCAATCATGAAGAAAGCGGAAAGATTGGCAACAAGCATGGGAACCAGCCTGAAGAGATGTAACGTATCATCGCCCGCAAACTGAACATGCCCGTATAGAAAGTGTATGGCATGGTTGCTTGCTATACGTTCTTTGTCATGATCCCCAAAGGAAAAACATCCCATCTCCGTATGCATGGGAACGGTCTGCCGTGTACGTGGTTCCGAAAAACTACCGGAAGAATTTAAACGGATATTGGGAATAGAAGCAGGAGAAACAACTCCCGATGGTAAGTTCTTTCCGGACTGTCTGTGGTGTGTAGGCGCCTATGGATTGCTCCCTGTAATAATGATAGAAAGTCTATGACCGACTGCAACCTGTGGATGTGGAGAAGATTATTGAAGACTTGGAATGAAATGCAATCCTTTTTTCTTATTATTAAAATCTTTCTTTTTAACCATTAAGCGTTTTCTTCCTTTTATGTTCTATCTCCCAAGCTTGCGGAGTTAACTCCATAGCCTTTGGAGTTATCTCCATAAGCTTGGGAGTTAA
>ERZ779820.2459-NODE-2459-length-10193-cov-2.157921_pt1 | contig 10193 bp, 7 predicted proteins | sample MGYA00511563_ERZ779820 | MGnify/ENA primary metagenome ERZ779820 (study PRJEB29588, sample SAMEA1964852) | human gut metagenome | biome: human gut; feature: human-associated habitat; material: faeces | place: Denmark | collected 2008/2010 ...
TCCACCGCCACTTGCATTCTTGCTCTCTGCAAATTCACATTCTTCAACAACAACATCTGTTGTATATACCTTAACACCGTCACGATTGGTATAACTACCTGTCTGAATTCTTCCGGAAATGACAATCTTAGTACCCTGTTTCAGATACTTCTCAGCAAATTCACCTTGTCTGCCAAAAGCAACACAGTTAATGAAGTCTGCATCCTGATCGCCTTCTCTGCGGAATCTTCTGTTTACGGCCAAAGTATATCTTGCTACGCACGTTGCCTTCTCACCCTGTGAGTATCTCACATCTGGGTTTCTGGTTAAACGTCCCATCAAAATTACTTTATTCATGGAATTCCTCCTATTCGTTATGCATCCTGTTTAACGCATAAGTATCTCATAACTGGCTCCATGATACGAACACGACGTTCAATCTCTGCTGGACACTCAGCTGATGCATCGAATTGGATGAAATAGTAATATCCTTCTCTCATCTTCTGAATTTCGTAAGCTAATTTCTTCTTACCCCATTCATCAACGTTAGTAATCTCTCCGCCAAATTTTTCGATTAAAGCTTTAATCTTTTCAATGGCATCTGTTCTAGCGTCATCTTCGATTTTTGCATTAATAACCAGAGCTAATTCATACTTATTCATGGTCATTTGCACCTCCTTTTGGTCTTTCTGGCTCTCTTAAATATTTAAGAGAACAAGGATTTTTACACATTACAGTTGTCCATTATATCACAAAGCACTTACAAACTCAAGTTTCATTTTCAAATTTTATTATATAAAATTTTCTCTTATATTGTTTCTTTTTTGTTCATTTTGCTATTATATGTATCTTTAAAATATCTCCTATGCTGCTTATATAGTCTGATTTTTTAAACACACTCTAGTCGATATCTTGATGAATATATCCCCGGAAGTTCTTCTCTACCAGTTTTCTTGGAACCATTACCTCACGACCACAGTTCATGCACTGCAGCCTGAAATCCATTCCAACTCTGAGTAATTTCCACTCATTAGCACCACAGGGATGCTTCTTCTTCATTTTAATAATTTCTCCTACTTTAAACTCCATATTTCCCCTGCTTTCTCTTTTTTCAATTAATCTTCCTGTAAAATTCACTATAGCAGAAAATATTTTTTACGTCAAAGTCTTCTTCTTTTTCCTATTTTCGCTTTTTCTATCTTATTCTATTTTCTTTTATCTTACTTATTTTATCCCATTTTTTATCTCATCCGCTATTTGAGCTACTCTTTCCTGTTCTTCCATTATCTCATTTACTGTTTCCGCTAGAGCGTGTTTGAAAAATGCTTTCTGTTTTCTTTTACTATATTTTCTTTATATATTTATCTTATTTCAGATTTCTTTTTCTTCTAGTAAAAATAAAGAGTCCACTGCCACTGATTACGATAAATATTCCCAATGTGCTTATAATACCTATTAACATATATTCTTTTTTATGTTCTTGATATTCTTTTACCGTTTTACTATCTGTTACAAGACAAACCTTTGTGTCCCCATTATCATTAGAATCTATTACATTTCCGGCCTTATCTCTTGCGATATAACGCACTGTCTGATATCTTTTATCTGCTGTAAGTGTCTTCCGTACCATATAATTTTCATCTAAGTCTTTCGGTTTTATAATAATCTTTTTTGTTCCTTTCTGACCTAATATATTCCTGTCAGTTTCCATATATAATTCTAGTTCTTTAAATGCATAATTATCCATTACACGAATAGTAAATTCATGTTCTTTCTCTTCATAGATCTGTTTATCCAAATTGCCAATATGAACTACCGGCGGAGTCTTATCTACAACAAACCGAAGCTCCTTTTCTTTCGTATCAGCTTGAAATGTAACACGATAATCCCCCTCTCTCTCAAAGTCTTTTTTAGCAAAATTGTAGTATTTTTCATACCAGCCATACCTTTCTGACTTTTTATCTGCTATCACACTACTTGTTATGCTACTTTCACCTATCACCTTTCTCTCTTCATTATCTTTTAAAATAACCGCCCTTGATTTCGTCTGCTTTACACACTGTTCCCTCAATTTAATTTTCGGTGCTTCTTTCAAATAATATTTATTTATCTTCTTTTTTAATGCGTGGCTTAAAATAAAATCCGCTCCCCGTTGATTCACACGGAACACCACTTTAAAATCATCCTTAATTTTATTTCCTGCCTTATCTTGTCCTTTAATTTGTAAATAGTATATTCCATCGCTATTTTCGGTCTTTTTAATATTATCCCACTGCACCTGTACTGTATTTTCACTTTCTGCTCTTTCGTAACTCCATTCTTTTTTCAAAACATTCCTATCATCTATTTTCTTTAAAGAAATCTCCACAGATTCTCTATCCAAATACTGATCTTTACATATTACCTGTGGCATTATCTTCTTTCCCTGATAAATTCCATTCTGTTTTACTCCAGCTATATGTACAGCAGGAGTCGTTGTATCTATTATAAATTCTTTAGTCTCTGCTGTTTCTGAGACATTTCCTGCCTTATCTGTACATTTTACTTGAATATGATATTTTGCCTCTTTCTTTAGCACCAGCCTGCTATAATATTTGTCTCCATCTTCCTGATATTTTACTGGTTTTTTTATAGTAATTCTACTTTTCCCATGAATTGTATCTATATTATATTCTACTTTATCTTTATCAAAATTCTGTTTCTGTATACAAAACGTAATAATTCGTTCCGTATTAAAATATGGGACTTGATCAGCCTGCTTTCCGATTCCATTTATCTGAATAGAAATCTGTGGAGCGGTCTTATCAATCGTAAAATAATTCCTATCTTTCCACTCAGACTTATTTCCTGCCTTATCTGTTACCGACAGCCCTACCGAATAGTCCCTGCCATCTTCCTCGAAGCTAATTTCGCATACATAGGTACCCTGCACATTTTTCCATTCTCCAATCTGATATTTTTGATTACTTCCCTGTATATTCCACACTACCAAATCAGGTGAAAAATTCTTTTCCTTTACTGTCACAGTTGCTTTTCTTGAAAAATTATAATATTGTGTCTGATTATTCTGATCATACACCACTTCTATCTCTGGTTTTGTGTTATCTATGACAACTTTTTCGTTCAATATATTCTTCTCTGTATGCCCAGCGTTATCTTCTAAATCTGCCTGGATAGTCAGCGGATTATCTGCATCAAATTGTGAAAATTTATCTGCCTCTAATTCAATCTGTTGTCTTTTTCGATAAATTAAGTTATCTCCATCCCACATAATTGTCTTTCCCGTTTTTATTGAACTATCCTTTTTCTTTGTTGTTTTGGCATATAACTGAGTCTTGTAAATTCCTGCATATGTGTCTTCAAATACGGCTTGAACCGGAACAGTATTATTATAATATCTTATATTCTTCTCTTTATCCGTAAAAAAAGCCCGCGGCATTTTCATTGTTATATTACTTGTCTCTTTATGTAGCTGCAATGATTCCGAAATTGCACCTTTACTCTTCACCATCTCACTTACATTTCCGCTATAATCTTGTCCATAAACCTTTAGATACCCTTTAAAATTCTCTTTTTCAGGAGATACTGTGATAGAAAACTCTGACAAATCTTCCTTTTCAAAATATTCATCATTTATTTTCTCTGCTCCTGTCCTTTCTACCTGGGAAAACTTATTTATATCTATTGGTTGTTCTTCATATGGAATAAAAGCATAATTTATTCTCTCTATCCCACTAATAGCATCTTTTATCCGAATGAAAACATTCATTCTTCTTTTACTAAAATATCGGAAAAAATGGTATTTATGAAACAATAACAATGTATTTTTCTTTTTATCATCTCCATTTTCTTCTGCTTTAAAAATCAAATCTCCACTCTCATTATCAACTCCTGTATAAATAATCTCTGGTTTGTGACAATCGTATGTTATCTGCAAGTTTTCCTGATTTGCTACACACGCAGCACTATCAATAACCCCAAAGTTTAATGTATAATTTCCTTCAGCTTCTACCTGTATGTTTGTCTCATTAATTCTGATTCCATCCTCATAATAAGACTTCCATTGTAAGCTTTTCTCCTGGCTCTTAAAACGTTCCCATTCTTTCTCCATAACCATTCCATTTGAATAAAACATTTTCCCCTCTAAAGAAAAATTTATCTTATTAAAATTTTCTTCCTGAATTTTAATTGTAATCTGAGGAGCATTTTGAAAATACTGTCTTTTTCCTATCTTTTTCACTGCATTCTGGTTAAGAATCACACTTGTTATCAATGGACTCTTTGTATCAACGGTATAGAGTGGACTTTCATAATATCCATTATAAATACACCTTTCTGTCTCGCTACTCTTTTCAGCTGTCATAACATTCCCAGCTTTATCTGTACAATGTATCATAAGTTTATAATGGCCATCATCGAGATTTGTAACAGAATATCGCATTACTGTTTTGGAATTTTTCTCTTGCTCTCCTTTTTCTAATTCTTGTTTTTCTGGCTCCTGCTTTATTTTTTCTGTTATTTCCTCCCATGATTCTTTGTTCTGTTCTATTTTCCCATTTAGACCATATTTTACACGATATAACTTTAATTCTATATTTTCCGCCTCTAAATTCATATCTTCAATGCAAATATCAATCGAATTTTCCCTTTTCATAAATAATTCATTTCCAGAAGAAGTAATTTTTTCTCCGTTACTCTTTAATTTTTTATTTATATTTGCCGGTGAGGATTCCGCTTCCATAACGTTAATAATGCCTTTATAATCAACCGATAGCTCTGGCGCCGACTTATCTATCGTAACGTCTGTACTCTCTATCCCTTCCTGTCCTGTCTGATTGGATACTCCTTTATTTCCTGCCAGATCAGCGCAATCAAGAATAAACTTCCATTTTCCTTCTACAGCAAAATCAAACGAAATTTGATGTAAGTTTCCTTTTTTAGTATGTGTCCATGCCAAAATGTCTAACATACCATCATTACTTTCAGCTTCATTTTCTTTGACTACTTCCCTCGCCCTATCATCTAATGGCATCGCCTGGATATGTATACTATCTAAATCAAGGTATTTTTCCCTTATATCTATCATTCCTTTTACTGACGTATTGTAATAACATTCTTCATCTATATTGTATGTTGTATCTGTATCGCATTTTTTATCGGTATTATATATTTCATCTGTATTATAAGTTTCACTGACAACTTTCTTCGCAAATCTTATTCCTTCCTTCTTTTTATCTGCTTTCTCAAGCTTTAATCCTGCTATCTCCGGACATTTTTTATCAATCACCAGCTTTTTACTTTTGAAAGTTCCTGATAAAATATTTCCGTAATTTTCTACCGCTCCTTTATCTCCAATTAATGGCATTCCCCATCTATTTATATATTCCAGATACAAGCTATACACTTTATGTCTGGTTTTTTCTGTCTCAAAAGAAAGTGTTTTTTGATAGATTGGATTGTCACTAGCTTTTCTTTCAAACTCCCCTTGTTCATACTGTCTAACCTTATTAAAACCTTCTTGGTCAATACCACTTTCCTTCTCTGAAACCTGGAATAAAAATGACTCTTTTTCTAAGTCAGAATGAAACGTATTTTCCTCCACACCTATGGTAAATGTCCTGTTATCCTTACTAAAAAGATATTGTGCAAATTCTCCCGTTCCCCCAATCCATCCTTTTGACTCTAAATATAGTTTTGGACTTTTTTCCCCTATGTCACCAGCAGTATTATCCATAACTTCTGTATCTTCATCAATTGCCAATTGTGTGATTACAGCTGCTTCTACGTAGTATGTTCTATATGTATAGATGCTTCCAACTCCCACAAAAGCTAATACAATTAATTTAAAATAAGCTTTATTTGTTATCTCATTTTTCCCCTTGCTTCCTATTCGTCTCACTCTTTTTCTCTTTATTTTATTTCTCACATGAGCTACTTTCTTTTTCAAACCACTTATTAATATTACATATACATTCGCTTTTACAAAATACAATATTGCCGCCAGAAAAAAGCAACTGCATACTATCATCCCTAACACCGCACCTTTTTCCAGATAGCTTATCTTTTGTAATAGTCGTGTATTAAGTTCCTCCTGCATCCCTCACATCCTCCTTGTCTTTAAAACTATCTGCTATCTCTATCTTCTGCTTTGCCTCATTCATAAATTGATATAGTTCTTCCATTTGTTTTTTCTCCTTTATAAAATACTTTGTTCTCTCTTCTATTTTTTCTAATTCTTTATTTAACATTTTTTTATTTATTGAACTATCCTTTAAGAACTGCTCTGCATAATTCATAATTTCTATGGTAATCTCCCGTGAAATTAAATATGCTGCTGCAAGGTCTGATTTTGTACTTTTTTGTGTCACTTCAAATTGATTTAGAGAATGGAGCGTTTTATAAAAGTCCATAAAATCTCCTGTTCCTCTTTCTCCACTTTGATCTGTTCCATTAAGCAAAAATGTATTATAATAATTAGCTATCTTTGCATATAAACCTGCTCTTTTTCTCTTTTGCTTGCCAAACGCTTCATTCTCATCTTGCGAAGTCATCGTATCAATAGCTTCACAAAACCATTTTTCTGATGCTCCTTTTCCCGTTATATTTCCCATATCATAGAAATATCCCAAGCCTAAAGCATAACTAAATTCTGCATATCCCAACGCATTGTGTTTTTGAAAAATCTCTATTACCGTCCCTTCTTCACAGACAGAATTTATAAGATCAAGTAATATTACTGCATCCTCTATCTGAAAATGATTTAGACGAATAAAATACTTTATCATGCTCTGATAAATCAGTTTTTCCTCTGGTATAAGTTCTAATGCCAGCTTATAATATTGACTGGCTTCCTTTTTATCTTCACTTTTTTCTGCTATGTTTATATATCTTACAACTGCTTCTTCCTTATAACAAAATGATACCTTTTTACACCCTATGCAAAACATCAAAGATAACTGTCCTACCATCATAAAAATCAAAAACTTTATTATTTTCCTTCTCTCGTTCTCCTTTTCTTTCTGCTTTTTATAATCTATTTGCGATAAAGCGTAGGCAAGTTCTCTGCAATTCTGATACCGTTTTTCAGGCTCTGATTGTATACATTTTAAAAGAAGGCTTTTCATTTCTAAAGATATATGTTCTCCCCAATATTTCTCCGGATATATCTTATAGGGCGGCTTTTCCGGGTTATATCCCGTTAATAAGCTATAAAGCGTGACTCCCAGGCAATAAATATCCGTCCTCGCATCTGTCTGCCCCATACCTCCATATTGTTCTGGTGCTGCATAGCCTTTCGTTCCAAGATACATTGCATCACAAGCCGTATTCTTATAACAATATTCTCGGGCCGTCCCAAAATCTATAAGAACTAATCTTCCCGTTTTTTTTAATATAATATTCTCTGGTTTTAAATCTCGATAAATAATTGATGGCTTTTTCGAATGAAGATAAGAAAGAACTTCACATAACTGTTTGCCCCATATTAAAATCTCTTTTTCTTCAATCCGCCCTCTTTCATTTAAAATCTCTTTTAATGTTTTTCCCTCAATAAACTCCATTACCATCCAAATAGCATCTTTTTTCTCTATAATGTCAACAATCTTTGGAAGTCCTGGATGATCCAATCTTTTTAAAATATCCGCCTCTACTATTAGCTTCCTGCTTATCATTTCGTAATTCTCGCAATATTCCATACTTATTTCTTTAACCGCCCATTTTTGCTTTAGTCTTTCGTGTACTGCCAAATATACTGTACTCATTCCCCCTTGTCCGATTATCGATAGAATTCTATACTTTCCATCTAGCACAAAACCTGCCTTTAACATCTCCCCATCACATCCGTCAAAAAAGTATTAATCTATTTCCATTCTCTACTCCGCTTTCCTCTAATTTAAAATCAAGAGGTAATATTCGTTTGTTTTCTATACATGCCAGATAGAGTTCCAGATCTATCTGTTTCTCACAAATAATGCTTTCCTTATCCCGTATTACATCATATATTTCTTTTATGATATCTCTTATCAATGCCGTTTCTTCACATTTAAACTCATACCACTTTCCTACACCTGCAACAAAAACATCAACATATACCATCGGCAACTCCCCTATTCAGTACTTCTTTTATCTTTTCCCGGCGTTCATAATCATTATGTACATTCAAGGCCAATGCTGTTTGAAATTCTAAAATTCTCTCTCCATAATAAGCAATGCCACGTCCCGGAATCTCCGCCTTAGGAAATACAGAAATTTGTATTACATCAAAAACTTCTGTATAGGCATACTTATCCTTCATATATAAACAGATTTTTGTTTTAAAAAGCTCTGCTATTCTCATAGAAATATACATTCCAGAAAATGATTCTATCGAAATCATTACTTTTATTCCTAACTTTTCCCCCTCTCGTAATATCAAATACAGACTATCATCATATCTCTGATATGTTTCCTCACAGAATTCAACAAACCCGTCCACTATAATTAAAATCAGCGGAAACTCTTCTTTCTCATTTTCTATTTGATTTAGTGAAACGTTATCTTCTTTTCCAACATCTCTTTTATCTTCATTGCTCTTATTTTTATATTGCTTAAAATTACCTCCTGAAAATTTCTTTTTTCTTTTTTTCATTTCTTTTTTTATATGATTATCTTCTTGTAAATAAGGCATAAGATAGATATATTGATCTTGAAAAGGTGTAAAATAGTGTTGTTCATTATTTAATATCAAATGAATAAAATGATGGAGATGTAAGGTATTAAGATGTTGATAAGCAACTTCTAGTTTCTTTTCATCAACAATCTTAACACAATAAAAATGATTAGCTGTTTTCACTTTATAGACACGCGGACTGATTTGAATCAGTCCAATTACGTCTAAATCATACTTTGTTTGAATGATCTTTTGGAGCATAAGGAATAATAAGAATTTGTCCTGCATCTAAATTTAGATCTTGATTATAGTCTCTAATCATTTTTTCATCTACCTGATATTGTCTAGCTATTGAAGCATACGTATCATTTGGTAAAACGACATATAAATAATAAACACCTAGATCCTCGTCATCATCAACCTTTTCTTCTTTTTCTTTCGTTTCATAAATTTTTTCTTGTAACTTTTCAACATCATGAATTTCTTCGGGTGCCTCAGCAACGACTTGTTCATTTATCGTTTGAGTCTCAACATCCCTTGATAATTTTTCAATTTCATCAATAGGATCTTCATTAAGTTGAATATAACGATTTTCACCTTCTTCAACCCCATACACTCCAACTTCAATTTTAATTTTCAAATTACCATCAATAATATCATAATGAAAATCTTCAACCTTTAAATGAAAATCTTGACGATCTATAATCTTTTGATCATCCGCATAAACATCTAATTCCACATTTTCTAAAAAATGTCTTTTTTCTTGACTAATATATTCTCCTTTAATAGCAAGACTCCCCACCGCTCTAACACCATGATCTTCAATCTTATAGTCGATAGATTCATCAACCGTTAAAGAAACTAATTCCTTTAATTGATGTAGTAAATCAATTTCCTTTTCGTAAAATATTTTTTGCATAGTCATCCTCCTAACAAAGTCTATGCAACAAATCATCAAATATGAAAAAAAGTAGGTTTCCCTACTCAAAATCTAAATCACACAATTCATAAATTGCATTCCAAGCTTCTTGAATTCCTTTTTTCTTTAAACTTGAAAAACGAATAAATGTATCACTTGGATCAAAATGTAATGTATCTTTAATTAATTTTTCATTTTTCTTTAAATCATTACGTTTAAGTTTATCTTCTTTAGTCGCAACGACAATGACAGGTACACCATGATGTTTAACAAACTCATACATCATCACATCATCTTTTGTTGGTTTATGACGATAATCTACAAGTAAAATAAAACCTCTTAAAGTTTGTCTTTCACTAATATATTCATCCATCGTTTTACCAAATTGTTTTGTGACATTATTAGCAACTTTAGCATATCCATATCCAGGAACATCTACAAAATAAAGTGCATCATTGACATTAAAGAAATTCAAAGTTCTTGTTTTACCTGGCGTACTTGATACTTTTGCAAGACCATTTCTTGATAACATTGTATTAATAAAACTACTTTTTCCAACATTTGATCGTCCAGCTAAACACATTTCTGGAAAGCTTTCTTTTGGCCATTGACTTTTCCATGCAGCCGATAAAATATATTCTGCTTTTT
>ERZ779820.2465-NODE-2465-length-10177-cov-2.320194_pt1 | contig 10177 bp, 9 predicted proteins | sample MGYA00511563_ERZ779820 | MGnify/ENA primary metagenome ERZ779820 (study PRJEB29588, sample SAMEA1964852) | human gut metagenome | biome: human gut; feature: human-associated habitat; material: faeces | place: Denmark | collected 2008/2010 ...
AGTATACAGGTAAATCCACGTTGCTACAAATGTGGGGTCACTTCATATTATCTAAGTCGAATCACATTTTTCAAACTTAGATTATGTGTAATTAGCAAATCATACTCTGGAAGCATTTTTGTATAATTTTCCACCTCCGCTATGCTACTATCTCGATTCAAAGATAAAAACATTGCATCTGAAAGTTTATTTGTTATCAACTTAGCATGTTGTTCATAACAATATTTTGTTGAATACATTGCCGCTGTAATTTCAGACTTGATAAAATCTGAGATAAATTCGTTTGCATATTTTTTATTTTGAACAACTGCACCTACTTTCTCGTATTTTAGTAAATCTAATTCTTCGCGATCACGTATATTCCAAAATAAATCATGATCAGGAAAGAACTCTTTTATTCCATCTATCGTTAATTGTGCTTCATTATTTTCTTTGTCATAATTTCGAAGAATTAAATGTGCCCTTTCTAAATATTCACTTGTAATATTTTCAATATCAACTATTTCATTTCCAAATAACTCTCTTTGAAAACACGCTGGACAAAGCATCTGGTGACTCGGTGTAATAAAAACAATTTTATTTTTTATAAGTTGAGCATACACAAGAATCATTATTAAATCACTTAATAAAGCCATCCTAAAATTAAGAGATAACTCTTCATCAGCTTCAATTTCATCTATATCGCAAAAATCATAATGTTCATCTGTAATAAATTGATACTTTCTAAATAATCAATTAATTTGCTCATCAAAATTCTCCTTCATTTCTTTATTTTTATACTTAGATTATATCAATCATCTTTTATATTAAAATTCTATAATTTTCTGCATGAGAATATCGTAATTCATCCAAATTAAAATAAATTTTATAACATCTGACTCCGTTTATTCTTAAACTATACTGTCATTTTGATATCTTCTCTGATAATAATCCATCGCACGATACTCGATTGCATCTCTCATATGCTCCGCAAACATCGGATCACCGACTACCTCTCGCAGATTCTCACTTAACGCCAGTGCCGCACCATCTTTCTCCACAAAGAATCCATTTCCCGATTTCAACAGAAAATGCACCGGCATCTGCATAATTTTCTTCACATGTTCCTTATCTGAAATTGCAAGGTAATCCTGATATGTAATTCCTTTATCCAAGTCCTTCCAATTCGTGCTTGTATTGAAAAACTCTTTCCAGCTAGCCAGAAGCTCCGCTTCTGATACTTCCATACGAACATCGCCGTGATTATAAAAAGCCATCAACACCGGCATCTTATAGACCTTGGACATATTTGTATTCTCAATCAGGTTGATAAACTCCCGTCCGATTCCACCATACAAAGACTCTTCTTCCTGCATCAATTCATCCAGATTCATCAAGAAGTCCAGGTATCTCTTAAATGGATTATCCGCCGCATGGCTGATTGCCAACCGGTACACATCATCATCCATATAGGTGAATAACTCCATTCTGGACGGACGCTTGTCAAGCAGTTCCTTCACGTGAAAATATTCGTTTCGTATCTGATCCTTGATGCGAAGATGCTTTTTGTCCATTTCCGCAAACAGATCAATCAGGCGCATATCAAAATCAATCATGCAATCGTCTGGATAACCAGAACGATCCGCCGGATCATATGCTCCGTCACCAGATAAGTTCTTTCCGGTAAGAAGATAACGAACCCTGCCCGCCTTCAGATAATTACCGATAAAATCTAAAACATTTAAAAATTCTTTTCCCTTACTTTTGCGCAAGCCACGACCAAGCTGCTGCAAAAATACGGTCGGGGATTCCGTCGGGCGAAGAAACATCACCATGTCTACTGACGGCACATCAACACCTTCATTAAACATGTCCACCGAGAAAATCACACGAATCTCTCCGCTTTTTAACTTTTCAATCGCAACATCCCTGTCTTCCGAGAATTCTCCGTGCGCATCACTATACACCGCCACCGCTGGAATGCCACGTTTGCAGAATTCTTTTGCCATCTCCTCGGCGTGTTCCCTGGTACAACAAAATCCCAATGCACGCTTTGAACCATATTTACAGTAATACTTATAAATCAACTCGTGCCGATGCACATTCCCTATATAGGTTGCATTCAATTCTGCCGAATCATATCTGCCTTTTACCACATGCAACTTGGAATAGTCTGTATCATCGTAAATTCCATAATAATGAAATGGCACCAGCATTCCCTTATTGATTGCGTCCGCCAGTGGAAGCTCGTAAGGCACATTATAATCACAGATCTCATAGATATTTCTACCGTCCATTCGCTCCGGCGTTGCCGTTAGACCAAGCAAAAACTTTGGCTGAAAATAATCCACAATCTTGCGATACGGATTGTTGACTGCATGATGAAATTCATCAATCACAATGTAATCAAAATAATCCCTTGCAAAATAGTCATCATTTAAATATTCCGATTTTCCAAGCGTCATGACCGAAGCAAAAATTACAGACTTGTCCGTACATTTATCCGCTCCCCGGAAAATCCATAGTCGTCGGAATTCCTAATATTACGAAACGTTGTCGCCGCCTGATTTAAAATTTCCTCTCGATGCGCAACAAACAAAACTCTCGCATACGATTTCGAATCAAAAGCCGCAATACAGGTCTTTCCAACACCGGTCGCCGCCTGCACCAAAGCACGCTTCGCTCCTTCTGCACGCGTCGCTTCAAGTGCACAAAGCACTTCAATCTGTGCTCCGCGTGGCTCGTAGATCATGCGCACATTTGTATCCTGCTCATCCTCCTGATCATACTTATCCAGATCTTTCGCTACCGCCGGGCGATGCCAGTTCTTGGAATAGCGCTTGAGTTCTTCACCATCAATCACGATTGAATGATGTTCAAACAACTCCTCAAATGTTTCATAAAACTTCTGATAACTCTCAGGATCTGTCATACTGTTAAAACGATAATTCCATTCAATTCCCGAAGTTAATGCACTTCTGGAAACATTGGATGAGCCGATGTACATCTCACTGTAAGCAGGATAATGGAACATATATGCCTTCGGGTGAAATGAGCGCTTGGGATCATTATAAAAACGTAAATCCACCTGCTCACCAAGTTTATTCTTGATCAGATACAAAGCAGACGGTTGCGTAATTCCAAGATAATTTCCCGTAAGAATACGAATCTTCGCACCACGTTGCAGTGCCTGATCCAAGTCTTTTAGTATCATCTTTACACCGGACTCCATCAGAAATGACACAATAATGTCGACTCCGTCTGCCTTCTTCATACTACTGGACAACTTAGAATACAAATACATTCTCTTGTCAAATCCACCTGTCATCACATCTGTCGAAAAGCATTCCGTTAAATTCATATTCAAATTTTCCGCAGAATTAAATTCAGCCATCTCTCGTCTCCTCTACCCGGTCTGACATCTCCGGTAATCCACGATTCCTCAATCTTTATTCCGTCCACATCCGATACAAATTCTCGAAATGTCTCTTCCGTAAAATCTGTAAAAAAGCGTCCATTCCGTTCTCCCTCAAATGTTCCATACTTAAATGAAGTATAAATAATTCCGTGTTCCTTTAACGCTGCTATCATCTTCTTTAAGACATCCTTTAACGCATCCTTCGGAAGATGCAGAATCGACGAACAGGCCCAGATACCATCGTACTGCGCCTTCGCATCCAATTCCTCAAACAGCATCTGCCGCACAAGAATTCCTGTATATTCACTTGCTAACCTGCACAACTCTTCCGATCCATCTGCCGCATCAACTTGCATTCCCGTATCCAGAAAATACTTCGTATCTCGCCCCGAACCACATCCAAAATCAAGAATGGATGCGATTGGCGGAAGAAGATTCAAAAATTTGTCCTGCGTTTGCGAGAAGTCGACGGAAAGGGTGGATGAAACGAAAGAGTGAGCGTTGGTGTTGTAATAGTTCAGTGTATTATCATCCATTATTCAATCACATATTTTCCTATTTTCACCGGATTTATCAATTTCACCTTTTCTCTTTCAATTATACTCTCCATCCCTCTAATCTCTTTAAATATCTCATCCATATGTAATTCATTTTGATTACTATATTTTTCAAATAAATGTGCAAGCACAAAAATAGGAAGGGCATGTTGATTATTTTTATTATCATGAAATTGTATCCGTTTATCTACAAAAAGATATAGGACATCCAAATCATCAATTGCTTCAAAGTTAACTTTATCATAAAAAATTTTAGATATCCTATCCTTTCCCAAACTCAAATAGAATTGATGTTTTTCTAATTGTTTTGAATAGATTTTTTTAATAGCATCTTCTATTTTCAAATAGTCATCTCTATTTAAGTACAGATTCTCTTTCCATTTGCATTCTAAAATCAAAAGTTTTTTTGTAATTCTATCGTAAATTGCTACATCAATATCACTTTTTAAATCCTTTCCCTTATATTTGTTTAAAGGATCATCATATACATAATTGAATCGTATCAATAAATTTTTAAATTTCTGACCATGATTCACTATATAATCTACAATAGATTGCGATACTGTTTCACTTTTCTCATAAAAATCCACCGACTTATAATAATGTCCATTTACAAGAGAAAACTGAAAATCGTTTAATACGATAGAACTCGGAATCCAAATAACATTTTCCTTACAAACTATAAATGGAAATTCTGTAAATGATCCACCATCTATTGACTTATCTACAGAAAAATACCTTATATAACATTTAACAACCTCCTTCGATAATCCCACTTGACTTCCAAGCGCTATTAACTTTTGAATTTTATACTGACAATAATACCTTCCCGTTCCGTATCCTGTCGCATGAGTTAATACTCTTTTTATCGTATCCACTCTACTTAAATAGTAAATTAATGCTAAAAACGAGGCTATCTCATCTTTACTGTTTATTACGGGTTCACCCGTATCTCTATATCGACTTTTCAACGTAGAACTTGTTATTTTATTTATATCAATTAAAATTCTTTTTTTACACAACCGAAAATATTCATCATCAATTTTTGTTGTCATTATGCGCAATATTCCCCAATATTGAACAATCAATTGTGGATTATTTGTCAATTCATAAACATTAATTTTTTTTAATAAATACTGCTCACACTCTACAAAAATTTGTTTCTCCTGCTGAGCTTCTAGTTGATCATCTAATCCATAATAATAAATCATTTCTTTGTTATATTCATTTGATATGGTTGGAAAATAAAATGCCAGATTTCCACTTTTTTCTTCCCTAATCTCAACTTTTGCAGCCCCATCTCGTATACTCTTAATTTGGTTTGCTTTCACATATTCATCATATCCGGACAATACCCATTCGATAAACTCTGTTTCTCTAGGTAAAAATTCACCATACCCTCCCCCTTGATACTTTAACTTTTTTTCTTTTGTCAGAATTTTTTTTACATACCAAAATATAGCTTCTCGCAAAGGATTCACCGTAAGCAAAAGCTCATTATCAGCAAACAACCCCAAACAAATTGATTTCATCGACATATCATTGAACTTTTTTTCAACAATACATAACGGATATATTATTTCTTTAGAGAAATCACCTTCTACTCTAGAGAACACCTTCTCAAAAATTCGATCAATATCATTTATCATTTCTGCATATATTTTTTGTCTTAATTCATATTCTTCTTGACGTTCCATACTTTTCTTCCCCATAGTATATTTTTCTTACAACGATTAAACTATTGTATCTTTATTTGTAACTGTTCATATAAAGAATTAAACTTCATTGAAAAAACTTGTTCTGCGATCAACGTTTCCACCGTCTAAGCTGCTTTTTTTATAGTCATACTTATTAACATCAACTCCCTACCCCCATATTTGATATAATTCTTTCTTAAATCATTCAGAATAGCCGAGGATTCAAAATTATCTTAGCAACGATACAATTCCAATAGCACAACTCATCAATGCTAGTATACATGCAGAATACGCATATATCCTTTCGCTATTCGTTTCATTGCCAAATGAATTTCCAGAAATAATTATAATACTACCTAATGCCACCATTAAAAGACAGATTCCTAATAGCGATAGCATATTCCTTATTTCATGTAATGCAATCCCCAAATATAATGAATAAATAAATCCTGTCACTCCCATTATCCATGCAATTGTACCTATTATTAGCATAATTGCAGAAACAAAAAAAACAAGTACCAGATCATATAATTGCTTATTTAGCAAAAAATGTTTACTTATTACCCAAGGGAAAAAAAATACATTAAAAAAATACAATACATTCTCATACCATTTATATTTTCTTTTCTCTATATTCGTTTCTACATTACTTTCAATCTCTTCTCCCTCTTCTTTTTTAATTCGCTTGAATGCTCTATAATAAGCTTCTGCCTGAATCTCTATCATTTCATCTTTTGAAAGATTATTAGCAATTGGAAGATTCTTTTTTGAATTCTTTTTCTTCATAATATTCGCCATTCCCTTTAGTAATTTACAGCTTTTCCCAAAGAAATTTTTTTCACTTAATATTGCCATTTTTGACAGACTATAACATTACCTCTTGTTCATACTTTCCCATTGGTGAAATACTATCCCTCACTATGAACGCACCCTTTAAATGTTCATATTGCATGCCTGCTTTCTTGACAAATTCTATTGATTGTGACGAACTTGCCGACAATATTACTTCTATACTACATTTTCCAGATAAATTTTTGCCATTCCCCAATGGTTGCGACGCAAAACAATTATCTTTACAAATCGCTTTACAAGAAGGTCCCCATATTTGTCCATTTGGAATTATGCTTATCATAAGCTCCGCACCGTCAAACAAATTAGTTTTTCCTGATACGATAAATTTTCCTTCCTCATTTTTCTTATATTTAATTTCCATACTAACTTCTATTGCATCATCACACATTGGAATTGTTTGAATAAAAGGATGTATCATCTCCTCATCTGAATCCTCTTTATAAAAATCAGATATAATAGTTGATCCAGCGTTATTTTGCCAAGAAAAATCTCCATCTTTCTCTTTTAATGGTTCTATCGTTTTATTTTCCCAAGATGGATTTATCCATCTTCCCATAAGTCTCCAATTCTTATTTTCTATATCTAGTGTTGAGAATCCTACATATATCCATATAACATCTGACACATTTTCATAGTTTTCACAAACATGACGAACTATTTCTTTAACATGCTTAATAGATAAATTGACATTCAAAATTTTAATGCATATATTTGTATTTCGTCTATTTGATTTTCCACACTCAATTTCACCTATCTCATAATCATTCTTATCTATGTGATAATTATCTTTTTTATACTTTTGCTTTAAATAGATTCCACCTGATGATAGTTCTGGATATACCGAGCGTACATTAACGCCCTTCTCATCTAATTCCGAACGAATTACTTCTTTATATGTTGCAGGTATTCGAAAAACACATACTGGCAGAACCGAATCCAGAGTAACAAGTCCACCATTTTCATCATCTGCACATATGAAAAAACTGCCTGCTTGAGCCACAATTCTTTCATTTCCAACATTCAAATCAGCAGACTCTTTCAAAAATACCGGCGTATGAATGAAGCTATGAATTTGCTCCTCAGTATAAACTTCTTGGCGTTCTTGTTTAATTCTCTGAGCGATTTCTTTATCCGATAAATTGGGAAAACATGCATGAAGTGATAACGCATATACCTCCGGAGAATCGACTTTTTTGCCATTTCTTATATACATGAAAACATATCCATCCTCATCATCAGCCGTACCCTGTTTCTCACAAGCAAAATATAATGCAATAAGAGGATTTACGGTTATATCTAATAATCTCGTTGGCACACTATAATGTTGAAATAATGCAAGTTGTCCTATATAGCCTCTCGCTCTATTCATCTCGTTACTATACATATGTATCATATCTTGATACATATTTCCCTCATTTTCCCAATACCCCTTATCACGTAAAATTCCCGGCTCTCTTTTAGGAAACTCCTTTACTTCACCACGGAAATATATTTCATCATAACATTGTTGATATCGATCCAATCTTTCTTCAAAACCGGATACGCTAATTATTTCATCCTGTGCATGCATATACTTTTCCCCTTTACTTATACTTGTCATTCACACATAACACTGCATTTTCAAACACGATTTATATGCTCCATCTTCTGCATTTCACTAACCTATGTAAGTGGGAAGTTTCAAATAAAATGATTCAATAAATTCATTCGAAAACAATTGTCCCATGTTGTATGCATTATAGATGATCTCAAACATACGTTATATTACAATATATTTCTTGCTGTATCTTTTCTCTAGACGCTTGGTTATGACATTCTATGGGGCTTCTTCCAATCAACTTTTTCTTAATTAAATCGTATTTCTAATCATCCATATCAATGATAAGTGCTTTACATATGCCACCAATTCGTGAAACAGCTTTCCCGTCTAATATGGTCACCTTCAACTCTATAGATAATTTATTCGAAAGAAGCCTAATACAATTAATAATGTTGAGAGGATCTCATGTCTATTATACTCCCCTTCCCCCTTCATTTCTACAATATACATTATTTTTTTAGACATTTTTCGACTACTTATCTTTCTCTGACAAATAACACATCTTTACCAGTCCTCCCCGGTCTCATCCATCGCATCATCCACCCCATCCGCATAATCACTGTCGCTGTCATATCGGTCATAATCGTAATCGCCGTCCATGTAGATATCGTCATATCCATTATCATAAGAATCATAGGTGCTTTTTCCGGAGCTGTTCTTCTTTGTGTCGTTGCTATAACTACGATTCGTACTTTCCTGATCACCCGCAGAAGAACTGTCGGAATACTTGCTATCATAGGTAGAACTTCCGTATAAAGAGTATCTGCTGCCAGACGATTCATGAAGATAACAATAGTTGCTGCTACTTGCCTGTTTGTTATTGCATCCTGCCTTTGTGCACTTTGGTTCGCTGGCTTCCCCGATGCTGCCGATCACATAAAGGATACCGATGATTACCAAAATATTGCAACTCTCTGTCCAAATGAATTTTTACTCATATAACTCCGCCTCCTTGTTTGTGCCGCAATTTTCTATCCTATCTGCAACTACAAATTTGCAAACAGATCTCCGATCGTGCAGCTTAGGTGTTCCTCTGTCTCCGGCATCGCATAGCTGATATTACGGTTATGGATACCTGTCATATTTTCAATGAAATGCTCAATCACGCCATATTCCGGATGCACATACTGGCAAATCGATCACTAAATAATTCATAGGTACCTCCTATCTTCCGCTTTCGGAACCGAACAACATCGTAAATAAATAGAGCCACCCCAAAAGCTTTTTGCTTTCTCAGGATGACTCCATTATGCCAAATTACAAGTCCATAAATCTCCACTTGTAATTCGAATCTTTGTTCTATTTTTCTCGATACTGCTCTGCCAATCGTTTGATTTCTTCGTTTACCTCATGCACCAGATTTTCCGGTCCGATGATTTTTGCTCCGCTTCCTAATGCCATGACCCAATGCACAAAATGTTTGCTTGCAGCGACTTTTACCGCTACTTTAAAATGCTCGTCATCAACTCTGCTCATCCGCACTTCCTTGCCGAACCGGTCGATCATCACTCCCGCCAGGCTGTTTTCACACAATATTTCTACGGTCTGTTCTTCTCCGTCAAACATGTTGAACATCTTTTTCGCGTAGGCTGCCATATCCACTTCTTTGAATTTCTTCCTGCCCTCGCGTCTGGTAGATTCCACTTTGATCTTAAGCATTTTGTCCACGCGGTATGTTTGATTCTATCTGCTTTTGCATCATAGCCTACCAAATAGTAATTCTCATCATCCCACGATAAGCCCCACGGGCTGATTACATAGCGTTCGCCATTTCTTCGCAGTTCCGGTTCTTTTTGCACATTCCACTGAAAATACTGAAAGGAAATCTGAAGATTCTTGGAAATCGCGTTATGGATTGCATCGACATTTTCCATGATGTCATTGTTCATTGCTTTGACGCGCCCTGCGACATATACCTGACGCTGCAACATGGAAGCCTGCGGTTTACTTGCCAGACGCTCGATTTTCTGAATAAGTTCATTGGATTTTTGCTCGGTGATAAACTTTGCCGACGCAACCGAATCCACAAGAAGTTTCAACTCCGCCAGTTCAAAATCGCGATTGATCACCTGAT
>ERZ779820.2468-NODE-2468-length-10169-cov-2.422286_pt1 | contig 10169 bp, 7 predicted proteins | sample MGYA00511563_ERZ779820 | MGnify/ENA primary metagenome ERZ779820 (study PRJEB29588, sample SAMEA1964852) | human gut metagenome | biome: human gut; feature: human-associated habitat; material: faeces | place: Denmark | collected 2008/2010 ...
GGAATTTTACCTTTCAGTGCTGCACAATGTGCAACCGGTGTCAGGTCCATAACTTCCTGTACGCTGGATTCACAGAGCATTGCGCATCCAGTCTGACGACAGGCGTAAACATCTGAATGATCACCAAAAATATTAAGAGCGTGTGAAGCTACTGCACGGGCAGATACGTTGAATACACCCGGAAGCTGTTCACCAGCAATTTTATATAAGTTAGGAATCATAAGAAGTAAGCCCTGGGAAGCTGTGTAAGTAGTAGTAAGCGCACCTGCTGACAGTGAGCCGTGTACAGTACCTGCTGCACCTGCTTCAGACTGCATTTCTGTTACCTGAACAGTCTGACCAAAAATATTCTTTCTTCCTTGTGTTGCCCATTCGTCTGTGGCTTCAGCCATTACAGATGAAGGGGTGATCGGGTAAATAGCAGCAACTTCTGTATAAGCATAAGAAGCATGAGCAGCTGCATGGTTACCATCCATGGTCTTCATTGATCTTGCCATTTTCTTTGTTCCTCCTTAGATTGTGTCAAAACTTTTACTTGTGTTAAAATTTTTTTACACTTTCGTTCGATATTATTATAGCTGTTCATATATGAAAAGTCCAGTCATTTTACTGTTCTGATTGTTCCTTTTGACGTACAACCCCTGTATTTCACAGGGTTGTTTTATGCAAACTGTAGTAAGTTTTAACTATCCTATATTATAAAAGAGACGGACATCTGTCCGCCTCTCACCATACATTATCAATTACTTTATTAACGACTATTATACGTTGAATCTGAACAGGATAATATCTCCGTCCTGTACAACATAGTCCTTACCTTCCAGTCTTACCAGACCTTTTTCTTTTGCAGCGTTATAAGTGCCACATGCCATCAAGTCATCATAGGATACGATTTCAGCGCGGATGAATCCTCTTTCAAAATCAGAATGGATCTTTCCTGCTGCCTGTGGTGCTTTCGTTCCTTTTTTGATCGTCCATGCACGGACTTCCGGTTCTCCTGCTGTCAGGTAACTGATCAGTCCGAGAAGACTGTAGCTTGCCTTGATCAGCTTTTCAAGGCCAGATTCCTTAAGTCCCAGTTCTTCCAGGAACATGCTCTTTTCATCATCATCAAGTTCAGCGATTTCCTGCTCAATCTGCGCGCATACAACAAATACTTCTGCTTCGCAACTCTTTGCATATTCTCTTACTTTCTGTACATAATCATTTTCTGCACCGTCATCTGCTAAGTCATCTTCGGAAACGTTAGCGGCAAAAATAACTGGTTTTGCAGTAAGAAGATTATAGGTTGCAAGCCATGCATCCTCATCTTCGTTCTCTGTTTCCAGAGTAATGGCAAGCTGTCCCTCTTCCAGATGCGCCTTTACTTTTTCAAGGAATGCAAGCTCTTTGGCAGCTTCCTTATCCATACGTGCAGTCTTGGTAACCTTGGCAATTCTTCTCTCGAGGATCTCAAGATCAGAGAAAACAAGCTCCAGATTAATAGTCTCGATATCGCGGAGCGGATCAATGCTTCCATCTACATGAACAACATTGGAATCCTCAAAGCAGCGTACCACGTGAACGATAGCATCTACCTCACGGATATTTGCAAGGAACTGGTTTCCAAGTCCCTCTCCCTTAGATGCGCCTTTTACAAGACCTGCAATATCGACGAATTCGATCACTGCCGGTGTTACTTTTTTTGATTTATAAAAATCTCCGAGAAGATTCAGTCTCTCATCCGGAACGGTTACAACACCCACATTGGGGTCGATAGTACAGAACGGATAGTTTGCGGATTCTGCTCCGGCTTTTGTCAGTGAATTAAATAATGTACTTTTTCCTACGTTAGGAAGACCTACGATTCCTAATTTCATCTCTCTATATACGTCCTTTCGATATATTTATTTACAGTATTTTTCAGATACTCTTTAAACAGGCCTTTCCGTTTTTCAGGCCATTCCTGTCCCATATTACCATACACAGCCTGAAATCGCAACTGTGAGGCAATTATTGTTACTGTCAGTCCCTGGACATGATCATCAGAAGCTGCCCGCTTTCATACAGGATCTCTGCGGTTTCTTCCGAAATCTCATTGCTGACGGTCAGGCCACTGTCTTCTACTGTCAGATGATATCCGTTCAGCGGATACTTAAATCCCCTCAGAGTGAGGCCTGTCACATCACCTCCCACAGTAAAGAATGAAACATATTTTCCAAACTGCTCCTCTCTGTGCAGTATGGTTCCGCTTTCTGCAAGTGTGATATAATTCCACTGATCTGCGATCGCAATACGAACGCCCTGTTCCTTGCCCATGGAAAGCAGTCCCAGATTCGCCAGCACATGATCCAGCCTTGTGCCGGTAGCTCCCAGGATCAGGATATCCTTTGCACCCTTGCGGATCATCTGGTTTACCGCAGACTGTGTATCCGAATCATCCTTCTCTGGCTTCAGCCTGATGATCTCCAGTCCCTTCAGGCTTTCCATATATTTTTGGCCTTCTTCGGAAAGACTGTCAAAATCCCCAATTGCAAGATCCGGAATAAATTCCCGGTTTTTCATAAACCATTCCATCCCCTTATCTGCAGCAACAAGAGTGATTTTCTCTCCTCGGCTTTCTTCTATTCTTTTTTTTAAAAAATCGAGGGCAAAACCATTCTGGATATTGCCCCCGCTGATTATTATTGTATCGATCATTTTCAGTCCAGCTCTTTTTTGATATTGTGGATTTTTTCTGTAATGTGTCTTACATTGGCTGCCACATCGCCCTTAAATACCCAGGAACCTGCGACCATGAGGTTTGCACCGGCACGCATAACCGTCTCCAGTGTATCATCATTGATACCACCATCTACCTGGATATCAACATCCAGCTCTTCTTCATCAATAAGCTCACGAAGCTCCTGGATCTTCTCCGTGCATTCGTCCATGTATTTCTGTCCGCCAAATCCTGGCTGAACAGTCATTATCAGCACCATATCCACATCTTCAAGAAGATGGCTGATGTCATTTACCGGTGTGGATGGCTTGATCGAAACTGCCGCCTTTACCCCTGCTGCCCTGATCTGCTCCAGTGTACGCTCCAGATCCTCACATGCCTCCGCATGTACAGTAATGGAATCTGCTCCGCATTCTACAAAATCGCGGATATATCTTTCCGGTTCTGTTACCATCAAATGTACGTCGAAAAACATGTTGGATTCTTTCCGGATCGATTTGATCACCGGCATTCCAAAAGAAATGCTGGGAACAAAATCTCCATCCATAACATCAATATGCAGATATTCAACGCCTTCCTTTTCCAGAATTTTGATCTGTTCTCCCAGTCTGTTAAAATCTGCTGATAAGATCGACGGGCACAATCGGTATTCCATGACTCAGTATCTCCTTTTCTCTTTTAATTCCTGGTGCAGCTCCAGATAATCTTCATATCGGAGTCTGCTGATCTCATTGTTCTCAAGGGCTTCCTTAACAGCGCAGCCCGGTTCATGTATGTGACGGCACCCCTGAAAGCGGCACTGTCCTTCATATCTTCGGAACTCCGGAAAGTAATCCTTCAGTTCCTGCTCCTCCATATTTTCAATATATAAGGAGGAAAATCCCGGTGTATCCACAAGGAATGTATCCTGTGCCACCGGTATGATCTGTGCATGGCGCGTGGTATGTTTTCCCCGTTTCAGCTTACGGCTGATCTCACCGGTTTCCATCTCCACTTCTTCCTGAAGGGAATTTGTAAGAGAAGATTTTCCCACGCCGGATGGGCCGGCAACCACAGTTGTCCTGCCCTGAAGCACTTCTTCGATCTCGTCGAGTCCTTCTCCCTTCAGGGCACTTGACAGGATCACCTGATAGCCGCAGCTCTGGTATGTTTCATAGAGAAATTCCAGCTCTTCCGTTGTTGCCAGATCTTTTTTGTTAAAACAGATGACTGCCGGAACACCTTCCCTCTCCATCATAATGAGGAAACGATCCAGAAGCATGAAGTTCGGCTTCGGATTATCCATGGCAAAGATCACCAGTGCCTGATCTACATTGGCCACAGCCGGACGGATCAGAGAATTCTTCCGCTTGTGGATCTCCGTCACACTTCCCTCCAGTTCCTTTTCATCCAGAACTGTAATGTCCACATTGTCACCTACCAGAGGCTTGAATTTATCCTTACGGAAAATTCCCTTGGCTCTGCATTCATATGTATTGCCGTCTTCTGCATATACGTAGTAGAATCCGGCAATACCTTTGATTATCTTTCCCTGCATGATCACTCAGCTTTCTTGAATGTAACCGTGTAGGTTCCAAGCTGCTGATAATCTCCGTCCATCTCTTCATAGAGATAGATAGTTCCTGAGGTAACGCCCTCAGCACCTGAGATATCAAGCTGATACGGGAAGCTGATATTCTGTCCATCAATGATAGTGGATGCCTTAGGCTCACCGTTTACGTTCTGGATCAGTTCCAGACGGATTGCGCCTCCATTGTAGCCGGACGGAGTATCCAGTGTCTGTGTACATTTCCAGCCTGTGTTTGCATTGACATCTGCTGTAGATGTAGTTGTGGATACTGTGCTGTCCGCAGATGCTGTGCTGTCTGTGGATGCTGTACTGTCTGTAGATGCTGTACTATCTGCAGATGCTGTGCTGTCTGTAGATGCTGTACTATCTGTGGATGGAGCCTGGTCACCGGAGCTGATGGTAAGATAAATTGGATCATCCGGATCTGCTATTGTATCCTCATCTGCGCTAACTTCTGGGCTCTGTGCGATAACTGTACCTGCTGGTTCTGGGCTCTGCTGTTCTGTAATCTGAATATCAATAAACTTGCCTAAAGTAGTAAGTGCATCATCTTTGGTCATTCCCACAACACTTGGCACTGACGCATTAGCGCCAAAATCTTGACCACGACTTATTGTTAAAGTAACCGTTGATCCCACCTGCACAGATGTACCTTCCGCAGGTTCTACACTATAAACATACCCTGGTTCTACTAAAGCACAAACTTCACCCTGTTCGTTTACATCAGTTTCACTATACTCTTTCTGGACATTCACTCGTAATCCTAAATCTTCAAGCGTTCTTTGTGCTTCAACGCCTTTATCGCTGCTTACATCCGGGATCGTAACCTGTGCTGTTCCGGTGCTTACCCAGTATTTCACAGTTGTATTGGCTTCAACCTGTGTTCCCGCAGCTGTCTCCTGACGGGAGATCCTGCCTTTTTCCTGATCGGATGCCTCCTCACCGGCCATCTGGACACCCAGATGTGCATCGTTTGCAAGTGTTTTAGCCTCTTCCTCTGTCTTGCCTACAAGATCAGGAACGGTTGCCAGACCGTCAGCTGCTGATTCCTGCTTCGCTTCTGCCTTGCTGCTGTCTGCAGCTCCGCTACTGCCGGTTCCAAACAGTCCTGCGGCACGTCCAAGCACTACCACAAGAACGATCAGAAGGACTGCCCCTCCGATCAGTGCCGCAATCGTCAGGCCTCTTCCGGAACCATGATGCTTCTTTTTCTTTCCGGATCTATGCTCGGATCTCGGTCTGTATTCTTCCTCTGCATCATCGTAATCGTTATCGTCGTATTTTTCTTCCTCAAGTGCGGTGATCTCCGGTTTTGTGATCTGCTTCGGTGTATGTTTGATCTCACCAAGCTCTTCTTCTGAGATCACAACCGTCTTGGCATCGTTGTCAACTGTAGTAAGCCTTACAAAATCACCCTGGGGATCGATCAGAGAATGCTTCAGGTCTGCGATCACATCCTCCATACGGCTGTAGCGACGATCTACACTTTTCTGTGTACATTTCAGAATGATCTGCTCCAGACTGTACGGAAGGTCCGGTGTATACACACTTGGCGGGACCATCTCTTCCTGCAGATGCTTGATAGCGATTGCCACAGTGGTATCTCCGTCAAAAGGAACTCTTCCTGTGACCATCTCATACAGTGTGATTCCAAGAGAATAGATATCGCTCTTCTCATCGCTGTATCCGCCTCTCACCTGCTCAGGTGAGCTGTAATGTACAGATCCCATTACATTGGAGCTGATCGTATTGGAAGATGCAGCTCTGGCAATTCCAAAGTCTGTCACCTTTACTTTACCATCTGTGGAAATAATGATATTCTGAGGTTTCACATCTCTGTGAACGATACCATGGCTGTGTGCCGCCTCCAGACCCATAGAAACCTGGATTGCGATACTTGTAGCCTCTTTAATGGAAAGCTTTCCCTTCTTGGAGATGTATTCCTTCAGAGTGATACCCTCGATCAGTTCCATAACAATGTAATAAACACCGCCGTCATCTCCTACGTCAAATACATTGACGATATTCGGATGTGTAAGACCAGCTGCCGCCTGGGCCTCACTTCTGAATTTCTTTATAAACGTGGTGTCTTCCCGAAACTCCGGTTTCAGGACCTTCACGGCAACAAAACGGTTCAGCTTATGGTCCATAGCCTTATAGACATCTGCCATTCCGCCAGTTCCGATTTTTCCTACGATCTCATAGCGCTCGGCTATGATCATTCCCGTCTTCAACATGCTTCCACCTCATTCGTGAATGGCTCTACCAGTACGACTGCAATATTATCCTTACCACCATTCTGATTTGCTTCCCGAAGGAGCGCACTGCCCTTCTGATCAATATCTGCTTCCGGATCGGATATGATCTCCTGGATCTTCTCATCTTCAACCATATTGCTGAGACCGTCTGAACACATCAGGATCGTACATCCTTTTTCAAGTTTCAGATCAAAGAAATCCACATCCACCGTTTTCTCCGCGCCAAGTGCCCTTGTAATGATGTTCTTATCCGGATGATTCCGTGCTTCCGCTTCGCTGATCTCGCCCATTCTCACCATTTCCTGTACCAGGGAATGATCTCTGGTGACCTGGCGGATCCCGTCCTGGATCACATATAAACGGCTGTCACCCACATTGGCTACATAGGCATACTGATCTACAATAGTCGCCACCACCATAGTGGTTCCCATGCCCCGGAGGTTTTCGTCTTCCTGCGCACGGTTTCTGATCTCCGTGTTCGCAGCTTCGATCGCATGACGAATAACCTTCACAGGATTGTAATCCGCATCTTCACGGATTTCATCCACAAGGATCCGTACTGCATGTGAGGATGCATAGTCACCGGCGTTATGTCCGCCCATTCCGTCCGCGACTGTGAAAAGATTAGGCAGATTTCCAACCGGACCTTCAGATGCAAACACGTAATCCTGATTCATCTTCCGCTTCTGCCCTACATCAGTAGCTGAGTATATCCTCATGTCACTTCTCGCTTTCTGTTTTTTCCATGTAACTTTTTCTTAGCTGTCCACAGGCACCGTCGATATCGCTGCCCATTTCCCTTCTAATAGTAACATTAATTCCGTATTTTTCAAGTTTTATTTTGAAATTCTCCACAGCCTGTCGAGTAGACCTCACATAGGAGCGTTCCTTGATGGGATTGACCGGAATCAGATTTACATGGCAATTAATGCCTTTTATACGGCCTGCCAGCTGTCTCGCATCTTCTTCACTGTCGTTGACGCCGGCTACAAGACTGTACTCAAAGGTGATCCTTCGGCCTGTTTTGTCAAAATAATTTCTGCAGGCATCCAGAACCTCATCCATAGAATACTTATTCGCGATCGGCATCAGTTCCTGTCGTTTTTCATCATTTGGAGCATGAAGGGAAAGTGCCAGAGTGATCTGAAGCTTTTCTTCAGCCAGATCATACATCTTCGGCACGATCCCACAGGTAGAAACCGTCACATTTCTCTGACTGATCCCAAGACCGTTTTCGTCGGTAAGGATCCGGACAAAACGGACAAGATTGTCATAATTATCCATCGGCTCACCGGTTCCCATCACAACTACATTGGCCACACGTTCACCGGTATCTGCCTGGATACGGTAAATCTGATCCAGCATCTCGGACGGTTTCAGGCATCTGGTCAGTCCTCCGATGGTAGATGCACAGAATCTGCATCCCATACGGCAACCCACCTGAGAAGAAATGCACACAGAATTTCCGTGGTGATACCGCATGAGAACACTCTCGATCACATTTCCATCTTCCAGCTGGAACAGATATTTTCTGGTTCCGTCAATTTTTGAGATCCTTACATCTGCCTGGGTCAGTGCTGTGATCGGATAAGCCGAAAGCTTTTCCCTGAGGCTTTTGGAAAGATTTGTCATTTCATCCCAGGAGGTAACCAGCTGCTGGTGAAGCCATGCATAGATCTGTTTCGCCCGGAAAGGCTTTTCACCGATCTTTGTCATGAATTCCTTCAATTCCTCCATGGTCATGGATTTTACATCTGTCATTTTCTGTTATTTCCTTCTGAATCTGGCAATAAAGAATCCATCTGTCTTATGTATTCCCGGCAGAAGCTGCAGATAGCCAAGCTTCGTGGACTTACAGTGCAGTTCCTCCGGAATATACGGATCCAGGCTTTCCAGCCGGTACGGATAATTCTTTAAAAACCATAATACATTTTCTTCGTTTTCTTCCCGGGCAATGGTACATGTGCTGAAGATCAGCGTTCCATCCGGTTTCACATACTTTGCAGCCTTATCCAGGATCATTCTCTGGAGCATTACGATCTCTTCCTGTTTCTGCGGAGTTGCCCGGTATTTGATTTCCGGTTTCTTGCCGATAACTCCATAACCGGAGCACGGTACATCCGCGATCACAATATCCGCAGCCTGTTCGGAATCCGGATCATATACCGTTGCATCCTGAACTCTGGCTTCCACATTGATCACTCCGGTCCTGTGGATGTTTTCTTTGATAAGATCTGCCTTATACTGACTTACATCTCTGGCATCCACATTTCCGTAATCCCCCATTTTGTCTGCCGCATGGATGCTTTTTCCACCTGGTGCAGCGCACATGTCGATGATATGGTCACCTTTTTTCGGACTTGCAGCTTCCGCTACAAGCATAGAGCTTACATCCTGCACCAGGATCTTTCCCTGAAGGAAGGTCTCAAGTGTCAAAATATGATTGTAATCGGAAATCTTCAGTGCATAGGGAAGATAAGGAGCCTGTTCTACTGTCACTCCCTGAGACTTCAAACTGGTGACGATCTCTCTCAGAGACGCCTTATGAGTACGGCACCGTACTGTGATCGGTCTTTCTGTCAGAAAATCCTCCAGGATCTTCTCCGTAGTCTTCACTCCGTAGGCTGCTTTCCATTTTTCTACCAGATATTCCGGCATGGAATATTTCACAGAAAGATAACGGACTTCGTTTTCTTCCCTGGAAGGAAGCTCCAGATCACCGATCTCTCTTGCAATCGTACGGAGCACCCCGTTGACAAAGGGCTTTAGATTATAAAAGCCTTTTCGCTGTGCCAGCTTTACCGCTTCATTGCATACTGCACTGTCCGGAACACTGTCCATAAATTTCAGCTGATATACCGCACTTCTCAGGATCTCACGGATCTGCGGTTTCATCTTGTTTACAGAAACCTTGGAAAAAGAATCGATGACATAATCAATATAGATCCTGTATTCCAGGGTTCCCTCACATACTCTTGTAATAAAGCTACGTTCCTGTTTCGGAAGAAACTGATATTTGGAAAGCGCATTCCGGATTGCAATATGGCTGTGCTCACCCTCCTCCTCGATCTGTAACAGGATCTCAAGGATCAGTTCTCTGGTATTTACTCCGCTGCTAATCACGATCTCTACCTCCTGCAAGGATAATCAGTCTCAGAAGCTGCAGAATAGATGCCGCCAGAGCTGCTACATAGGTAAGCGCTGCCGCTGTAAGTACTTTTCTTGCACCCTTTTTTTCATCTGCACCTAAGATACCTGTACTTTCCAGCATTTTAAGCGCTCTGGAAGACGCATTGATCTCAACCGGAAGTGTCACCAGCTGAAACAGTACTGCCAGTGAAAACAAAACAATTCCCAGAGTTACCAGCGGATCAATGGAAAAGATCAGTCCTGCAATAAACAGCGGCCATGAAAGCTGGGAACCAATATTTGCGGCAGGTACAATGGCTGAACGGATATTCAGTGGTGCATAATTGATCGCATCCTGGATCGCATGGCCACATTCATGTGCTGCCACCCCCACAGCCGCCAGAGAATTTCTTCCATAAATATCTTCTGAAAGGGAAACCGTTTTCGTTCTCGGATCATAGTGATCCGTAAGACTTCCGCGGATCGGAACCACCTGTACGTCTGTGATCCC
>ERZ779820.2493-NODE-2493-length-10100-cov-4.303534_pt1 | contig 10100 bp, 7 predicted proteins | sample MGYA00511563_ERZ779820 | MGnify/ENA primary metagenome ERZ779820 (study PRJEB29588, sample SAMEA1964852) | human gut metagenome | biome: human gut; feature: human-associated habitat; material: faeces | place: Denmark | collected 2008/2010 ...
CCCGTGCGAAAGAGAGAATCTTCTCCTTCCGTAACGAGGCGCAGGCATGGGATCCGAAAAACCAGAGACCGGAGATGTGGAAACTGTATAACACCAAGATCAATAAAGGCGAGAGCATCCGTGTCTTCCCGATCTCAAACTGGACAGAAAAAGATATCTGGCAGTACATCAAACGTGAGAACATTGAGATCGTACCGCTTTATTTTGCAAAAGAGCGTCCGGTCGTATACAGAGACGGCAACATCATTATGGTGGATGATGACCGCTTCAAATTCCGTGAGGGTGAGAAGCCGGAGATGAAAAAAGTCCGTTTCCGTACATTGGGATGTTATCCGCTGACCGGTGGTGTGGAATCCGATGCGGAGACTTTGGATGAGATTATTGACGAGACACTTGCAGCCGTATCTTCAGAACGTACCAGCCGCGTGATCGACAACGAGGCGGCAGGCAGCATGGAACGTAGAAAAAGGGAGGGGTATTTCTAGATGAAAGGTTTACTTAAATTTATCACCTGCGGTAGTGTGGATGACGGAAAATCCACACTGATCGGACATATTTTATACGATGCAAAACTGCTTTATGCAGATCAGGAAAAAGCACTCGAGTTAGACAGTAAAGTCGGAAGCAGAGAGGGGGCCATCGATTATTCCCTGCTGCTTGACGGTCTGATGGCAGAGCGTGAACAGGGTATCACGATCGACGTAGCATACCGTTATTTTACAACAGACCGCAGAAGCTTTATCGTGGCAGATACACCTGGTCATGAAGAGTACACCAGAAACATGGCAGTGGGAGCTTCCTTTGCGGACCTTGCGATCATTCTTCTGGATGCGACACAGGGTGTGCTGGTGCAGACAAGACGTCATGCAAGGATCTGTGCGCTGATGGGAATCCGCTACTTTGTATTTGCGGTAAACAAGATGGATCTGATCGGCTATGACCAGGAAAAATTTAATGCGATCCAGGCAGAGATTTTACAGCTTGCCGGCGAACTTGGACTGGAGAGCGTCAAGATCATTCCGGTATCTGCGACAGAGGGCGATAACGTCACAAAGAAATCCGATAACATTCCATGGTACACCGGCGAACCGATTTTAACTTACCTTGAGGAAGTCGATGTGACTGAAAAGGCAAAAGAGCAGGGATTTTATATGCCGGTACAGCGCGTGTGCCGTCCGAACCATACTTTCCGTGGTTTCCAGGGACAGATCGAGGCCGGAGAGGTGCATGTGGGTGATACCTTAACGGTACTGCCGGGCAATGAGACCGCCAGTGTAAAGAGCATTTTAGTAGCCGGAAAAGAGGCGGATACCGCACAGACCGGACAGCCGGTTACGATCCAGTTAGACAAAGAGATCGACGTCTCAAGAGGATGTGTGTTGGAAAATGGCAGCGGCATCACGGCGGCGCAGAAATTTACGACAACGTTTCTCTGGATGGATGACAATAACCTGTCAGCCGGAGGCGATTACTTTATCAAACTCGGAACCAAACTGATCACAGGAACTGTGACAGAGATCTCCTATAAGATCGATGTCAATACCGGGGAGCATCATCCGACCGATACATTGGGAAAAAATGAGATCGCAGTCTGCAGCATTGTGTTAGACGAAAAGATACCGCTTGATGTATTCAAAAAACATAAGACCATGGGTGAACTGATTTTAATCGACCGTGTGACCAACATGACTTCCGCCTGCGGTGTCGTGGAGCAGTTTGCAAGCGGCAATGAGACAGAGGAACCGGTATTTGTTTACGGAGACTTAAAAGCGCGCGGAGATATTTTCGAGGAGTTTTACTATAACATGGAGAAATCTTCGATTGCGAAACATAAACCGGAGCAGAAGACCTACACCGTGGGAGATGAGATCCCGACGAAGAGCGAGACTTATGAATATCCGGAGTACTTTGATATTTTGATCTTAAGAGATCAGGCTGCCGTACAGGTGCGTGACAATAAGATCGAGGCGATCCTTCCATTAGCAGATTACCGCTACTCAGGAGTTCCGGTTGTCAACGGAAGAGGATTTGCCGTGAATGTGAAATCGCAGAAAGATCTGCAGGCATTCTTAGACGGATATGGACAGGGAGAGACGGATACAGAATTCTGGAACCACTGGCTGACCTTCGGAACTTACCGCAAAGTGATCTTCCATGAAAACTATTGGGAAATCTGATGCGCAATCGTTTGTGCATAATTTTAGTACCAGTTTTTAAACCGGTACTAAGGTACTGTTTATTTTGTATAGTTTGGGCGGTAAAAAAACTTCAAATTTGTGCACACTTATCCTGCCGCTCATGCTATTATAATTACTGTAAAAACCCCCCAATACATTATATATATTTTTTGCTATACCCCATAGTAAAAATACCTTCTCCTAAAAAGATAGCTAGCCGATAGCTATCTTTTTTTCTGAAAAAATAACCATGCGGTTAAAATCGCATGGTTATTTTTGTTTGTTCGCAAAAGTGCGGTATACATCATAATAGATATTTTCGCGGTTTGGTCCGATTAAAGAGGCAAGCTCTTTCTGAAGATCCGGATGATCCAGGATCAGGTCAATGATATTCGGATTATACTGTGTGCCACGGCCATCCGCCAGTTCCGAAAGCACGGTATCAAAATCTTTTGCATTGTGATAGTTGCGGCTTAAGTAATCCGTAGCGGCATCCAGGCAGTCACAGATGTGCACGAGATCAATGACCGGGCGGCACGGTGAATGGAGGATGTCAAAGTCATCCGGATAACCGCCTGTGCCGTCATAAGTGCGGTGATGTCCATGTGCGATATCTGCATAACACGCAAAATCAGGAACAGAGGCGAGATCCTTTGCTCCCGTTTCCGGATGCATGCGGATCAGGTCAAACTCGTAATCCGTCAGCCTGCGGTGCTGCGTGTTGATGATCGGGACGATTCCGTTTTTACCGATATCGTGAAGCATCGAACCCTGCACGGCGAAATCAATGATATGCGTGCGGTTTTTCTGAATTTCAGAAACCGTCGAACCAAGTGCCGGGCAGATCAGAAGCTCTGGCTTATCATCGAAAATATATTTTAAAAGCGCCTCCGCCAGATAGGAAACCATAACGGAGTGTGTCAGTGTTGCCAGATGACTAGAAACGATCAGATCAAGGATAAAGTTTGTCTTTTCAACCGGGTGGTGGAACGTATCAAGCACGATTGGATGAAAACATGCCATACGCATACCATCATACTGCGAGTATGTGTGCAGACGGTAATGTCTTGTCGACAGAAAATGAATGACCATACTGCGGTAAGTGAGGTTTCTGCGATCTTTTTCTGCCTCGGAAAGGGTGGTATGGGACAGAAAGTGCATCAGAAGAATTGGAAGATCCACATAAAAGGACAGATAATCCAGTTCTGTTTCATCCGGAATCATTTCTTTTTTTCGGGTATAATAATCATCTACGACCGAATAAGCTTCGTCCCAGCTTAATGCCTCTTCTTCTGCCATGAGACGATAATATTGAAATACGAGGGCGGGCGGACAGTCGTAAATGGAACCCTTGTGCTTAAGGACTTGGGTATAATGCTGCAGTGTCAGTTCGGATAAATGCAGCCGCAGTGAATCCGGAAATTCAATATCAAAAAGCAGCAGGTCATTTTCGCAGGAGAGAAAATTGTTGATCGTTTTATTTACAATTTTGGGAATGCGCGGATTGACCGTATCGTAACGGCAGAACTTTTCCTGCTTGCGCAGTTCGATCAGTTCTAAAAAGAACTGATATGCCTCCTCAATCGGCAGATTGTGAAGAAACGGCTCAACACGGATCAGGTTATCATAGGCGACAAAAATATAATCGCGGCTTTCCGGTACCTGAAATGTGTCGATCTTATCGCGCAGTGCTACAACTTTTTTGTAATAGTCACTTGAGCGCAGCCCCATCTTATGATCGCCTGTGCGGGAAAGCTGAAGTGCGGAATAGGCGGCGCAGGTGTAGAGAAAAATAAGACTCTCAACATCTTTATTTGCTTCATAATGAGAAATCAGCTCTTTTGCAAAACGAAGCTGCAGGGATGGCTCATTATACTGGCTGTAATAAAGTTTACGGCAATAGCTTAAGACCAGATCATACTGGCTGTTGCTTAAAGTAGATTTATCTTCTTTTAAGTGCGTGAAAAATGAATGGAATAAAAGATCATCCTCGATACAAAGCTGATATCTTGAACGCCCACAGTTTTTCAGGCATCTGATCCATTCTTCTTTTGCAGCCGGAGCATGAATCTGTTCATCCCAGGAAATGCTGGTGATAAAATTATTAAAATAGACATCGAAAAAAAGCTTGATATCACTGTCAGTCAACCTGAGATCCTCCTTTAAATTAAAAATTCCATACGAAAATTATATAACGTGAAATTATCTGTGTAAATAGATTTTAGGTCCTGGTATTATGTTATATCTAACAGGATATAAGGTTTGCAGTGTCTTTCAGATTTTTATGGTCAGTAGACTTGTTTGTGTGTTATTATTTGTATAAATGCAGTTTTAGACGTTGCGAAAGTACCATTCTGTGTTATAATAAATGAAGAGTTTTCGTAAATTTTCGCAAAGAAAGGAAAATAGGGATTACATGAACCAGGAAGAATCAGTTTATGAGTTAAACCGTATACAGAGATATATTATGCAGATGCGTCCGCTGTTAAAAAAGAATGCACTTTTTTCGGATGGAACGGCAGATTACAGACAGCCGGTGGAACCGGATGCAGGGGATGAAGTGACTGTCCGTTTCCGTACAGCGCGCGATAATGTCGATATCGTATGGCTGTGTACCGGAGATAAAAAATATAAAATGAAAAAGACAGAGACCGGGGGAGCCTTTGATTATTATGAGGTAAAATTCACACTCGGAGAGGAGCCGTTTTACTATTATTTTAAAGTGGCAAGCGGTCTGTTAAATGTATATTATGACCGCTATGGTGTCAGCAAGGAAAAACGTGACGAATACCGTTTCTGCATTATTCCGGGATTTTCAACACCGGAATGGTCAAAGGGTGCAGTTATGTACCAGATCTTAGTCGACCGTTTTTACAACGGCGATACGTCGAATGATGTGCTGACCGATGAGTACTATTATATCCGTTCTACCAGCAGAAAGATGGACAGCTGGGATCAGTGCCCGTCTGATTTTTCCGTGGCAGAGTTTTATGGCGGTGACTTAGAGGGTGTCAGACAGAAACTGGATTATCTGCAGAACCTGGGTGTGGAAGTAATTTATTTTAACCCGTTATTTGTGTCCCCATCCAATCATAAATACGATATCCAGGATTATGATTATATTGACCCGCATTATGGAAAAATCGTTGAGGACGGCGGCGAGCTGTTAAAAGACGGTGTGAGTGATAACAGAAAGGCTGAACGCTATATCAACCGTGTGACCAATAAGAAAAATCTTGAGGCGAGCAACCGTTTTTTTGCAGAGCTGGTAGAAGAGATCCATGCGCGTGGCATGAAAGTGATCTTAGACGGTGTGTTCAATCACTGTGGATCATTTAATAAATGGCTTGACCGCGAGGAAATCTATCAGGTAAGCGGCGATTATGAGGATGGAGCCTTTGTTTCCAAAGACAGTCCGTACCGCAATTTCTTTGGCTTCCAGGATCAGTTTGCATGGCCGTACAATACGACCTACGAGGGCTGGTGGGGACATGATACGCTGCCAAAACTCAACTATGAAGGCTCTGAAAAACTGTATGATGATATCATGCGTGTTGCAGCAAAATGGGTATCTCCGCCATACAATGCGGACGGCTGGAGACTTGATGTTGCTGCAGATTTAGGACATTCCCCGGAGATGAACCATAAGTTCTGGAAAGATTTCCGTAAATCAGTGAAAACGGCAAACCCGGATGCAATTATTTTAGCAGAGCATTACGGTGACCCGAAGGAATGGCTCCAGAAAGGTGACCAGTGGGATACCGTTATGAACTATGATGCATTCATGGAGCCGCTGACCTGGTTTTTGACTGGTATGGAGAAGCATAGTGATGAATATCGTCAGGATCTGTGTGGAAATGCTGATAACTTTGTCGGAGCGATGCGTCATTTTATGGCAAGTATGCTGACACCATCTCTTCAGGTGGCAATGAATGAACTTTCCAACCATGACCATTCTCGTTTCCTGACACGTACGAACCACAAGGCAGGACGCGTGGCACAGCTTGGAACAGAAGCAGCTGAAAAGGATGTGAATAAGGCAATCTTACGAGAAGCGGTTATTATGCAGATGACCTGGATCGGTGCGCCGACAATTTATTATGGTGATGAGGCAGGACTTTGTGGATTCACTGATCCGGATAACCGGAGAACTTTCCCATGGGGGAACGAAGACAAAGAACTTCAGGCATTCCACAAAGAAGTGATCCGTATCCACAAGGAAGAGAAGCCATTGAAAAAGGGTTCTATCAAGCTATTGGCTTCGGATGAAAATCTGCTGGCCTATGGAAGATTTGAAGCGGATGAACAGATTGTCGTTGTTGTGAATAACAGTGATGAACTTCGTACAGTGACCGTACCGGTATGGTATGCGGGGGTAGAGATGGAAGGACGGATGAAACGACTGATCTACTCTTATGAAAACGGTTATACGACAGAATATGACGAGTATATCGTACAAGATGGAGAGATTGTCCTGAATATGGGATCTCATTCAGCAATCGTATTAAAGCCGGCAGAAGCATTGAGATTGATGCCGTAAGAAGTGGAACGGTATTTTGCAGATAAAGAAAGAGTATTATACGAGAATAATAAAAATACGGGATGAGCAGTTTTAATATCTGTTCATCCCGTATTTGTTATTATCATTATTTTGTCAGAACCTCTGCCCCATTCTCTGTGATAAGTACCATGTACTCAATCTGGGCAGAAAGACCATCATCCATTGTATAAACAGTCCAGTCATTGTCCTCGTCTACGAAGAAGTCAGGACTACCTTCGTTGATCATAGGTTCGATTGTGAACATCATACCTGGAACGAGAAGCATCTCACTTCCCTTTGGTGTCACATAGCTGACAAAAGGATCCTCATGGAATTCCAGTCCGACTCCATGTCCACCGATATCTTCTACGACAGAGTATCCATTTGCACGGGCATGTGTATTGATCGCATCTGCGATATCACCTAAATGTCCCCAAGGCTTCGCAGCCTCAAGTCCAAGCTTCACACACTCTTCTGTGACGCGGACGATGCGCTCTGCACGTTCAGATACTTTTCCCATCTTGAACATACGGGATGCATCAGAAAAATATCCGTCAAGAATAGTGGATACGTCAACATTGATAATATCGCCTTCTTCCAGAATGATATTCTCATCCGGGATACCATGGCAGATCTCGTTGTTAATAGAAGTACACACGCTCTTTGGGAATCCCTGATAATTAAGCGGAGCCGGGATACCACCGTGTTCTTTTGTGAAACGATATACGATGTCATCGATCTCCTGCGTGCTCATTCCAATGTGGATCTGTCTTGCTACTTCATCCAGGATCGCTGTATTAAGCTCAGCACTTTTTCTGATCTTTTCAATCTGGAATGGAGTTTTTAAAATCTTACGTGTCGGAACAATCTCACCACGTTCAGCATGCATCATTATCTTTTCTTCAATCGGCATATGGCATTTCTTATATTTTTTGCCGCTGCCGCACCAGCACAATTCATTTCTTTCCATGATATTACCTCTTCTAAAAATCACTTATTTTCTCGGTTTCTACTTATTTTATCACAAAATTCGACAAAAAGATACATGTTATGCTTGCCGAGAACGTAAAAATATAGTACGATTAAGATTCAGATAGGAGTGATAATGTATATGTGGTATTGGGCGATTATGGTACTGCTGATTTTAGGGAGTATCGCACTTCTTTGCAGTACATTTATAAGTGTAAAAAAGAATAAGGCACAGGACGCAGAGCGGAGAAAGCAGTCCAAGAAAGGAAAGCGTAACAAGGCAGATCAGGGATATGATCCAGAAGAGGATCAGCCGCAGGGAAAGAAGAGACGCAGTTCAGGGCAGAACGGTTCTATGGATTCAGCGAAGCGTTCTTCTAAAAAGAGAAGACAGTGGAAGATTATCCTGGAAGATCTGGATACATGGCAGAAGTATAGCTTCATATTCTATGACGAAGTAGGAATCGGAAGAGCAAAGCGGAATGACAATTATGAGAAGTATCTGCCACTGCATGAGGATGGAAGAGTATCCAAGCAGCATTGTGTGATCATACAGAGAGGTGACTGCTTGTATCTGATGGATGATGGTTCCAAGAACGGAACATACCTGAACGGAATTCTGGTAGATCGTCCGACAGAGATTCAGAGAGAAGATGTGATCGGCGTTGGGGAGACCAGACTGGAGATTCTCAGAATCTTAAGAGAAAGTGAATAATGAAATTACAGGCAAGGAAGTCCGGCGGAAAAGTCAGGACTTCTTTTTCTTTTTGATCGTAAAATGAAGAATCTGTGTGAAAGTAACAGTTGAGTAAGGAAGATCATATAGTAGTTATATAGTTACTGTCAGTGGGAGTGAGCAACATGTACCAGAAATTGCCTTATTATATGGCCTATCCGATACAGACAGAATATGATGAGAGAGCAGAAAGGACAGACCTGGAGTATATGAAAAGCCTGTATCCGGATCTTCCAAAGAGAATACTGCCCTATGTCGAAGAAGAGTGTGACAGGATGGAATACACGGGGAGTGTGATATTTGATGTTTATCCGGATAAATTGCAGTTACGCATCATGTGCAACGGAATTTGCGAAAATGTAAAAAAACAGGAGAAAATGTTTGCCGGGGAAGAGCGGATGTTAAGAGATCTGGCGGAAGTCCTGTTGTATCAGGAAATCTACCGACGCAGGGGCGAACAGAGAAAAAGGAAACAAAAAATTTACAGTTATTGTTCATTGCCAGGAAAATCTATGATATAATCATTCAGATTACAACAAAAGAAACGGATTCAGAAGAAGGGAACAGATACAGATGAAAAGTAATCTTATATTTATCGGTATGCCGGCTGTCGGAAAAAGTACAGTTGGTATTGTAGTAGCAAAAAGACTTGGAAAAGGTTTCATAGATTCAGATCTTCTGATTCAGGAACAAGAAGGAAAACTTCTGCGTGAAATCATAGCAGAAGTCGGTGATGATGGGTTTTTAAAAATCGAAAATCAGGTAAATCGTGATATAAAAGCAGAAAATGCGGTTATTTCTCCGGGCGGAAGTGTTGTCTATTGCGAGGAAGCAATGAAACATTTCAAAGAAATCGGAATTGTTGTATATCTTCATGCTTCTTATCAGACAATAAAGAGGAGAATCAGGAATCCTCAAAAAAGAGGAGTTGTTTTGAAGGACGGTCAGACATTAAAAGACCTGTATGACGAGCGAAAAGTCCTTTTTGAGAAGTATGCAGATGTGACAATCAGTGAAGAGGGCTGTCAGATTGAAGAAACAATAGAAAATGTACTTGATACTATTGAGAATTACTCTCAAAATAAAGCGTGAATATTACCGTCATAGAAAAAGGGGATTCCACAATGAAAGATTTTGTGTTATAGTTATGTATGGATTATATTGTAATTAAGGTAGATAATTCTTTTCGTATAGACAAAGACACAAGAATAAATCGTTACTGAACACAGGATCTGTGGGAAGTAATACAGAATCGGACAATTGAGGTGCAAAATGGAGCAATATATTATTAAGGGTGGTAATCCGCTGGTTGGGGAAGTTGAAATCGGCGGAGCTAAGAATGCGGCACTTGGAATTCTTGCAGCTGCAATCATGGCAGATGAACCGGTTTTGATTGAGAATCTTCCGGATGTGAATGACATTAATGTCATGCTGGAGGCAATCGAGGGAATCGGTGCAATGGTACAGAGAATTGACAGACATACAGTAAAGATCAATGGAAATACAATTGGAGATTTCAGTATTGATTATGACTATATTAAGAAGATCAGAGCGTCTTATTATTTGTTAGGTGCACTTCTTGGAAAATACAAGAGAGCAGAAGTGGCACTTCCGGGAGGATGCAATATCGGAAGCAGACCGATCGATCAGCATCTGAAAGGATTCCGTGCACTTGGAG
>ERZ779820.2495-NODE-2495-length-10096-cov-6.726222_pt1 | contig 10096 bp, 7 predicted proteins | sample MGYA00511563_ERZ779820 | MGnify/ENA primary metagenome ERZ779820 (study PRJEB29588, sample SAMEA1964852) | human gut metagenome | biome: human gut; feature: human-associated habitat; material: faeces | place: Denmark | collected 2008/2010 ...
TTCGACCTTTTGACAGCAACCACAACCGGACAGGTGGATGCAACCACAGGCAACATGGTAAACCACGAGGTACCGCAGCTGGAGGAGGAAGGCTTTGATATCAACTATTTCTACCCCACCGATTACGGCGTTCCCCAGAGCTATGAGCTGGTATTTTTGGCAGGGAAGGATGCAGTGGATAAAAACCCCGAAAAAATCGAGAAATTCCTGCGTGCCTGCCGCAAGGGCTTTGACTTCATGAAGGAAAACCCTGAGGAAGCATTGCAGATTCTGCTTGACCACCAGAATGAGGAAAACTTCCCGCTTTCCAAAACAGTGGAAACAAAGAGCATGGAGATTCTACTGCCCGTAATGGAAACAGAGGATGCGAAGTTCCTGTCTCAGGATGTTTCCGTATGGCAGAATAATGCGGATTGGATGTATGAAAATGGGATTCTGAAGGAAAAGGCGGATGTTTCCTTCCTGGTTAAAAATTTACTGGATGAATAAATAAAGGCAATCAAAAAGCCCCCTATCTTAGGATAGGGGGCTTTGTTGTATGTCTGATTTCGACTTAGGATTATACATTGAAGCGGAACAGCACTACATCGCCGTCCTTCATGACGTATTCTTTGCCTTCGGAGCGGACCAGCCCCTTTTCCTTGGCAGCAGCGGCACGAAGACGCTTCTTTAATCCCTGTCCGTGGAAAATATTGTCTCCCAGAATCATGGCTACCGAATCGTCTCCGATAAATTCCTCTCCGATAATAAAGGCCTGAGCCAGTCCGTCCGGGCTTGGCTGAACGGCATAGCTTAAATCGATTCCAAACTGATGTCCGTCTCCTAAAAGTTCCTGAAACCGGGGCGTATCCTCCGGTGTGGAGATGATCAGGATGTCGCGGATTCCTGCGCTCATCAGCACGGAGATCGGATAATAGATCATCGGCTTGTCGTAGATGGGCAGAAGCTGCTTTGATGTTACCTTTGTAAGCGGATACAGGCGCGTTCCTGAGCCGCCTGCTAAAACGATTCCCTTCATATTTCTCTCCTTGTAGTTCCTTGTTCCCTGCGTATTTCCTGCTTTTAGGCAGACTTATGCACTATAGGTAATATAGCATAGATAAAAGCGTTAGTAAATGTTTACGGCTTACAAAATCCTTAATATATTTTAAAAAAGAAGAGCCTGGGAAGGTATGCGCCCTCTCTGGCCCTGTCTTTTTCTTTTTCTTTTTGTTATGCAGAAAAATTATTCTAACACAATTGGCTTCCGTTGGCTGTCAGCTTGAACCTGCATCCCAATACCTCGGCTGCTCTCCGGCACATGAGCATCCTTTCCAGGAAGATCTCAAAATAGTCCATGACAGAACACATGGAATCATCCAGTTCCAGTTCCATCTGAATCACCTTCTTTTCCTTCTGAATCACCAGCCTGGAGGACAGCGCCGCATAGTTTACCCGATCATGGGCGTCAAAGGATGCTTTTACCTTATTTCTTACCCTGTTTCTGCGCACATCGGTTTTATCTGCCAGAATCAGAGCCGCTGAGATCGGATCTACGGCAGTTCCTGTCTTTTCATCGTGGTTGCCCACTGCAGACATAACCACCGCCGCCTCCTTCAGAGGCATCCCCAGTTCCCGCAGAATCTGCCATCCCAGCACTGCTCCTGTGTGGGCATGATCACAGCGGTTGACACTGTTTCCAATATCGTGCATATAGCCTGCAATCCGGCTCAGCTCCGCTTCCCGGCTGCTGTACCCCAGCTTCTCTAAAATTTGTCCTGCTGTATCTGCCACCTTGGCAGCGTGGGCAGCAGAGTGGTCTGTGTAACCCAGACTTCCCAGCACCTCGTTTCCCCTCTCTAAAAGAGTATTAATCTCCTTATTTTTTCGAATCTCTTTGTACGTCAGTTCCTTTTCCATATCTGATTTCTGTTTTCTCCTGTTTTTCTTCTATCTTCTGTATTTGTTCATCGTCACATTCTTCGGGCAGCATCCATAGCCAGTAAAGAGCGTTCACACTCTGAGGCATCCATTGTGATCTGCCAGCAGAGAGGACTTCCCTTCATATGCTCGGAAGCGTAGCTTAAACCGTTGGTTCTCTCATCCAGAAACGGTCTGTCTATCTGGTTCGGGTCGCCCAGAAGAATCACTTTTGTATCCTTTCCGGCTCTTGTTATGATTCCCTTTGCCTGGCTGGGCGTCATGTTCTGAGCCTCGTCAATCACCAAATATGTCTTTACAATCGAACGGCCCCTGATAAAGTTCAGCGCCTCCGCCTGAATCAGCCCTCTGTCAAAAATCTCTTCTATTTTTCCCTTTAATTCCTTTTCATCGTCATATCTGTCTGCTTCATCTGAGTCAATCAGCTGCTCTAAATTATCCATTACCGGCCTTAAAAGAGGAGAAATTTTTTCCTGCTCATTTCCTGGCAGGAAACCGATATCATCGTCAAACTGGGCATTGGGACGGCAGATCAGCATCCGCCTGTATTCGCCGTTTGGATGATTTAGCAGCTTTTCCAGTCCCACAGCCAGCGCATAAAAGGTTTTGCTGGTTCCTGCCATTCCTTTCACAATGACAAGAGGAGCGGAAGCAGCTGGCTGCATTAAAGCCTCCTGGAGAAAACACTGCCCTGAACTGCGGGGAGTAATGCCATAGGGCTTCTGCTTTCTGTATTCTAATTTTTTAATTTTCCCGTTTTCAACACGGCCCAGCTGTGTTTTATCCGGATTCAGTTCATTTCGCAAAATCAGAAATTCATTTTCAAACAGCTCCAGCTTTATACGGTTTCCCTTCTCATCTGTCTGATAGGCTTCAGAAACAGGGATTCCTTTCTTTTTAAGCTCCTTAAAGCTGTCCTCCGGCACATAAGCTTCCGTTCTGCCCCGGTACTGTTCCTGATCAGCCCGGACCTGCTCAGAGATAAAATCCTCGGCCCTGACTCCCAGAATCTGAGCTTTGATTCTGAGGAGCAGATCCTTTGTCACCAGGATGACCTGCCCCTTCTCTGTCCTTGAAAGCCCCTGACAGACTTTTAGAATCCTGTTATCCATCCGCTCCTCCGGAAGATCTTCCGGAAGTACTTCGTTAATAAAGTTCTTTTCTATGTTTAATCTGCCCCCTGATGGGAGTTCTACGCCTTCTGTCAGGTCCCCATTCTGTCTCAGCCGTTCTAATAAACGAATTGCCGCCCTTGCATTGGCTCCTTTTTCCCCATCTGCATTTTTCAGATGATCCAGCTCCTCCAACACAGCCAGGGGAAGGACTACCCGGTGTTCTTCAAAACGTTCTATGGCATCCGGAGCCTGAATTAATACATTCGTGTCTAATACATATGTTTTAATCATCCAAATTTCCCTTTCCTATTCCTCCATGGAGGTTTTTCCCTTCAGAAGCGTACTGTTATCGTATCATTTCTAAGTAAAATCAAAAGGGATGTTTGGGAAAAAGAGCGTAAATTTTTTTATCAAAAAAAGAAGCTCTCCGCCAGATTCGCTGGATTCAGAAAGCTTCTTTTTCTTATCATTATTACAGTACCATGGCCATTTTTATCAGGCCGATAACCAGCAGATGGGCCGGATAATAGAGGTAGAAAAACCATTTCTGCGATTTTCCCGCCGGCCTCCCGCAGCCAGTCTCTTTTCCATTATAGAGGAAAAGGATCGTAAGGCAGGCCGCAGCCGGGCCGGCGGAGGAGAGGACCGTATGAATCAGGGCCTCCACAGGGCTTAAAAGAAGTCCGCAGACGCTGACAAACGTAAAAACTGCGTACAGAATGACCACATACCAGCATGCCTTCTTCCTGGCCTCCCAGTCCTCCCCTGCGTTCCAGAACAGCAGAGTGAAAAGAGGAGCTAGCACCGGCCAGTCGCAGAGGCCGCTGGCAAAGACAATTAAAATCCCAAGAATCAGCCTCTTTCCTGCAAACCGCTGATCGGTTCTTACCACCAGCAGCAGGAAACAGAGAAAGAGCGTAAACATCATATTAAACGTCATAAAATGGAACGCCATCCAGAAGGGCAGCTGGGAGAGGACTCCGCAGAGCAGAAGCCGCTCTCCATAGCGCCTTTTGGAGCTGGTATACCGAAATCCCTCCGCCAGGAAAAAACACATGGCAGCGGCGGTAAAATATCCGATATTTACTAAAAGGCTGTGCAGAAAGCCAGGCGGCAGCAAAGCTATGGCAGCGTGGTTTCCCGTCATCGTCAAAATGGCGATGAACTTCACCGCCTCTTTGCTGAGGCCGTTTCCTGTCAGATGGTTATTTCTCTGGTCTGTCATCCCTCAAAATCCTCCCTGATTACCTCCCAGGCTGCGTCGATGCTGAAATGATCTCTGATATAGCTCTGCGTCTTTTCTGACAGCTCTCTGAGCTTTCCTGTGTCGCTGTACGTCTTAACCACCGTATTGGCAAAGGCCTCCGGCTGATCCTCCACTAACAGCACGTCCTCCACGCCGGGGATTCCCTCGCTGCCCACAGAGGTGGTGACGATAGGCGCTCCGTTGTAGATGGCCTCCACCACCTTGCCCTTGACCCCTGCGCCGTACCGGAGAGGAACCACCACCAGACGGCAGGTGCGGTAAAGCTCTGAAAGCTCCTCCTCACTGACAAAACCTTTTACAATAATACCGTTTCCCGGCTGCTCCAGAGCCTTAATCTCCTCTGTCACCTTAGAGCCTACGATGTAGAAATTCACAGGGAGTTTTTCCCGGATCAGCGGGAATACCTCCCTTGCAAACCACAGGACGGCGTCTGCGTTCGGCGGATGGGCGAAGCCTCCCACAAACAGCAGGCCTTCCCTCTTCTCAAAGTCAAGATTCAGATTGTCCAGGAAGTCCTCGTACACATAAGCTGTAATGGCCTTGGCTTTCACCGTATCGTCAATCTCGTGGATGGCCTCTATCTCCACCTCAGACGGGTAGTAGGAAACCGCCGCCTTGTGCATCAGAGTAAATTCAATGGATTTCCAGTAGTCGGAATCCCGCTTTTTCGCCGGATCCCCGGTCAGCTCATATTCTCTGAACTCCCGCAGGAAATGCAGATCGTGGCCATAGAAGATGATCTTCATATTGGTATGTTCTGCGATGTAATCTACATACTTGGTGGCAATGTGAGGCCTGTTTAAGTAGGCCGCCGTGATCTCGTTCCCATTTTTGTCCAGCCAGTCCCAGATACCTGTCACATACTCCTGGCCGTAGAGAATCTCGATTCCCATCTGCTGCAGAGTCGTGGAATACGGCTCCTCATGAAGATAATTGTCCCCTAAAAACTTGACTACATATCCCTTTTTCAGGAACATCTTCAGGTACTGGAAGGTGGTTTTTGAGCCAGCGTCACGGTCGAAGGTGGGCACGTAGTGATCCACCACCAGAATGATTTTCTTTCCCTGGCTGCGCTCCCTGGCCCGGAAAGGATTGGGATTTCCCGTGTTGACGCACTGCTTTTTAAACTCCTCCGCCCATTTTTCCTTCAGCTTTTCGCTGTTCTCCACCTGGTAGCGCTTTAAGCCGCTGCCGTTGACGTCCGTGCCGTTGGAAACGCCCTCGAAGTGGATGACCTTGGAGAGAGGCTGGTAAACCACCCGGTATCCCGCCTTTCGAACCTCGAAAGCCAGGTCAGAATCCTCGCAGTAGGCCGGGGCAAACCGCTCGTCAAAGCCGCCGATCTGCTTCCACAGCTTCACAGACAGCAGGATAGCCGCTCCGGAAATATAATCCACATCCTTGACATAGTTGTATTCCGCCTTGTCCGGATCGTCCAGACGGCCGTAGTTCCAGCCGGAACCGTCGCTCCAGATAATGCCGCCTGCCTCCTGAAGCCGTCCGTCAGGATATACCAGCTTGGATCCCACCATTCCGATGGTGTCGTCAGACTCAATGAGGCGGACCAGAGAGCTTAACCAGCCCTCCGTCACCTGGGTGTCGTTGTTTAAGAACATCACATATTTTCCCCTGGCTGCCTCGGCCGCCTGGTTGCAGTTTCTTAAAAATCCCTGGTTTTCCTGATTCCTGCTGATAACCAGGTTTTCCGCAAATTTAGGCAGCTCTGCCGTCGCATCCGTAGATACGTCGTCTGCAATGATGATTTCATAAGTCACGTCCGGCGTATGCTCTAAAATCGACTTTAAGCAGGCATAGGTATAGTGAATCTGGTTGTAAACCGGAATAATAATGGAAACTTCCGGCTGTTCCTCTTTTGGAAATACCAGTTTGCCGGTTTCCCGATAGCCGTCTCCGATCTTAAAATCTCCTTCTATCCGGTTGCGTCCCTCTCTGGTCACATACAGCCGTCCATAATAACCTGGATGGCGCACCGTTCCAATGGCGTATTTTAACACTTTATGGCGTCTGGTTCCTTTTGGGAAACGGCGGCGCACCGCATTGGCCAGTTTCCGGTAAACCTTGTAAATCAAGGCTTCATGGCCATTTAAATAGGTCATGGTTTTTCCCATCTCGTCAATCTCGTGACGCAGGTCTTTGATGATAATCTCCAGGTTGGCCACATGATTGTTGGTCAGGCGCAGGATTTCCTGATCTTTTTTAATGGTAATATTGCGGTCTTCCTCTTCCTCCTGAAGCACTACAATCCGCTCCATGGCTTTGTTTAAGTCCGCATCCTTCTGCTTTAATTCTTCTCCGGTAACGATTCTCTGCTCAAAATGCTTTAAATATCCCTGGTCGCTGTCTCCATGAACATAGGACTGGAAGGATTTTTCCATATCGCCATACACAGCCGCCGCTTCTGTGCAGATGCCAAACTCTGCTAAAAAGGCGGTCAGATCGCCGTAGTCCATCAGCTTTTCATATTTATAATAAAAGTAAGCCAGATTCCGGTAGCGGGCAAACTCAGCAGGAATCGGGAAATCAAAGACCCATTCATAGTCAATGACCCAGATTTTGCCGTCCTTGTCCTCCATCATATTTTCAAAAATACCGTCTAAATTGGTAACCGGATAGGAATCTCCTGCAAACTGGAATCCTTCCGGCTGCCCGCCAAATACTTCTGTAAATCCAGGAGTTGCAAAAAAGCTCTGCATCTGGCCGTCTGACACGGAAAAGACTTTGTCCATCGCAGCATTTAACTCACAGACAGGCGCCTGGCCGTTTTTAATCTGTCTTCCCAGAATTTCCGCCAGAGTTTCCCCTTTGATAAACGGAAATCTGGCCGTCCGGCCATCTGCACTGACCGTCACGTCGGCTGCCTCGATATTCTGATAACACTGCTTTAACTGCTCTTTTTTCTCTTTCAGGGACTGAATATGGCTGGATGCCGCCGCAGTCAGCGCCGTTTTTTCCACCCACCGTTTTCCCTCTTCTTCAATGATACTGGTCCGGATCTGAAACTCTTCTTTTCTGGTCCGGTTGTATTTTACAAAAATTGTCTCTTTCATCATTTCTCCCAAATTACCAGATAGGAATCTGCAAACTGCGGAAATTGTCCTTCCCGCAAAAGCTCGTCAAATCCGGCTTCTTCGCTGAAATACCGGAATCCAGGCTTATCATAGGCCACAGACAGGTTGCTTAATTCGCCTTTTTCCGGAAGACGTCTGTCGGAATAGACCGCTGTCGGAAGGCGGTGATCCGGTACTGGATAATACACCGCCGGTTCGTGGCCGGCCCTACATTCTTTTGTTATCCCGTCTAAAATCCGCCAGGTCAGGGATACCGTTTCTTCCTCCCGCTCTGCTCCTGCAAAAATCCGCAGGCCAATCCGGTTAAATCCGGCAATGATTAGCTGTCCTTCCGGCTTTAATCGTTTTTTTAACAAACGCAGCAAATCCTTTAGTCCGGCTTCTTCGTCCTGCCTGTTTTCCGACAATCCGAACAGCAGGTCCTTTTTAAGTTCCGGAATAAAAATATAGTCGTAGCTCTCCGGTTCCAGGCTTTCTAAGGAAACCGCTTTTAACAGATTCACATTTTCCGCCTGGGGATAGCGGCGCTTTACCACTTCCAGATCCTCATCTTTCCGATCCCACACGTCTATCTGGTTCAGCCGTCCTGCCAGCATACCGGTTAAGGCGCCGTAGTCTGCCCCGATCTGCAAAAGCCGTCCTTTCTCCTTCCAATCATACCACTCCAGTAAATTTTCCCGAATCGGGGACAGGGCGTATAGCACTTCCGGTTCTTCTTCTGTCCCCAATGCCTTTCGGATGCCATCCGGTCCGGAACCATATTTTTCTAATATATCTAAAATCTGATAGCTAATATCCTTCATCGTTTCACTGCCTTTACCTGGGATTCCATGTCATAAACCCCAACTGTATTTTTATTGGAAATTACCGTTAAATTGGCCACATCATAAAGCCGGTGGTACACTACGTGTTCCCCATGCTCAAATCCGGTACAGCTCATGGACAGCAGATATTCTCCGCCCTGAAGGGTCATTTTCTGGGTAAATTCTACCTGGTATTCATCTCCGTTTTTTACCGGCTGGATATCGGTCCCCTCAAACATGGTGTTGGTTCCTGTTAAATCCGTTCCCTTTTTATCCTTAATCGTATAGGTAAAAATAGGCGCTTCAATGTCTGCGTGGAAACGGATGCATTCCCGAATGGTAAACATTTCCCCTTTGATTAGAAGATTGGTCAGACTTCCTCTCTCGTCAAACAGTCCCAGATCGTATATTTCCGCCCTGCCGTCGCCATATTCGGTACGGTTGGCGTTGATGGTAATTTTAGACTTCATCAACGGACGCTCTAAATGGTACTTTTTCTCCAATTTGTCTTTTTCTGATGTAAATGCAGTTTTCTCTAAATCAGTGGGGCCGCTGCACTCTGCATTTCCTTCTTTTTCCAATTCTTCATCCAAAGCTTCCATCTGGCCTGCCAGAATCTTCTTATATAAATCAACCATGTGGCCTGCACTTCCCTCTGCCACAAAATTCCCCTTGTTAAGCAGCACTACTTTATCGCAATACTTGATAATGCTTCCCATATCATGGGTTACCATCAGAATCGTCGTACCGCTCTGGCGGATTTCTTCCATCCTCCGGTAGCACTTGGCCTGGAAGAACACGTCTCCTACGGAAAGCGCCTCGTCTACAATCAGAATCTCCGGCTCCACATTAATGGCCAGAGCAAAGGCCAGACGGACAAACATACCGCTGGAATAGGTTTTAACCGGCTGGTAGACAAAGTCTCCAATCTCTGCAAAGTCCAGAATGTCCTGAAGCTTGTCATCCATCTCCTTTTTGGAATATCCCATCATAGTACCGTTCATGTAGATATTCTCAATTCCGGTATAGTCCATGTTAAATCCGGCCCCCAGTTCCAGCAGAGCGGAAATCTTGCCATTTACCTTAACCTGTCCGGTAGTCGGGGTCAGAACTCCGGTAATAATCTTTAAAATTGTAGATTTTCCGGAACCGTTGGTGCCGATAATTCCAACAGTCTGTCCCTTTTTCACATGAAAAGACAGCTCATTTAAGGCGTAAAAATCTTTGTGGTATTCTTTATGGGAAAAATTTAAAGATTCTTTCAGCCTGTCGATGGGCTTATCATATAATTTGTAAATCTTCGTTACTTTATCAACCTCTATGGCATATTTTGTTTCTAACTCAGACATTCTGCCTCCATCTTGTCTTCTCTTAATCTCTCTTAATCTCAGTCTGCCCAAAACAGCCGCAGCAGAAACCAAATTCTGCATTACGGCATACTAAGCGCATTATATGGGGAGTATACCACAAATGGAGGACTGCCGCAAGACATGGAAAAACAGTCAGGGAATGTGAGTTTTTACCTGCACGCCCTGACTGTTTCTTAAGATTTTTCTATTAACCAGATCGTTTTACATGAACCATTATATTGCTTATCCCAACACCACATCCAAAATCATCATCACACTGAATCCAGCTGCAAAAAACAGGGTTCCCACATTAGAGTGGCGTCCTGCAGACATTTCAGGAATCAGTTCTTCTACTACAACGTAAAGCATGGCGCCTGCCGCAAAGCTAAGCAGGTACGGCATTGCCGGTATTACCAGGCTGGCTGCCGCAATGGTCAGAATGGTGCCCGCAGGTTCTACCACTCCGGAAAGCATTCCATATAAAAAAGCCTGCGGTTTTGAAACTCCTTCCGATCGAAGGGGCATGGAAATAATCGCTCCTTCCGGAAAGTTC
>ERZ779820.2496-NODE-2496-length-10095-cov-3.317629_pt1 | contig 10095 bp, 10 predicted proteins | sample MGYA00511563_ERZ779820 | MGnify/ENA primary metagenome ERZ779820 (study PRJEB29588, sample SAMEA1964852) | human gut metagenome | biome: human gut; feature: human-associated habitat; material: faeces | place: Denmark | collected 2008/2010 ...
GATGATTGGATTTTAAAAACTTCCGGGATGGATTTCAGTGAAAATAACGGAGAAATCTATCCCGGAAGTTTTATATTTAAAAGATGAAAGAATGGTTTTAAGAGGGTTCCGGAAGCTGGGTGCCAGGTTACAACCGGATCGTGAAGGAACAGCAGGCGAACCAGGTAGGTGAACACAAAGAGGGCAGCTACAGATCCGAGAAGAAGGTAGTGACGGCTCCAGTTAATCCAGGGATCGAGATAATATCCCAGCAGGAAAAACGGCAGCAGGAAAAACAACGGATGGTAGGAAAATGCGGCGGCAAAGTCCAGGCGCAGAGCGGCGAGAAGCGCGCGGGTCATTCCACAGCCGGGGCAGGAGATGCCGAAAAAGAAGCGGAACGGACAGCCGGTAAACCAGGTCAGCAGATGGTAGGAAAGGATGACCGCGCATAACGTTTTTGTTTTGGATAAAAAAATTTTTTTTCGGTTGGGATCTTTGAAAATGATTTCCAGATGCATAGATAAAATATCCTTTACTGTTCAGATTTTGCGACTGAAATCAGCCTGTCTGTAATTATAGATGCAAAATAAGAAACAGACAAGAGAAAATTAAGAGAAGCTTCATTTTCTGAGGGGGTTGTGCCATTGTGAGAGATTCTCATTGATGGTATAATAAGTGCATCAAATAACAGAACATGACAGAGGAGACGAACGTATATGAGAATAAAAAGAAGAAATGGTCTGGTCAGTGCACTGCTAGGGCTCGTGACCTGCGGTCTGTATCATATCTTTTTCTGGTATCAGTATGGGGAAGATACCAACTGGGTTTGCAGAGATGACCGGAAAATGACGCAGAACTATATCGTGGCATGGATCCTTTCCTGGATCACCTGTGGCATCTACGGACTGTACTGGACGTATCAGCTGGCAACCCGACTGGATCAGGCAGGTGACCGCTACAACGTGCATATCGAATCACCGGTGATCTTTACGATCGTGATGCATATTCCGTTTTTATCGTACTTTTATGCCTGTGATGTGATGAACAATTTCGCAGACGCATATGAAAAGACCGCACCACAGCAGACCGAAAGCCAGCGGGATTATTACGACTATACCGGAAATACCACAGCCCAGACACCGCCGCCGGTATGGCCGACTTCCGGTTCCAATCCGAATGGCACATCGGTGAATCCAAACGGTTTTGATTTCAAATCCACAATGGAAGATGTGGGAAATAATCTGAAAGATAAGGCAAAAGAGCTTTTTGGAGAGAATCATCCGTCAAACAGCAGTCAGAATCAGCAGCCGGTCAGAACGGCAGGTACCTGCCCGAACTGTGGAGCAGAACTTGAACCCGGAGCAGAGTACTGTAAAAAATGCGGATATCCGGTGGAAAAATAAAGAGAATATACAATGCAACAAAAATCCAGGCAACGGTGAAAGCCGGCTGCCTGGATTTTTATGTATAAGTTTTATTTATTCTTTTCCGTCAAAGCAGTAAGTACAAACTTTGCATGGTTCGAGTCCGATGGAAGCCACCATATCGTCGAGACGATGATACCGCAGAGAAGTAAAGTTCAGCTGTTTGCCGATCTCGTCGAGCATCTCATGGTAGTTATGGGAATCCGGGTTTGCGTAGTCTTCCAGAATCGCTTCTGTCACAGTACCTTCCCGTTTCTGGATCACACGGCGGGTGATCAGATCCATTTCGGATTTGGAACGGGAGAAGTTCAGGTATTTACATCCGTATAATAACGGCGGACATGCCGGACGGATATGTACTTCTTTTGCTCCGCTCTCGTACAGGAACTGGGTTGTCTGACCAAGCTGTGTACCACGCACGATAGAGTCGTCGATCAGCACCATGCTCTTGTCTTTGATCAGTTCACGTACCGGGATCAGTTTCATGTGAGCAATCTGCTCTCGCTGACTCTGATGTGTCGGCATAAAGGAACGCGGCCAGGTTGGGGTATATTTGATAAATGGGCGGGCAAACGGAATACCGGAACGGTTGGCATAACCAATGGCATGTGCGGTACCGGAGTCCGGAACACCTGCAACAATATCCGCAGATACATTATCGCGCTTTGCAAGCATATCGCCGCAGTTATAACGCATCTGTTCTACGTTGATTCCTTCATAGGAAGAGGTAGGGTAACCATAGTAAACCCATAAGAAGGAGCAGATCTTCATTTCATTTTTTGCCGGAGAAACAGTTTCCACACCATCCGGTGTAAAGAAGACAATCTCAGATGGTCCCAGTTCTTTGTAGTCATGGTAACCGAGATTAAAATAAGCAAAGTTCTCAAAAGAAGCGCAGATCGCATCCTCTTTCTTTCCGAGGATCAGTGGAGTACGGCCTAATCGGTCTCTGGCCGCATAGATACCTTCAGGAGTCATAACCAGCATGGTCATAGATCCTTCAATAACATCCTGCGCGTAGCGAATGCCTTCGATCAGAGAAGATTTCTGATTGATGAGAGATGCCACCATCTCTGTAGCGTTAATATCTCCGCCGCTCATTTCGAGAAAATGTGTGCAGCCGTTGGCGAAAGAACGTTTTACCAGTTCGTCCATATTATTAATCTTACCAACAGTTGTGATCGCAAAACTTCCCAGATGAGACTGAACTAAAAGCGGTTGCGGTTCTGTATCAGAGATACAGCCGATACCGAGAGTACCCTCTAATTCCTGCACGTCCCGTTCAAATTTTGTACGGAAGGGAGCGTTCTGGATATTGTGGATCGCCCGGTTGAATCCGCCTTCTTTGCCGTAGACTGCCATGCCACCACGGCGTGTACCAAGATGGGAATGATAGTCAGTTCCAAAAAATAAATCAGACACACAATTGCTTTTTGATGCAACTCCAAAAATTCCACCCATATTTGTTCTCCTTTGTTCTATGAATGTTTGGTTGGCTGTAGCTTCCGAAAACAACAGCTTCCGGAAACCGCATTTCAAATCACGTACCCCATTATATAATGGCGATTCCTGTTTCGCAAGACAAAATTTTGCACAATTTTCCTCCGGTATTTTGAAAAAATACTGAAAATGGAAGAAAAAGCGGAGAGATGGTCTTGTATTTTTTCACGGGAAATCTATAATAAAAGCGTAACTGTTCAGTACCTTCACTGTTACATAACACCGGAAAAATACAGGTATCGGAACCGGATAAACAGTGAAAGGAAGATTATGAAGAAAAACAGATGGGAACAGACATACAGGGAAGGAGGACCTATCATGCGAAATATGGAGTTTAAGATGGAACGTCAGGGACTTCTGACAGTGGGGCAGGAAGTGGATGTGACAGAAAGTGCTCTGCCAACATCATATTATTATACGATACAGCCAATGATTGCCATGAGTAAAAACTATCCCGGTTATGAGAGACTGCAGTCACGAAAAGGGATTGTAAAAGATATTAAAGAAACAGACCGGGGATATTATACGGTGGTGGAATTTGATGAGGAGGATATCGGGAACTGATACCGGTGATTCATCAAAAGACACAGAAAATAAAAAGAACATTCCAAATAAAACGGAATGTTCTTTTTTTAAAATCTGCAAGATATAATGGTTGCCCGGGTGATTCAGAGGATCCGGGACTGATTAATTATTCGGACGGAAAGTGAGTGAATCGTCGGTCATGGACTCTACGATAGCCAGAGACTCCAGGCGAACACCCATCTCACGGATTTTCTTTCCACCTTCCTGGAAGCCCTTTTCGATAACTATACCGGCACCTTCCAGAGTGGCACCTGATTTGTTTACAATGTCGATCAGACCCATCAGTGCGCAGCCGTTTGCCAGAAAATCGTCAATCAAGAGTACATGATCTTCCGGTCCAAGGAATTTCTTGGAAAGGATGACATCATATACTTTCTTGTGTGTAAAGGATTCTACTTTGGAGGTAAACATCTCTCCGTCCAGATTCAGGCTCTGTGCTTTCTTTGCGAAAACAACCGGAACATGGAAATACTGGGCTACCAGACAGGCAATACCGATACCGGAAGCTTCGATAGTAAGAATCTTTGTGATCGGTGCATCGGCGAACCGGCGTTGGAATTCTTTTCCCAGTTCATTGATGAATGCAATGTCCATCTGGTGATTTAAGAAACTGTCTACCTTTAAAACATTTCCCGGTTTGACAATTCCGTCTTTTAAGATACGTTCTTCTAAAAGCTGCATGTGCTTTTTCCTCCTGCTGTTTATCACTCATTTATTTTTCTTTCGTAAATGTTCAGTACCTTCACAGTTACGAGTCAAAATGCATTTAAAATCACCTTAAATGTATTTTAATTTCTTGTATGCTATGATACAACCTTACGGTTGGAAAGGCAACAGTTTTCTCACTTTTTCTTACGGATGTGTTGTCCTTTTTACAAAAGATTGTTATAATAAAAACGATGTGGGAGGGACGATAGATGAAACAATATGAAGTCATCAGAGAAATTATAAACCAGTGTCCGCTGAATCATTCCAGAGATCAGTTTTTTGAGGAAATCCAGTGTGAAGATCCGGAAAGCTATATCCGGGAACGATGCGGGGGCCGGAAAGAAACTTACGAAAAAAGCATTCAGAAAGATGGCAGTATAGTATTTGACGTCTATTTTTCCGGGATGCATCAGCGATATACATTTTCCGAGATCTGATCCGGGAATGTATGAATGGGAGGAAAAAGATGGGAGAGCATGTACATGTACTGGAAGATGGAACGGTTGTCAAGCACAGTCATACCCATACCCATGAAAACACAAAAGCGGTAATTAACCGGTTGTCAAGAGCTATCGGTCATCTGGAATCGATCCGTCGGATGGTGGAAGAAGGCAGAGACTGCTCGGAAGTGCTGATCCAGCTTTCGGCAGTGAAATCGGCAATTAATAATACCGGAAAAGTGATTTTACAGGATCACATACAGCATTGTATTGTGGATGCAGTTAAGGATGGGGATATGGAAGCACTGGAAGAACTGAACAAAGCAATCGATCGCTTTATGAAATAAAAAGAGAAAAGAGGAAAGACAATGGCAAAAGAATGTAGCAACACATCCTGCAGCAAAGAAAGCTGTGAAGGATGTCCAAGCAAACAGCCCAAGAGTATGCTGGAAGAGATGAACAGCCAGTCCAACGTAAAACATGTGATTGGCATCGTCAGCGGAAAAGGCGGCGTTGGTAAATCCTTCGTTACCGCATCTCTGGCAAATAGAATGGCACAGAAAGGTTACAAAGTAGGTATTCTGGATGCGGATATCACAGGACCCTCCATCCCGAAGATGTATGGTGTCAAGGGTCCGGCACAGGCAGTAGATGCCGGTATCTATCCGATCGAGGCAAAAAACGGCATTAAGGTAATGTCTGTAAACCTGCTGCTTCCGAGAGAAGACGAACCGGTCATCTGGAGAGGACCGATTCTGGCAAATATGGTAAAACAGTTCTGGACCGATGTGATCTGGGGAGATCTGGACTATCTGTTCGTAGATATGCCGCCTGGAACCGGTGATGTACCGCTGACAGTCTTCCAGTCTCTGCCGGTAGAAGGTATCGTGATCGTATCTTCCCCGCAGGATCTGGTAAAGATGATTGTACGTAAAGCTTATAAGATGGCACAGATGATGAAAATCAATGTGCTGGGTGTTGTGGAAAACTACAGCTATCTGGTATGCCCGGACTGCGGAAAACATATTTCTGTATTCGGTGAGAGTCATATTGATGAGATAGTGGCAGAGCTGGGAACAGAAGTGCTCGGCAAGATGCCGATCAATCCACTGTATGCGGAAGCAGCCGACAAGGGAGCTTTCCATGCGGTAGAAAATGAATATCTGGATAAAGCAGTAGAAAAAATCGTTGGATAATCCTTCAGAGGAACAGTGTGAAAATGCTGTTCCTTTTTTATGTTGTTTTTGACGAAATTTGAAAAAGAGAAGCTGATTTTCAAGAGAATATTGCCCGCTCTGAATTGTAACCGATTTCAATCCGGAGAGAATGCTGTGCAAATAGCAAAAAAACAGGTGAAAAATGTAAAAGAAAGCACTAAAAATAGTGCAACACCAACATAAAACAGAGAAGATTAAAAAGTTGACAAATTTCGCATCAGATGCGATAATCAATTCTCGGAATAGGTGGTACTACCAGTTGGAGAAGGGAGTACCGATATTCTACACCGGTACACAGATTTTGTTACCGCGAGTTTCAGAAAGGATTGATATAATGCAGGATATGAAAACAAGCAAAATCAAATTAAATGAGGCGAGTGAAGTGGAAGAATTTGTGAAGGCGGCTGGAAAATGTGACTTTGATATTGACATCTTCTACAATCGTGTAATTATTGATGCAAAATCCATTCTCGGAATCATGAGTATGGATCTGACACAGGAACTTACCGTTCAGTGTTATGGAGAAGACAAAGAATTCGACAAAGCAATTCAAAAATTTGCAATTGCATAAAGGTATCTGAAAATGATTTGATATGCGAAAAAAGAAAAATCTTCCGTGGTGAAGCCAAATGGTTCCTGCGGAAGATTTTTCTTTTGTTTGCGTTGCATATCAATAATTGATCCGGTGGATCAATTTTGATTTACGGAAATATAGGCAAAGGCAGGTGGATGAGTTATAATAAGCAAAGTGAAAGGTGGTGGGCGGATGGAAAAAGAAAAAGTAAAGATTTCGGTCAGGGAGCTGGTGGAGTTTATCCTGCGTTCCGGTGATATAGACAACAGGAGAGGCGGATGGGCAGATAAAGAGTCGCTGGCAAAGGGAACCAGAATTCACAAAAAGATTCAGAGACAGATGGGAGCTGCTTATCAGGCCGAGGTGCCGCTCAACTGCCGCTTCTGCTATGAAGATCTAGATTTGCTCGTGGAAGGCCGGGCGGATGGAATAGAGGAAAAAGAAGATCATGTGATGGTCGATGAGATCAAAGGCGTACACCGGGAACTCAGGTTTGTGGAAGAACCGGTTCCGGTACATCTTGCACAGGCCAGGTGTTATGCGGCGATCTATGCAGAACAGAATCAGCTGGAACAGATGGAAGTACAGATGACATACTGCAACATGGAAACGGAAGAGATTCGCAGGTTCTCCTATATGTTCGATGCGCAGGAACTGAAAACATGGTTTCAGAAACTTGCCGATACCTACTATATCTGGGCCCACTGGCATCAGGAGTGGAAAAAAGTGAGGAATGCATCCATGATCGGACTGGAATTTCCTTTCCCTTACCGGGAGGGACAGCGGGAACTGGTACATGGTGTTTACCGGACCATTTTGCGGGAAAAGCAGCTGTTTATCCAGGCACCTACCGGTGTGGGCAAAACGATGTCATGTCTGTATCCGGCTGTGCGCTCCGTTGGAGAAGGAATTTCAGAAAGAATCTTTTATCTGACTGCAAAAACGATTACCCGTACGGTTGCAGGGGAAGCTTTTGAAATCCTGAAAAAGCATGGACTTCGCTGGAAGTCTCTGCTTTTGATTGCAAAAGAAAAATTGTGTGTGTGTGACAGCATGGAGTGTAATCCGGCAGCCTGTGCAAGGGCAAAGGGACATTTTGACCGGGTAAATGATGCGGTGTTTGAACTTTTGGAGAAAGAGGAAATTTATGACCGGGAGATGTTGCTTTCTTATGCGGAAAGGTATCGGGTCTGCCCGTATGAGATGAGTCTGGATCTCGCCGTCTGGGTGGATGGAGTGATCTGTGATTATAATTATGTGTTTGATCCACAGGTATATCTTCGCCGTTTTTTTGCGGAAGGTGTTAAAGGAGATTACGTATTTTTGATCGATGAGGCTCACAATCTGGTGGAACGGGGTCGGGAGATGTACAGTGCGGTTTTGTACAAGGAGGATATCCTGAGAATGAAAAAGCTGGTGAAGCCATACCGGAAAAAGCTGGAAAAAGCACTGGAGCGGTGTAACCGGCTGATGCTTGAGTGGAAACGGGAATGTGAGACCTGCCGGGTTCTTCCGTCCATTGGGAATTTTTCGCTGGCATTGCTTTCTGTGATGGGTGAAACGGAAAACTATCTGGAGGAACTTGGGGATGGAGAACTTCGAAAAGAACTTCTGGATTTTTATTTTGCGGTGCGGAGTTTCCTGTATATCAGTGATCTCATCGATGAAAATTATGTGATTTATACACAGCATGATGAGGATGGAAGATTTCGGGTGAAACTGTTTTGTGTGAATCCGGCACAGAACCTGCAAAACTGTATGGATAAAGGGAGAAGCACTGTTTTCTTTTCGGCTACATTACTTCCGGTGATGTATTACCGGGAGCTTTTAAGCGGACGAAGTGATGATTATGCGATCTATGCAGAATCTCCATTTGAACAAAGCAAAAGATTACTGCTTCTGGGAAATGATGTCAGCACGAAGTATACCAGACGCGGACCGGAGATGTACCGTAAGTATGCAGAATATATGATGCGTGTGATAAAAGGAAGAACAGGAAATTATCTTGCCTTTTTCCCGTCTTACCGATTTCTGGAAGAAGTGTGGGAAGCATTCATGGAACTGCCGCAGGAACAGATTGAAGTTGCAGTACAGTCCCAATATACCAAAAAGCAGAACAATTCTGAGCTATCCCAGAATTGTTCCGCCTCCAAGTACATAATCTCCATCATACAGTACCAGTGCCTGTCCCGGTGTAACCGCTCTCTGCGGTGTCTCAAAGATGCACTCTATCTCATCTTCTCCCGTTTTGCAGACTGTGCACCAGTCCCCTTTATGGTTGTATCTGATTTTGGCAAATACGCGCATCTCACCTTCCAGATCTTCTACTGTCATAAAGTTCAGCTTATTTGCACGAACCCGCGTCGTCATCAGATCTTCATTCGTCCCTATCACAACTTCATTCGTATCCGGACGGATCTCAAGCACGAATGCCGGATGCCCAAGAGAAAGTCCAAGTCCTTTTCTCTGTCCGATCGTATAGTGGATGATTCCTTTATGTTTACCAAGAATGTTTCCTTCTGTATCTACAAAATCGCCCGGGATTGATTTACGTCCTGTGTACTGTTCAATAAACTTTGCATAATCACCGTCCGGTACAAAACAGATATCCTGGCTATCATGCTTTCTGGCATTAACAAAGCCATGCTTCTCTGCAATCTCACGCACTTCCGTTTTGCGAAGCCCGCCAAGAGGCAGGGAAATATGCGCAAGCTGCTCCTGTGTCAGCATATAAAGCACATAACTCTGATCCTTCGTATCATCCACAGCTTTCTTTAATAAGTAACGGTTCTTCTCCTCATCATATTCCACACGTGCATAATGTCCGGTTACAATATAATCATACTCCAGTTCACGCATTCTCTGAAACATCTTGTCAAATTTCAGATAACGATTGCAGTCAATGCAGGGATTTGGCGTGGCTCCATGCTCATAGGCATCCACAAAGCGGTCCATAACATCCTCTTTAAACCTCTCGGAAAAGTTAAAAACATAGTACCTGATTCCCATTCTGTAGCAGACATTTCTGGCATCCTCCACATCATCCAGAGAACAGCAGGTTTTCTCTCTCTTTACTCCTATGTCCTCATTGTGAAATAATTTCATGGTAGCACCGATACATTCATCACCGGTTTCCTTTGTAAGCAGAGCTGCCACAGAGCTGTCCACTCCGCCGCTCATTGCGATAATTGCTTTTCTCATTTTTATTCCATCCTGTTCTGTGATCCGATTACACGGAATATTATTGTTTATGATAATTTTATTTATGTTATGATAGCTGTTCTGCAAAATACTGAACAGTTACATAAAAATCATTTGTACAGCATATCTATTCTAACACATTTATGTAAAATAAAAAAAGCCCTAAAAAGGGCTTTTTTATTTTACACAAATAATGGAGTAGAATAGTAACGGTCACCGGAATCTGGAAGAAGAGCTACGATTGTTTTTCCTTTATTCTCCGGTCTCTTAGCCAGCTGGATTGCCGCATAGAGAGCCGCACCGGAAGAAATACCAACAAGAATTCCCTCATGTTTGGCGATCAGCTTGCCAACTGTAAAAGCATCCTCATTCTCAACCGGAAAAACCTCATCATAAACCTCTGTATTTAATGCCTTCGGAACAAATCCCGCACCGATTCCCTGAATCTTATGCGGACCGCTCTT
>ERZ779820.2497-NODE-2497-length-10094-cov-5.182488_pt1 | contig 10094 bp, 10 predicted proteins | sample MGYA00511563_ERZ779820 | MGnify/ENA primary metagenome ERZ779820 (study PRJEB29588, sample SAMEA1964852) | human gut metagenome | biome: human gut; feature: human-associated habitat; material: faeces | place: Denmark | collected 2008/2010 ...
AAGTGTATCCAAAGATTATTAAAGTGGAAAATATTTTAGAATATATATTATTAGGAACTATGATTTTAAGTGCAAAGGAGTAAGAAAATGAAAATTATTTGGCATGGACATTCATGTTTTGAAATAACAGGAAAAGATGGAACAATTATTTTTGATCCTTATCAAGCAAATTCAGTTCCGGGATTAAATCCTTTAAAATTGAAGGCAAATCTCGTATTATGTTCTCATGAACATGAAGATCATAATGCAAGAAATTGTGTTGAAACAACAGCTAAAGATTTTAAAGTAACATGTATTGAAACGTATCATGATCATCATCAAGGAAGTCGTCGTGGTAAAAATACGATTCATATTGTTGAATTTGAAGATATGAAGATTGTTCATATGGGAGATATAGGTTGTATGATGGATGATGTTTCAAAGCTTAAAAACTGTGATGTCTTGATGATTCCTATCGGCGGGTATTATACAATTGATACCAAAGAAGCTTTAAAATATATTGAACGTATTCAACCACGTATTGTCATACCAATGCATTATCGTAGTCATGAATTTGGTTATGATGTATTATCAACTAATGAAGAATTTATTCAAAAATCATCAAATATTGTTTATGTTGATGATTATTTAGAAGTTCATAAAGAAACAAAAGGACAAACGATTGTATTTAAAAAACCAAGGAATTAATTTTCCTTGGTTTTTGTTGTAATCATTAATAAAAGAATACTTACAAAGATCATAACAAGAGCGATGATAAAGGCATAAATATAAGAACCAAAGAAATCATAAATATAACCAACCATTGATAATGAAATGGCAGCCCCAACATTAGAAGCAAAAGAAATCGTTGGAAATGCCCTTGCATAATTTTTAGTCTTAAAGAAATATTTGGTAAGTAAAGGAACAGCAACAGCTCCTAAAGAATAACATGAACCAAATAAGAAAGCACCAATAATAAGAAGTGTCATAGAACGCCCAATTATTAATAAGACAATTCCTAAAATATTCACTGTAATCATCATTAATGTGGCTTTTATTTCACCAAAATGATCGCTTAAACTTCCAATAACTAATTTAGAAACAATATTACCCATCATTCCTGAAGATAATAAAATCGCACAAGAAGTTAACGGAAAGCCTAAAGATTCACCATAACCTGGTAAATGTTGAGTCACACTTGTAATACAACTAATCAACATACCAAAAATGAAGAAAGAAATAAAAGAAACGGACATAAAATGGAATGAAGATGTTGTTTGATTTTGGGCTGTTTCTTGCTTTTCTTGATAACCATAAGGAAGCAATCCCTCATCTTTAGCGTTCATAGAAAATGGATAAAGAACAGCTGGTAAACATAAAAGTAAAAGAATAACCGCTTTTAATAGATATCCCATTTGCCAATTAAAAGAACTAATAATACTTGATAAAACCGGAGAACAAAGAGTTCCACCTAGACCACTAAAACCAAAGGCAATACTTGTAGCGAGACCGTGTTTTTTTTCAAACCAACCATTGATAATCATAGTAATTGGTACAATAGAAAAAAGACTTGTCGACATTCCACGAATTATTCCTAAAATATAGAAAGTGATGGCATTTTTTCCTAGTGCCATAGCGGCAGTTGAAACAACAGCAACAATTACACTGATTGTTAGAATCTTTTTAAAAGAAAATTTTTGATATAGTTTTGGTACAAATAATGACATGATAGCAGTTGCTAGCGAAAAAAGTGTCATATGCATTGAAAATGTACCTCTTAACATATGTAAACTTTTTGAAACAGGTGTATAAAAAACACCTGACGAATTAATTGAAATACCAATCGATGCTGCAGCTAAACCACAGCAACAAATTAAAACGGACCAATGTTTTTTCATAATGTGTCCTCCTTTTCTGATTCTATTGTATAAAGAAATTTTTATAATGTCTAATACTTATAATTTATGTTTTTAATGCTTTTTAGGCATTGAAACAAATGTGATTAAATTGCTTTAATTTTTTAAATAATCGTATTAAAATAGTTATCAGTAGGGGGATAAAGAGATGAGATTAGAAAAAGTACTTAAAGAAATGCAAAAAAGACAATTAACACATTTAATTATTAATGATCCATCATCAATTGATTATTTAATCAATTATAAAAATAATCCAGGTGAAAGAATGTATTTACTTCTTTTATCAAGTGATGGACATCATAAATTATTTATGAACAATTTATTTTATTTAGATCATGAACTTGATATTGAACAAGTATGGTATAGTGATACAGATAATTATCTTCAATTACTTGCAGATGAATTTGATGGGGCATGTTCTATTGGAATCGATAAAAACTTTCCAGCAAGATTCTTAATTCCTTTAATGAATTTAGTAGATGAATGTCATTTTGAATTAGGATCTGAATGTGTTGATCGTGTGAGAATGATCAAAGATGAAAAAGAACAACAACTCATGATAGAAGCTTCAAAAATTAATGATTTAGTTGTCGATGAAGTCATTAATATTTGTGCTAAAGGTAATTTAACAGAAGAAGAAGTTTCTAAACAACTTGAAGGAATTTATCAAAAACATGGTTGTGTAGGAAATTCCTTTGAACCAATTGTTGCCTATGGTAAAAATGGAGCGGATAATCATCACAGTGGAGATGATAGCCGTTTAAAAGCTGGTGACAGTATTGTTATTGATATTGGTGGATTGTATAAAGGTTATTGTAGTGATATGACAAGAACTGTTTTCTATAAAGAAGTATCACCAAAACAAAAAACAGTTTATGAACTTGTTTTAAAAGCACAAAAAGCAGCAGAAGCAATGATTAAACCAGGTGTTAGACTTTGTGATATTGATAAATGTGCTAGAGATATCATTGCTGAAGGTGGTTATACGGTTGAATTTAACCACCGTTTAGGACATTTCATTGGACGTGACGTTCATGAATGGTGTGATGTTTCACAAAACTTTGATTTAGAAGTTCAAGAAGGAATGACTTTCTCTATTGAACCAGGTGTTTATTTACAAGGTGAATTTGGAGTTCGAATCGAAGATCTTGTACTCGTTACAAAAGATGGATGTAAGGTCTTAAATAGTTATCCAAAAGATTTAAGAATTATTGGTAATGACTAATAAAAAGCATAGGTTAGATAATCTAATCTATGTTTTTTTTAATACTCTAAAAATAAATCAAGTGTTTTAGAATGATTTTAATGATACAAAGCACCACTTGCCCTTAAAAGACCAAGATTTAATTTATTAGATCATTTAAAACAACTTCATGTAGAATTTACTTTAGAAAGTAAAGTTATCAAAATTAATTAAGATGGTATTGTTTATAAAAAACATAATCAATTAGAAATACTTTATCATTTTGATACGATTGTTTTAGCTTTTGGTTCAAAAGCAAATTAAAACCTTTATTAAGAAATAAAAAATGAACATGTTCATTTAATTGGCGATGCAAGTAAAGCTAGTGACGCTAAAAAAGCTATTTTTGAAACCACTCAACTTGCTTTGAAACTTTAGGAAGGGTAAACCCTTTCTTTTCTTTTTCAAATTATGAAAATAGCATCATCTTTAAAAAATTATGTTAGAATATATTTTACGATTAGGGAGGAAGAAATATGTCACTAAAAGCAAAATATAATTTTTTACATTTGTTTTATTGGTTTACTGGATGTTGTATTAATGGTTTCATTGCCGTTTTCTTACAATCAAAGGGTTTATCAAATACGGAAATTGGAATTGTGACAGGTGGTTCTTGTGTTGCTACAATTTTCCTATCACCCTTTATGTCATCTTTAATTTCTAAAATTAAAGGCATGACAATCAAAAAATTAATGACATTTTTAATGTTAACAACAGTTTTGTTATATATTGCGATGGCTTTTTTACCAATACCAGCCTTTTTAGTTATGATTTTCTATGTCATCATGTATGCATTAAATATGTCAACAGTACCTATGCTTACGATGATAGCGATGAATTATATCAATGAAGGAATATATGTTAACTTTGGACTTGCGCGTGGAATTGGTTCAGCTTCGTGGGCGACAAGTGCTTTGATTTTTGGGCAAGCCGTTTCATTTTTAGGAGCTAATATTTTATCAATTGCCTACTGTGTCTTTGCTTTAGTGACATTATTTATTTTATATCATTTACCTGAATCAAAGATTACAAAAACAAAAACAGAAGAAGTTCAAGAAGAAGGCTCTGTTGTTACTGTTATTAAAAAATATAAAATCTTCTTTTTCTTACTTTTAGGTTTTTGCTTTATGTTTTCTGGAGCAACAGCGATTGGTACTTATTTAATTAATATTGTTAAAAGCTTAGGTGGAAATACGTCGCTTTATGGGGTGGCTATGTTTGCTATGGCCTTTAGTGAATTACCAGTCATGATGACTGTACCAAAACTTATGAAGAAATTTAATAGTGTGACCCTTATTTTAGTGGCTTCTATTTTCTATATTTGTCGTAACTATACTATTGGGTTAGCACCGAATCTTATTGTTTTAATTATTGGAATGATGTTCCAAGGACTTTCTTATGGATTATTTACAGGGGTTATTACTTACTATGTTACTTATAATCTAGATACCCAAGATCAAATGTCAGGACAAACAATGATTGGTATTATGACATCAGGAATTGGTTCAACTTTAGGAAATGTTTTAGGTGGTATTTTACAAGATACTATTGGTTTAAATGCGTTATTCACTTTTGTTTATTTAATGACAGCTCTTGGGGCCGTTATTATCTTTATTTGTAAATTTGTGAGTATAAAAGTCAAAAAATAACTTGCTTTTACTTAAAGACTTTGATACTATCAAGATGTTGAATGAGGGAGTAGTACACGTCTTAAGACGCGGTTTGTCAACATCATGGCGTAAGCCTGGCAAATCTTAAAGAACGAGACTCATGCATAAGTTTTTTATGCATGGGCCTCTTTTATTTTAGGAAGAAAGGAATTTGGTATGAGTTTATTTATTGAAATCTTTTTGATTGGGGTAGGTCTTTCAATGGATGCTTTTGCAGTATCTATTTGTAAAGGTTTATCAATGAAAAAGATAAAAAAGAGAGATGTTTTTATTATTGCACTATTTTTTGGAGGCTTTCAGGCTTTAATGCCTTTTATTGGATGGTTTTTAGGAAAAGGTTTTGAAAGTTATATTACGAGTATTGATCATTGGATTGCTTTTATTTTATTAGGTATTATTGGTGGTAAGATGCTTATTGATGGAATTAAAGCAGAAGATGATGAAGAAACAGGAGAATTTAAATTAGATTTAAAAGAATTATTTCTACTTGCGATTGCAACATCAATTGATGCTTTAGCAGTAGGAATTACGTTTGCTTTTTTAGATTATCCAATTGTGGAATGTATGAGTATTATTGGTTGTACAACTTTTATTATTTCTTTTATTGGCGTTTATATTGGTAAGATTTTTGGGTCAAAATATGAACATAAAGCAGAAATTGCTGGTGGTATTATTTTAATTGTGATTGGTTTAAAAATTTTATTAGAACATTTAGGTCTATTTTAAAGGAGAGAAAATTATGACAAATGTATTTGTATCATTATTAGTTCTTATTGTTGGTTTTATTTTATTAATGAAAGGAGCGGATTTCTTTGTAGAAGGAAGTTCTTCTATTGCCACAAGATTTCATATTCCTTCATTAATCATCGGTTTAACAATTGTGGCTATGGGAACAAGTTTACCTGAATGTGCTGTCAGTATTACAGCTTCGATGGAAGGAAATAATGCTTTAGCGGTAGCAAATGCCGTAGGTTCTAATATTTTTAATTTAATGGTTGTTTGTGGTATTTCTGCTTTATTTGTACCGATTGCAGTGCAAGTAAATACGCTTAAAAGAGAATTTCCATTTTCTGTTTTATGTGCTATTTTATTAATGATCTTAGGTTATTTTGGGATGATATTAGGACATATTGATGGAATTGTTCTTTTGATTTTATTTGTAGGATATATTGTTTACATGATTGTTTCGGCTAAAAAAGCCATGAATACATATCAAGAGGAAGAAGAAATTAAAGTTATTTCAATGGGATTAAGCTTGGTTTATATTGTTGGTGGAGCAATCGCTATTAAATTTGGTGGAGATTTTGTAGTAGATAGTGCTTCCAATATTGCTTTATCTTTAGGAATGTCACAAAACTTAGTCGGTCTTACCATTGTTGCTCTTGGAACTTCTTTACCAGAACTTGTTACTTCAATGGTAGCTGCTAAAAAAGGTGAAGTAGATATGGCTCTTGGAAATGTTATTGGTTCAAATGTTTTTAATATTTTATTTGTTTTAGGTATTGCAGCAGCAATTAGTCCAATTACTTTTATCTTTGAAAATATTATTGATATTCTTATTTTAACAATTTTTTCTTTAATAGTTTTATATTTTGGATTTACGAAACATAAAATTGATCGTAAAGAAGGAATTATTATGCTTCTTCTTTATGTCGCTTACTTAGTCTATATCATTATACGTTAGAGAGCATTGCTCTCTTTTTTTTGTTGCTAAAAGAAAGAAAAACAATTAGAATAAAAGCATTGAAAAAGGGGAAGAATAATGAAAAAAATAGTATTTTTAGATATAGATGGAACATTAGTCACACCAAATTATCCTTTATCAGATTTTGTAAAAAAAGGAATTAAAAAAGCAAGAGAAAATGGGCATTTAATTTTTTTATGTACAGGAAGAAATCGTGTCGGTATAGAAAGTATTATGTCAGATGATTTTGATGGTTGTATTTGTTCAGCGGGTGGTTATCTTGAAATTAAAGGGGAAATGATTGAAACAACTTATTTAGATAAAGAAGAAGTTGAACAAGCAAGAAGAGTTTTTGAGCAAAATCATATTCTTTATAATTTAGAATCAACTTATATGACTTTTGCTAGTGAAGAATTACGATATTATTTTGCACATGCTCTGTTAGGTGATGAAGGAACAAATTCAGAATTTGAAAGATTAAAAGAACAACAAAAGAAAGAATATCATATGATTGATATAAGTAGATATCAAGATCAAGGGATTCATAAACTTTGTTTTATTGCTTTTAATAGAGAAGATATTGAAAAAACAAAAATACTCTTACCAAATTACCATTTTATTGTTCATGAAATGTTTAGCCAACATTCTATCAATGGTGAAATCATCAAGAAGGGAACGGATAAGGGGCTTGCCATTAAAAAGGTCGTTGAAACACTTCATATGAAAATGGAAGATACGATTGCTTTTGGTGATAGTATGAATGATTATGAAATGTTACAAGTTTGCAATTATGGTGTAGCAATGAAAAATGCCTGCCAAGAATTAAAAGCAAGTGCTGATAACATTTGTGAAAGTGTTGAAAATGATGGTGTGTATTATGAAATGGAAAGGTTAGGATTGTTTGAATGTTTGGATTAGGAACACTTGTTAATACCATATCTGTTGTTGTAGGTGGTATTATTGGTTTGTTGTTTAAAAATGGTTTAAAAAATAGGTATCAAGAAACGATTATGCAAGGAATTGGTTTAGCGGTTTTGTTTGTCGGTATTTCAGGGGCGATGACAGGGATGCTAAAGATTTCTAAATCAATAATAGAGTCGACAGGGTCTTTAATTCTTGTTTTGTCTTTATGTTTTGGGGCTTTAATAGGTGAATTTATTAATATTGAAAAAAGAATTGAACAATTTGGTTTTTATTTAAAAAGTAAAGTAAAAAGTAATGATTCTAAATTTATTGAAGGTTTTGTTTCAACTTCACTTGTTATATGTGTAGGGGCTATGGCTATTGTGGGTTCTTTTCAAGATGGTTTGTTACATGATCCAAGTGTTTTGATTTCAAAAGCCGTAATGGACTTTGTAATCGTTATGGTCTTTGCTTCAACACTTGGGGTGGGAACAATTTTTTCCGCAATTCCTATTTTTGTTTATCAAGGATTGCTGACAGTCTGTGCTTCTTTTCTAGCACCTTATTTTACGACAACAATGATTTCTAATATTTCTTTTGTGGGTTCGGTTTTAATATTTGCGGTAGGGACAAATTTATGTTTTCATACAAAAATTAAAGTAGGCAATCTTTTACCAGCGGTATTTATGCCCTTGTTATTAGCACTTTTTATGTAAGTGCTTTTTTTGTTTACTTGTCAATTATCTAAAAATAATGTACGATAACAACGTTTGAAGAAGGGAGAAATTTATGTTAGACAAGTTTTTTAAGTTAAGTGAAAAAGGCACTACAGTAAAAACTGAAATTTTAGCTGGTGTGACAACATTCTTAGCGATGGCTTATATTTTAGCAGTCAATCCAGCAATGCTTGGTGAAACGGGAATGTCTGTTCAAGGGGTATTCCTTGCAACTGCTATCGCTTCTGCTGTAGCTACTATTATTATGGGACTTGTTGCAAACTATCCAGTGGCTTTATCTGCTGGTATGGGTGTGAATGCTTTATTTACTTATACAATTTGTTTTGGTATGGGCTTATCTTATAAAGGAGCCTTAGCCTGTGTTTTTGTCTCAGGTATTATTTTCTTAGTTATTTCTATTACAGGAATTAGAACAATGATTATTAATGCCATTCCTGCACAACTTAAATTAGCAATTGGGGCAGGTATTGGTTTCTTTATTGCCTTCATTGGTTTAAAAAATGCAGGTATTATTGTCGCAAATGAATCAACATTTGTCGGCCTTGGTAACTTACAAGAACCAACAGTTATTTTAGCAGTAGTTGGTATTTTAATTACTTTATTACTTTTAACTAAAAATGTTCCTGGAGCTGTTTTCTATGGTTTAATTGTTACAGCTGTTGTGGGAATTATTGCTGGAGTTTTTGGTGTTAAAGGAATGCCAAAAATTCCTACTGGAGTTATTTCATTTGACTTTGATTTTTCATTAGTAGGAGCATTTGCTTCAGGACTTGGAGAATTAACTTCACATCCACAATGTTATGTAGCAATCTTCTCATTATTATTCGTTGACTTCTTTGATACTGCAGGAACTTTAGTTGCTGTATGTAACAGAGCAAACTTAGTTGATGAAACTGGAAATCCAGAAAACGTAGATCGTGCTTTATTAGCTGATTCAATCGGTACAGTTATTGGTTCTATTGCTGGAACTTCAACTGTTACATCATTCGTTGAATCAACTTCAGGTGTTGAAGTAGGGGGAAGAACTGGTTTAACTGCGGTTACTACTGGGGTATGTTTCTTATTATCTGTTTTCTTCTCACCATTACTTTCATGCGTAACAAGTGCAGTGACAGCGCCAGCGTTAATTATTGTTGGTATTTTAATGGCACAACAATTAAAAGGAATTGAATGGGATAATCTTGTTTATGCAGCAAGTGGATTCATGACAGTTATTTTTATGATCTTAGCTTATTCTATTTCAAATGGTATTGCTATTGGATTTATTACATATACCGTTTCTATGATTGGTGTTGGTAAAATTAAAGAAATTAAACCAATCGTATGGATCTTAGATATCTGTTTTATAATCTTTTTAGTATTCTTACCTAAATAGTCAAGAAGTGAGTTTTACGCTTAGGTGTAAGACTCTTTTTTTATTTAAATGAAAAGGATGTACAAAACATCCCTTTCACTATGATAGAGTTAGAGTATAAGCTTATATGCCTCCTGGATTACGGAAAGTCATATGTGCTTGTGCTCTTGAAATTTCATAGTTAACACTATGAATATCTCTGGATAAATCATGAAGTTCTTTTGTTTTTAAGTAAGTTTCTTTGCTTTCTTTACCTTTATTTTTTCTATCTTGGATAAATAAAGATAAATTCCAATAATGATAATCATAACAGGAACTACTAAATAAATAAGCTTCATAGGTATCACCTCTTTATTTCATTATAACATCGTTGTATGAAAATATCTTGTATTAATCAATGTTTTTGATTTTCTATCAAAGTAATATCCCCAAACAGATCCTAACTTATAAAACTGAATAAAGATCAATAATAAACATAATATCAAGACAAAATACCAGCTTAGAATCTCCTATTGCATATAATAATAAAAAAAAGAGCCATGATTGGCTCTAATATTATTATGCTTTACATTCAGCGTTTCCTAATTCATTACCTTCATTGAAGTTAC
>ERZ779820.2511-NODE-2511-length-10043-cov-5.743592_pt1 | contig 10043 bp, 10 predicted proteins | sample MGYA00511563_ERZ779820 | MGnify/ENA primary metagenome ERZ779820 (study PRJEB29588, sample SAMEA1964852) | human gut metagenome | biome: human gut; feature: human-associated habitat; material: faeces | place: Denmark | collected 2008/2010 ...
ATCATAGTATACATTACTTCATATTCCTTTTTTTCAATATGGTTCATATATTCCACAAGTGTGTCTTTTGGTGATTCCGTTATCGTCCTTTTTAATAAAACACCTCCTGAAACAGCAATTACTGTTATAGCTACTATCAGCCCAAAAATCTTACAAATGTAAGATTTTTGGGTGCTTTGCTTTTTCCTTCTTCTTTTCATAGATACCCCTTTCTTTCAACGCTTTTATTTTCTTAAATCTTACACTTGTAATATTTAAAAGTCAAGTCTATTTTCAGGAATTGTATACTCCAGATTCACCATTAGACTATCACACTTTTTCTCCTGCCTTTTAATATGCCGGAACACCGTATCCATAAATATTATTGCTTCCGATACGGTAACTCCGTCTTGCCACCTTATCTCCACTGTTTCCTTCAATAGTATTGACGGTTCCACCGCTGACACTCTCTACAATTCCAACGTGGTCAATCGTTCCATTGTCTCCCCAGTCAAAGAAAATAATATCTCCTGCCACCGGGGTATAACTTCCGTCCCGGAACCTGCCCTTACTTTCAAACCATCTGACACCGTCCGAACAAAGGGAAAATTTTGGAATGACTCCACCACATCCATTTCCCATTTGATATTTTCAAACTATCGTGTGTTCTGGTAGTGTAGGTGTTACCGGAAAAGTGAACTAATTCGTATGGTTCATAATTTTCCAGGTATGTGAGCAAGTCCATCCGCTTAACCTTCTGCACGACCGATGGTGGTATATATGGCATAATTTTCATCTCCTTTCCTGCCTTGGATTGATATTATTCGGGATAATACCCAGGCATGAAAATAGCCAGATGATTCCTTGAGTTGGAACCATCTGGCTATGTAATATTTTGTTTATAAGAATTTATTCAAATTCAATGTTACGAATTTCAACAAATTCATTGGAATTTTTTGTAAGTTCCATCCACTCAAGTACATTATTATTCCTCTCTCCCTTTTTATAATACTCACTGACAATCACACAAATTTCCCTTCTACAATTCAACTTATGTCGAGCTTCTTTTTCAAAATCTTCAACCCTAATTGTAGTATCCTTCATTAATCTTGGTAAATTTATAAATAACAGCTTAGTTTCCCTTTCTACAATAATGTTATTCACTACAAGCGCATATAATAACCGTAACACTGGCATTACATTACTGATTTCGGTATTAATTATTCTATATATAGCCATTTGATAAACCATATTTGAAAAAGTACCAAATCTTTTCATTTGTTTTATGTAAATTTTTATTCTGCTTGTTTCTAAGTAGAAAATCTGTAATAAATTAATATCTTCTTCAGAATGGAGCCATAGTTTTTCTTCCATATTTATATATATATCTTCCGAAATATTTAATTTTTCAAGCAATAGTTTCTCTATAAATTCTAGAACATTTGAAGCATTATAATACTCTTGTAATGTCTTAAAATATTCTTCTATCACCTCTTTTTCTTCTATAGAAATTATTTCTTTCTTCTTTATTTTTAAAAGTAATAATCCTACTGCAATTCTATAACTTTGTTTGCTACGTTCTTCTATTTGAAACGCAGTTTGTTGATCATTCTTCCGATCTATATTGGTTTTAATCAACTTAGTCATTACTGAAAAAATCTTCTTATAATCTATCGCATCTGATTGAACATCTGGAAGTATATCAATTAGCTCTCTATACGATCCGGTATGGCTAGAAAAATATTGTTTATTGCTATCTTGCTCCATTAATTGTAATGTATTTTTCAAAATCAGGTCATCATTTAATTTATACCGTTCTTTATTTAAATGATATAAAATATTTTGATGTTCACAAGTCTGTTTTTTCTCTAAGCATTGATACAAATATTCTTCATCATTCTGCTTCAAATAAATTAATTGTGCTAAAATAATCAACCGTTGCAATGCATCCGCTTTTTCTTGCGCCGTCCCAATCTCCATCAACTGTCGAATTTGAATTATAATATTATTATACAAATCATCATTAATTTTGTATTTTTCTTTTGGCCGTTTTAAATAATTTACTGGATCATAATATGTTCGTCTCTCATTCGTCTTCATTGGAAATCTCAAAATCTTTTCGATACGTTCACCCTGTTCTTTTTCTGTATACGCATTGCATACCCCTTCCAAAATTTTATTTATTCCTTTAAAATTATCACGCACATTACTGCTGCAGAGAATTAACATATAATCTAAAATCTGATCCAATATTTCAATTGAACATTTGTAACATAATCTTGATATAATTTGTGGAAGAATTTTTGCTGAATTATCATATACCGATGTAGACCAATTAGCATTTTCAGGTTTTATATTTTTACTCACTAAATCAAGTGCTTTTATATACTCTTGTATACAATTATCAACCTCCTCTTGTGTCATTCCGGAAAGCTTATTTCTTCCAAATAACATATCTAATTCTTTTTCATTCTGTGCAATCAATATCTGTATTAAACACCACTGTGGATAATATAAATATAATGTTTCTATTACCCTTTGAAAGCCTTTCGTATTCGTTACCATTTGTATTCTAAATGGATGCCCTGTTTGCTCTAAAAATCTCAAATAATCTAAAGCATAATAAATTTTACTATTACATCTACCCATATGAGATGTATAGGTTATACTCAAATCATAATTTGTCTGCACTGATGTCTCAGGTTTTTTGTCTTCCTTTTCATTTAAATGGGAACAATATTCTTCATTTTCTCCCCACCAGTTTACGTCCCCAGTTTGAATACAAGCTTCCATCTCCGCATCTAAATTTACCTGCCAGTCACCTTGCCGCATGAAATTGAGCAATGAAACAATACACTCTTCAATCGAGCACAAATATTCATCTTTGCTATTTTTCACTAGTTGTTGCCGGATTTTAGGAAGAATTTCACCAAGAATTTGTTCTCCTTTAACTTTTTCACCAGCTATTGCATACATACTACTTTTAATTATTGGCCAATACAAATCTCCCTGTGCTAAATCCCATTTATTTAATAAATCTATCAAATTTACATCTTTAAACCGATACATCTTCATCCACCAATCATTTGAATACAGAAATTGTTTTTCCTCGTATTTTAATGTTGATTCCAAAATCTTCGCTCTACATAAATCATATTTTTCCCAATCAGCCAATTCACGATATGCTCTCAGCAATTGTAAATATATATATTGTATTTTATATTCTGTTTTTTCTTCTTTTTCTTTACTGTTCTCCAATATATCCCAAAATTTTTCTGCTGTTTCTAATATAATCGGACGTCCCACAATATTTAAAAATTTTACATACTCATACATATATTCTATCTGCATACTAAATGAAATATCCACAAGTTTTTCTTTTTTTGCGAAAAAGTCCCATTCATCATCCAATTCTTCCAAAACACGATTTACCTTATATTTCATTTTCCATGGTAAAAAAATCCAGCCAGGGTAAGAGTTATTTAAAACTTTTAATTTTTTTGTTTTTTCTTCAAAACTATTTTCTGCTGATATCGCTATTTCACTTAAATCAAACCACTGATCTTTTTTGTCCTTCTCTTCAATCAATTTTCTTAAATTCTCAAAGAAACTCTTAAGTCTTTCCGGAATTTCTTTTTCTGGATATAATTCCTGTAAATCCACCACAATTATATTTTTATCAAATAACAATTTTTGTTTCGCTTCAGATATATGTTCTATAGAAATCATATATATTTTCTGAGAACTGCTTTTTCCCAAATTATCATGAATCCAGCCAATCCAGCTAAGAAAATTGGGATCTTCACAGGAAAACCCTATCATGCAAAACACATTTTCCAACAAAGCCTGTTGAACAGTATTTACCATTGCTGCAAATTTTATTGGATAAGTTCTATAATCTTCTTCTGTAATTATGAATGGCCGTTGAGACGGAAATGATCCATGAAGTTTTAAAATTCTAGGTGCATCATTACTGTTAACCAAATCCTCTTGATTCACCACTACATTATATCTTCTCTTAGAAACTTTATCGGCAGCTCGCTCTAAAAGAGTGTCATAATTTGTTGTAAATACGTCCCTCCATGGCAATTCCATTAATTTTGTATACACTTCTGAAGGGCCATAATCTTCATCTGGAACAGCCTCTTTTAAAATATTTTCCAATTTAGGACGTCCTACTGTAATTTCAACCTCTTGTGCTAATCGAAGTGAACTATTATATTCTTTTCCAGGTCCAGCATTCCCATATACCGTTTCATAAAACATATCAGACAATTCATTCCAGTTTTTAAACCATTTATCTGTTGAAGAAATTTTATCTGCGTTTTTAGAAAATCCAGCTCCAATCATCACGGCCGCATGATTGGCTGACATCGCTTCCGCTATTTCTTTTATGTAATCCACAAGTCTCTACCTCCATTAATTTCAACATGTATATTTATTCCTATACAATTAATTCGCAATCCTTCAATATCTTCTCGATAGCCTCCCATGCAGTCAATGAAGGATTCTCTTTATAATACTGATACCCTTTATATTGATACAACGTATATCCATTGTCTTGATTTCTCTGCATGATTTTTCTTGCCCGATCAACAGCCGCAATTACATTGGACAAGTCCATTTTCTTAAGACATCTCTTGAAATTATTCTCTTCTTTGAATTCGTCCATATTTTGAAATTTTTCTCCAAACGCCCGGTTAATCGGTGTAATATACTGTTTTCGATGTGAAAATGACGCATTACAGTTCGTCATATGAAGAATGATCCATAAATCAAAAGTAAAATTACTATATCAAGATTTATATTTTATCTGTTTTCCTATTTTTTCCGCCTTCTTCATATTGTCCAGAGCTTCTTGAAAGCCTTTGACATTAAGCGGTTCATCACTTTCGTAATCAAAAAAATGATAGATTTCAATCTTTCTGGTAACGGTCAATGATTTCGCATGCTTTAATGGATTTTTTCTTACCGGACAATCAATAGACACCTTGCATGCAGCTTTTTCAGTATTATTTATCGTATCCTGCAGCCATTTTAAGTACCACTGTTCTGTTTCTCCCTCAACACTGAAATAATATTTATTTGTTGGTTTTCTCTTTGCCATCCCTATCCCTCTTTTTCATCACATAAGATTTCTTCAAAGATTGGTGTAAAATCAATATCCTTTATTGCTCCATACTGGCTGATGAAATATTTGCTCATATAATCTTCGTGCTTACGAACACCCTTATCACCTGTTGTGCCAAAATCAGATAATGCGTATAATACACTGTCATGGGTATCATCGTCACGCTCAACAAACTTAATCTCGTCTCTTCTGAAAAGATTTGAATTCAAAAATATCGGATTATGAGTATTAAATATAAGCTGTGCATGATGGATATTTACATCATCATTATGAAATACATTGATAATACTCATCAATGCCATCGGATGAATGGATGCATCAAATTCATCCACCACCAATGTTCCACCCGTTTGCATCGCTTTAATTACAAGCGGAAACATATTGATAAATCGAATCGTTCCATATGACTCAAAAATATCTGCTGCAACCGCCGTAGTCTTTTTGTTTTTCATATTTTTAAATACAGAATATAATTTTGCATCAGGCTCGTCATCGCTCACGACATATCCTACTGCATTTGAATTAATTCCAAATAATTTTGCAGCTTCATCTGTTGTTTTTTCAACATAGATTGCTTTCTTTTTTGGATCTGCAAATCTTTTAATCAGTTGCATCGAATCCGCACGATAAATCACCATAAACTTATTCGTAAACCAATCAACAATCAGCTTTGTGAATTTAGGCGAAAAGATCAACTTAAAACCATTTGTTAAAAATAATTCTTCTTGATTCAAACTGTTTTTCGCAATTTCATTTACACTGTCTGCGTTCTGTTCTGTTATATCCGACAAATAATCTTTAATAACCTTTAAGTTCTCTATTTTCAGATCTTGCGTACGTTCAAATACTCTTTCTCCATTGACCTCCAGCACTTCTGCAAGGATTTTTCTTTGATGTTCCTCCTCAAGAAAGATTCCAAGATCAACCTCTAATTCATAGTGTATTTTAAATTTATGATCTTCTCCATCTTCCTCATAAAATTCTATTTCAAAACATACCGGTTTTGATTCCATTTCATTATTATTTGGAATCAATTCTAATGCTGCTGCAGCTGGGTTTGGTGATGATTTTTCTTCAGAATTTCTGATATTTCCTCTCAAAACAATTGCCCGCAATACATCCATCGCACCAATAATATTAGTTTTTCCTGCCGCATTCGGTCCATAAATAACCGAAGAACTTAACCCTTTTATCTCTTTTCCTTTTATTTTTGTCTTCATAAGACTATAATCTAATCCCTTTTGTTTTGGCGCAGCTACCATTGAAAAGCTTGCCTCTTCTACAAAAGATTTATAATTTTTTGTTTTAAATTCAAGAAGCATTTTATTACCTCCATTCTGCTTGTTTTTAACAAAATTATATTTATATTATAGTCTTATTGTATGATAGAGTCATTTTTTTATTCTTATTTTGCATTTTTTCTTCAAAATCATTTTTTTGTTAAGTCAAGGAATCTTTATATCATAGATTCCCTGACTCTCAACCGCTTGCCCTATCTCTCCCAATCCATCCTTCCTGTCACATTCAACATCTTTTCTTCTCGGAAGCTGAGCATCTTTCCATTAGTTCCACCGACAATGATATGATCCAGCAATTCTATTCCCAATAGTTGTCCACACTTCTGCAGTTTTCTCGTAACGATTATATCCTCTTTTGATCAATGAACGGTTCAAGTATTTCAAGACAATCCTCGATAATTTCTTGCTTATCTCCATACACATCAATCGTAATGATTTCCTTAGCATGTCCCATCAGCTTCGATACTGCTTTTGGATTAAAGTCATTCTTCAATAAAATGGTACAGTATGTAGCTCTCAGATCATGCCAACGAATGTCTGGCAAATCATTTTCCTGTAACAGTTGTTTAAAATACTTCCAATGAAAATCCTTACTTCGTGGCTTTCCATAAGTAGAACAACATATATAATTCCCATCAAAAAAACGGATTGTTCTTGTCATTGATTCTTCTCTTACGATTCTTCTCGTATTTCTGCCTTTCTTCTAAAATCGCTTCAAACAGAATATCTGGAATTGGAATCACTCTGTTACTGGATTCTGTCTTCACATCAATCTCCTGCTTTGTATAGGTCTTAGGCTTATAGTCCTCTTTCTTGCTCATAGGCACTTTCCCCAACTGACGCTCCACATGCAGTGTTCTGTTGATGTAATCTATATCAGAATATTTTACTCCGATTATCTCGCTTCGGCGTAATCCCATAAGTACGGCAAACATTACCTGCAAATAAATCGGAGTTTTTTTCGCAGCTTCTATAAGAACCTCTACCTGCTTCTGATTCAATGTCTTTTGCTCATCTATATGGCGAGTTCTAAACTCAGTTTTCTTTTTTTGCTTTGGCAAATCACTCCCTTCTGCCGGATTGACAGAAATCATCTTCTTGTCCAGAGCATATACCATTGACGTATTCATTATTGTCTTTACCAATTTCGCAACGGATTCCGATATTTTAAATTCCTTATTATAAAGCTGTTGCACATTACCTCTACTTAGCTTTATCAGTTTCGTATTCCCCAAATGCGGATTGATGTGTTTCACAATCGCATTTCGATAAGCAACGTATGATGAATCTGTCATTTCAGGACGCATAATATCTTCCAACCAAAATTCCAGAAAATCCTCCATTGCTACGTTATCATAGACAACGTAGGTACTGGAATATAACTGACCTATAACCTCTGTACGAGCTTGTTCCGCTGCCTTTTTTGACGTAAAACCACCTTTCTGCTGTGTAACATCACTGCCGTCCTGAAAAATAAGTTTTACTCTAAAACCATATTTATTTTTAATAGTGGTAGTACGATTTTAATCTTTCCACTATGAACATAAGAACACAAGTGTCCTAATGTACCATCATCTCCCAAGTCATACCCAGTGGAATCAAAAATATTAATATCTATTGTTACATATAATGGATATCTTATCACTGTAACTTCCTCCTTCCGTATTATGCGTATTAAATCTATTAGGAAGTTCTTACAACTCCAAACTATTTTCCTTCAATAAAAAGTCATAGATACTCATCGTAGTAATTCCATCTTCATCCCTTGTAACATTTACAACATCTTTCACAACGATAATCTTTTTAAAAGAATCATTTACATTTACAAGAGAAGCTTTTTCCTGAATACGCTTTTCTTCTGTCGGCATACTGAAAGCGGACTGGATATAATAACGTTTACTGCCAAGATTAGCTACAAAATCAATTTCCAACTGATTCTTGTACTCTTTACCATTTTCATCAGTTCCACGCTTTTCTACAACACCAACATCTACTGTGTATCCCCTGCTTCGTAATTCGTTGTAAATAATATTCTCCATCAGATGTGTTTCTTCAACCTGTCTAAATCCTAATCTCGCATTTCTAAGTCCCACATCTTCAAAATAATATTTCAACGGTGTACCAATGTATTTTCTGCCTTTTACATTATAACGATTGGCTTTATTGATAATAAATGCATCTTCCAAATGTTCAATATACTGTCTGATTGTATTTAGGCTAATTGTTGACTGAATCGCACTTTTAAAGGTAGCTTCAATTTTCGGTGGATTTGTCAACGAACCAATGGCAGAGGCTAAGATATTAACCAAATCTTCTAGCTCCTGCGTTTTTTCAATATGGTGTCTTTCAATAATATCCTTCAGATAAGTCTCTTTAAAAAGATTTGTCAGATAGTTAATTTTCTGTTCTTCCGTTTTCATTGTTACAGTAAGCGGAAGACCACCATACACAACATACTCTGCCCATCCACGGTACATATCACCATCGTAGGCTTCCATAAACTCTTTGAACGTTAATGGATAAATATGAATTTCGTCACCTCTGCCTCTAAACTCCGTAATCACATCCTTAGATAAGAATTTAGAGTTACTTCCTGTCACATATATATCCGCATTTCTGATATGAAGCAGCGAATTTAAAACTTCTTCAAACTCCTGTAACATCTGCACTTCATCAAGCATGATGTAATACTGCTCATCATCTTCTATCAAAGACTCGATGTAATCTAATATTGTATCCGGGTCACGATACTTTTTGTTTTTACGTTGATCCAGTTCAATCGTAATAATATGCGAAGCAGTCACACCATGCTCCAGCAAATAATTTTTGAAAATATTAAATAACAGATACGACTTTCCACATCTTCTGATACCAGTTACAACTTTTATCATTCCATTGTGCATACGATTAATCAAATCATTCAAGTATTTATCTCTCTTGATATCCATAAGTCACTCTCCTTTATTGCACATTTTATACGATTTCGTAAAAAATATTCAATCAAATAAATTTTCACTTTATCTAGTTAAATTATCATTGAATATTTTTTACGTTTTCGTCTTGTTTGTTCAATGATATTATACTTCTTTACAATGCAAAACGCAAACCTTATTGAATATTTTGGACAGTTCCGTAAAAAATATTCAATATAAATAGTCCTATATGTAAAAGAGGCAGCTTTCGCCACCTCTCAAACCTTATTTCTTATTCTGCTTTTTCTTTTCGACTATAGCATTTACCTTTTTTACGTAGGCTGTCTCTTTGCTTTATTCATAGTCTTATCCTCCAATCTTATAAACTAACATCTTCACGCCGAGGTGTTTTCTTAGTTCCGGCAAAAGTCTTGGATTCTTCTTTTTCTATTCTCCTGTCCTCGTATCTGGAAGCCTTTTCAAACACCTTATCTGTTACATCGTAATGATACACCTGATCCGTAAGCTTGTCTTGTGTGTCAACCTGCGTTGCATTTATCTCTGTAACCATATCCTCCTTTTACAACTTCCAATTTTTAATCATTAAACAAACTGTAATTTACATAAATCTACTTACCAAGTTATATACAGTGACTACATAGACAAAGATTGCTACACCTGCAAATATCATAGCATCTTTCTTTGCACCATTATCATAACACT
>ERZ779820.2521-NODE-2521-length-10024-cov-5.134417_pt1 | contig 10024 bp, 10 predicted proteins | sample MGYA00511563_ERZ779820 | MGnify/ENA primary metagenome ERZ779820 (study PRJEB29588, sample SAMEA1964852) | human gut metagenome | biome: human gut; feature: human-associated habitat; material: faeces | place: Denmark | collected 2008/2010 ...
CATCACAATGATGCCTTCATTGACGCCGAATCCGTCCATCTCTACCAGCAACTGGTTCAGTGTCTGCTCACGCTCATCGTGTCCGCCGCCCATTCCGGTTCCACGGCGTCTTGCAACTGCATCGATCTCATCGATGAAAATGATACACGGTGCATTCTTCTTCGCTTCCTCGAACAAGTCTCTGACACGGGAAGCTCCGACACCAACGAACATTTCCACAAAGTCTGAACCGGAGATCGTAAAGAACGGAACTCCTGCTTCTCCAGCAACTGCTTTGGCAAGCAGCGTCTTACCGGTTCCCGGAGGGCCTACTAACAGTACACCTTTCGGGATTCTTGCTCCCACCTGGATATATTTCTTCGGAGACTTCAGGAAATCAACGATCTCCTCCAGTTCCTCTTTTTCTTCTTCCAGACCTGCCACCTGGGCAAATGTCACTTTCTTGTCACGGTCTGTGCTCAGTTTTGCACGGCTCTTTCCGAAATTCATTGCTTTCGAATTGGCCCCGCCGCCCTGACGGTTCATCAGACCAAAGATCAGGAACACTCCGACCAGTGTAAGGATAACCGGCAGAAATGTAGTTGCTGCCCAGCTGTCCTGTGGAATATCCGGCATGGTATAATCCACATTCTGTTCTTTCAGGTAATCCTGGATCTCATTTACATCGGAGACATACAGATATCTGACATTATCGGAACTGTCATCTCCCTTCAGCGTAATCTCCACGCGCCCCGTCGGAACGCTCTTGTTCTGATTCACTTCTACAGACTCGATCTTGTCGTTCTGAACCAGCTGTTGGAATTTCTTCCAGGAAATTTCTTTCTCTCGTTGATCGAACTGATTGGTAAACCACAGTGCTGCGAACAAAAATACGACAAACACGAGGAATACAACACCATTCAGCCCTCTCGCTTTCTTATTATTCAATTTTCAGGCTCCTTTCTTATGCCGCGCCTTATTCCACGCCCTCTACCACTCCGATGAATGGAAGATTTCTGTATCTCTGGGCGTAATCCAGTCCATATCCCACAACGAATTCGTCCGGGATATTGAATCCGGCATAATCTACTTTTACATCTTTTACTCTTCTTTCCGGTTTATCCAGAAGCGTACAGAGCTTCATGCTCTTTGGATTTCTCTTAGATAAGATGTCCATCAGATAATATAATGTTCTTCCGGAGTCAATAATATCCTCCACGATCAGTACATTTTTTCCTTCCAGTGTCTCATCTAAGTCTTTTGCGATCTTAACAACACCGCTTGACTTCGTTCCGTCACCGTAGCTGCTGACACTCATAAAGTCCATTGATACCGGAACGGTGATTCTCTTCGCCAGTTCGCACATGAAGAATACGCCACCCTTCAATACACAGATCAGATGTACCTGCTTTCCGGCATAATCTTTGCTGATCTGTTCGCCAAGCTCTTTGATTCTCTTTGCAACATCCTCTTCAGGAACTAATACTTTTACTTTCTCTGCCATCTTCTTCTCCTCCGTTAAATTCTATTTCCAGAATTCTTCTGGTTTTATCTGTAACCTGATATACCTGGTTCTGTCTGTATCCGATGATCCACAGGATGTGGCTGCCGTCTGCTGCCAGCCAGATCTTCTCCCTGTCTTCTCTCGGGACTTTCACATTGACAAAATACTTTTTCAGGCTCTGTGTACTGCCGTTTTTGTCAATCGTAATATAGTCTCCAGGCTGCTTATGTCTTATTTTTACAGTGCTCTTAATTATATCATAGTCAAACCATTTCGTGTAGGTTTTTTTAGGAAATACACTGGTTTGTGGTGTTCGTTCCAGTATGCGCATCTGTACCGGCGGCTTAGAATTTTCTCCGGATTTTTCTTTATCTTTCACTTTATGAAGCCAGATTCCTTCGTAACACCTTTCCCCGGTCATCTCATAAGGCAGCATAATCTTTCGTCCGGTCTGATGTTCCATCAGTTCTTCCACCAGTTTTACGTGGATCTGTTCAATATCTTTTTTGCGTCCTGCCGTTTCGCACAACAGTTCATGGATCAGAAACGTCCGGACAGTCTCATTTACACTTCGGAAACCCCCTTCCAGGATCACTACTCCATCTGCTTTATCTTGTTTGGGTTTTACGCAGTATTTTCTGCATTTTTCCACTTCCTCTTCCATAAATGCCCACACTGTCCGCATTTGCTCCATCGTATCTGCCATATGTGAAACAGCTCTTGGATTAATCTCTCGTTCCAGGTATGGGATCACATGATTTCTAAGACGATTCCTTGTATAATGGTCTTCCAGATTCGTCTCATCGGTACAATAGTCTATATTATTTTCTTTTAAATATTCTTCGATTTCCTGTCTTCTTACCCCCAGAAGCGGCCGGATATACTTTCCGTCAACCGGACTGATCCCGCCGATCCCTTTAAGACCACATCCACGGCTTAAATTCCACAGAAGTGTCTCCGCATTGTCATTCTGATGATGCGCCAGCGCAATCCTCGTTCCGTTTTTCCTGTGACAGACTTCTTCGAATATATGTCTTCTGACATTCCTTCCTGCCTCTTCGAGCGTCAGCTTCTGTTCTTTCGCATATCTTCCGACATCTTCATGAAAAGCCAGAAGTTCAACATCCAGCTTCTCACAAAGGGCTCTGACGTAATTCTCATCTGCATCCGCACTTTCTCCGCGAAGTCCGTGATGAATATGCACTACCGTCAATCCAAACCGCATTTCCTTTTGAAGTTTTACAAGCATGAAAAGAAGGCATACGGAGTCTGCACCTCCCGATACGCCTGCAATTACATGATCTTTTTCCTGCAGCATATGGTATTTTTTCACATATGCCCTCACCCGTTCATACATTCCGGTCTTCCTTTTTATCTGATTTGTTTTCATATTTTTTCGAAATATATAACTCTTTTATTTGTTTCGATATCATGATAAATATATATAATTTCTTATAGAAAGTCAACTTATCGGAAAGTCAGCTCACTCCCCACAGGCCGATCACAAGGATCGTCATATCATCCAGTGGCATTTCTCCCGAATATTTCAACACCTCACTTAGAATGCTTCTTGCAAACTCTGTCGGATTTACAATATTCGTGTTTTGAATAATATCTATCATCTGTTCTTCCTGTTCTTTTGCCGGAAGTGCATCCAGAACTCCGTCCGTCACCATGACCACATAATCCCCGGATTCCAGATCACACACTTCCCGGTCAATCTCAATATTCTGTATAACCCCGATCGGAAGTGTTGTTGATACAATTTTTTCAACTTTATCCTTCTTTTTGATAAATGTTGCGGCCGCGCCCACGATACAGATCAAACAGACATACATCCAGTGTGCAGAATTTCACTTCTTCCCTTCCGATCACCAGCGCCGTATTCATCATCTGCACCGCCGTCTCTACCGGGAATCCTGCCTCTAACAGTTCTTCTAACATTTCTACCACCATCGTACTGTCCCGGAATGCTTCTTCTCCCGATCCCATTCCATCAGAAAGCGCGATTCCTTTGCGGCCTCCCGGCAGATCTTTCATAAGAAAAGTATCCCCCGATATCTGCTCCAGTCCTTTTCCGATCCGGGCAATCCCCTGAAGCGTCTGGAATTTCGCACCTTCCACACATGCAATGGTGCCATATTCCCCTCCTATCACAAGTCGTTCTCCCTGTCTTGGGATCATGGTTCTTCCTATACATTTTCCCACCAGAAATGCGATATCTTTTGCAAGGATTACCCGTCCCTTAACCGCTTTTACCGTCAGATGTACCTCATATTTTCCCTGCTGGGTCATATAAAATACAATCGATAACATCTTTACATTCTCTTTTTTTAAGGCTGTTTTTATACGTTTTTCCAGATATTCATCCTGAAAGATCCCCGCATCCAGTTCTCTGGTTGTATACTGTATCATCTTTGCAAAGCTTGTAAGCTGTGTGGCATATCCTTCTCTTGTCTGCAGCATCCTGTGATTCCACATCAATATCTGTTTGGCATTTTCAAACACTTCCAGACTTTCCCTTAGGAAACGCGGCGCAAGCATGCATTGCCTTTTCAGTCTTTTTTTCAATTCCATATTCAGTTCTGCACCATACTCTTCTGCTGCACACATGATTTCATACATCATCTGATATGTTTTCTCCCGCCTCTCGCCGAGACACACTTCTTTTCGCTCACAACCGGCACAGACATTCCCCGTTACTTTGTCAAACATTTCATCAATTTCTTCTTTGGACAATGTTCCTTTATACTGTTCCATATTTAAAAATGTTTTTGACAGATGCTGCAGAGACTCCGCAAATTTGTCCATCTGCACCACATATGGATTCACAAATATTTCCTGTTCTTTTATCCGTGCCACTTTATTGCTCCCCTTTCGACCTTTTCTTTTTATTTCCCCGATAAACAGAAAAAAGCTTCAGGAATCTCTTCCTGAAGCTTATCATTTGTTCCGAGTACTCTTATTTTGCTTTGAAAATTATCTCATTATTATGTACCAGACCCAGCTTTTCTTTCGCCACGTCTTCTACGTATTTGTCTGTTCCGACATATTTATCTAATTCTTTGATCTCTTTTGACCGGTCTTTTTCTGCCTGGATCTGCTCTTTCAGTTCTGTCTCCTGCGCCTGATATTCTCTGTTCTTCGCCTTTAACGTCATACTGTTCGCAGACACCATAACTGTCAGCAAAAGAACAACAGCACTAATCGCCAGCACACTTCTCTTATGATCCTGAGAACACCTACGCTGCCGTCTTCTGCGGTTTCTCTGTTTTACATCTTTCATCTTATTTTACTCACCCTTGTTTGACATCTCTGTCATTCCACTCACCTGTTAATTGCCTTTATTCTATCTTTTTTTCCGGCCTTTTTCAAGTGTTTCAGCCAAAAACCCGCTTCCCGGACATACAATTTTTCGATACCACTTCCTGACAGCCACTAGGAAAACCGACATAGCTGATGCTCCAAGCCCAATACCTAGTACAAAATACCACCTTACACTACCACTACTTGTGTAGTAAATCTGCACAAACAAAAAAATTGCGGTTCCGACCCAGTATGCCAGATCTTCCAGCTCAACGATCCAGTGCGTATGATGTATCACATTTCGCAGACAGCTTATGCAGCGGTATACAAGACGTACAATTGCTCCGGACAATATTGCAGAAAGAAATATAAATAATTCTTTTGTTATTCCCATCTCATATTTCCATCCCGTTTCATAAATTTCACCGGATTTCTCTCCGCTTTTTCAGCGAAACAATTTTCCAAACAGACTTTCCGCCTGTTTCCCGGGAGACTGTATATCCGAATAAGAGATACTTTCAATGTTGCCGGACAGATCAATCTCTCCCTTTTCCAGATTCACCCGGTTTACATGCAGATCCGTGCCCTTTACCATGAGCATTCCCTGCTCCGTCTCCAACAATATCTCATTCAGATTAAAAGACAGGACATCCAACACTCCGGTCACCAGTCCGGTTTTCCGGTTATTTAATACCAGTTTATGACTTTTTTGTACTGCTGTGGTCTCCAAAACTATCACAACCTTTCTTACTAATCATATGAACAGAAATCACAAATTATGACTTTTCATATGATCACTTAAGAAAGGTTGTGCTGATCTGCTGATTTTTCGCAGGCTCTTTATTTATTTTACCGCTTAGAGCTGTTACTGCAGCTGATAATATAAATAATTTTGTAAATAGTTTCATAAGTTCGTATCTTAAGGTTATTAGAATGTTATGTTGGCACCGATGGCAATGCTTCTAAATGGAGCATATCCCATACCGGTTGCAGATTCCGGGTCCTGACCTTCAAAAGAAGTGATTGTCAGTAAGTTTTCTGCAGAAACGTAAATACGTGCATTTTGCATTGCTACTTTAGTTACCCATTTCTGTGGCAAAGTATAGCCTAAAGACAAGTTCTTCAACTTGATATAGTCACCATTGTACAACCAGCGGTTAGACGATGCATTATTCTGAACGTTACCGTCAAGATAAGTCATACGCGGATATTTACCGTTGATGTTTGTACGTGGATCATCGGGATTGCTCGGATCATAGAAATAGTGGTCGTCTGCAATGCGCTGTGCGATATTGTTACCCCATTCTGTCTTGGCAGCGTTGTAACCGGCTGTCGGACCCCAATAGATGTCGAAACCGGCAGCACCTGCCCATACCATTGAGATGTCAAATCCGTTCCATGCAGCAGAAGCCTGGAAACCGAAGTTGTATTTCGGAGTCTTGGAACGTCCCTGGAATTCTTCGTCGTCAGAGTCACCATATACGCCGTCACCGTTAACATCGGCATAAATATAGTCACCATAGTAGATATTGGCTTTACCGATTGAGTTACCCGGTTTGAATTTGTAACCTGCATCCATCATGGCTTTTACCCAGTTCATATCTTCTTCTGTACGAATCATACCACCCTTGGGACCACCTGCCGGATTTACAGAGCCGTCTGCATTAAAGTACTTGCCATTTCCTTTATATACACTGCGATAACGGTATTCGTTCAGCATGTGACCTTCTACTACCGGAGTATTGCCGCCGGATGAAACATCACCGATATTGTCTGTCCATTTACCGCCGGTTAATGTATTGTTCGGATCTTCTACCCAGGTTTTGGTATATTCACCATTATATTTGTCCACCTTATTCTTATTATAAGAGAAGTTACCGCTTACAGAGTATTCTACTTTTCCGATTCTGTCGCGCCATCCCAATGAGAACTCGATACCGTCATTGCTAACTTCGGCAATATTCTGTCTGGGGGCTGTATGATTACCCAAAACATATTCCATGGTAGGACGGTAGAGGATACCGGTTGTCATTTTGTGGTATATATCGATACTGGCTGTTAGACGGTTGTTCAACAAAGAAGCATCAATACCGAAATTGGTTGTGGTAGTAGCTTCCCACTGCAGCAACTCATTGGATGCTGCCGTAATAGCCAAACCGGAAGCTAATGCGTTTCCGAATACGTATCTAGAAGGACCGTAAACAGACTGGTATTCATAGTTACCGATTTCAGAGTTACCTAATTTACCCCAAGACAAACGAATCTTCAGGTTATCCAACCATGAACGGGTTGATTCCATGAATGATTCTTCAGAAATACGCCATGCACCGGACAATGATGGGAAGAAACCCCAACGATGGTCTTTGTGGAAGCGTGAAGAACCGTCATAACGGAAGTTCGCTTCGAACAAATAACGTGAGTCATATGCGTAATTTACACGGCCAAAATAAGAGCGGGTTGCATAGTCCTCGGTAGAACCGCCGATGCTTGTCATTTCTGTAGCTTCGTCGAATTGGTTCAATGATTCGTCAATCAAACCTTTTTTGGCTGCATTTACCTTATAATAGTTCTTGTAGAATTCCTGATAACCTAACAATGCAGAAACATCATGCTTCTGAGCAAATGTGTGATGGTAGTTAATCAGGTTCTCCAATGTATAAGAATAGTTTGATTCGTAGTCGAAGCTGGTACTCAATTGTGAGGGAGGAGTAATACCGTCAACAATTACACCGTCACTGAAACGTGTCTGATAAGCAGGTACACCATGCTGGCGTGTTTCATAGATATAGCGGTTATAGTTGAAGTTGAAATCCCAACTCAAATCTTCAAAGAATTTGATTTTGCTGAACAAAGTGGTATTGAAGCGGTTGTAACGCTTGAATCCATCGTTACGTGCCAACTTGTATAACGGGTTATTGGCTGTAGCACGTTCGTCAGGACATTCCGGATAACCGTAGCTGCCGTTCCAATAAGGATAAGTACCGGCTGTAGACTGGCGCAAGAAGTTATTTGCATTTGAAAAGTCACCAACTTCACGATCCATCTGTGATGCATAAGTACGAGTACCCACAGTCAGCCATTTGGTCGGATTCGCTTCGATGTTGGCACGCATTGAATAACGTTTGTTGGCAGTATTGTCTACCACACCTTCATTATCCTGATAACCGGCCGACAACAAGAAGCGAATTTTGTCAGAGCCACCTGATACAGACAAGTTGTGATCATGGATTACACCACCCGAGAATAATTCTTCAGCCCAGTCGGTATTCGGATAAGCAATGTAATTGGGTACACCGTTCTCATTCAGACCATTCGGGTCTTTAGATTTCTCACGCCACAAATCAATGTATTTCTGGTCGAATAAATCATCAGACTTTCCTACATTTCTATATGATTCATTCATTAGCTCCATGTAATCAGCATAATTACTCATCATTTTAATCATACGGGTCGGGCTGTTGAATGAGATGCGACCGCTATAGTTGATACTGATTTTGTCACGTGTACCTGTTTTGGTGGTTACCAGAATAACACCGTTGGCAGCACGTGCACCATAGATGGCACAAGAAGCAGCGTCTTTCAAAATAGAGATGTTTTCAACGTCCAAAGGATTTACGGCATTCAATGAGCCTTCCATACCGTCAATAATAACCAACGGAGATGCCGTATTCATAGTGCCGACACCACGAACACGCAGAGTAGTGTTATCTTCACCGGGCATTGCAGAACCTGATGATGCCTGCAAACCGGGACTTAAACCGGCTAATGCAGAAGAAACAGTAGTAATGGGACGAGATTTAGTTTGTTCCTCGAAGTCCACGGAAGCAACCGCACCTGTTAGATTTACTTTTTTCTGTACACCGTAACCTACTACTACAACCTCATCCAAAGTTTCGGTATCTTCTGCTAACTTTATAGACAGGTTATTTGTTGTGCTTGTGATCTTTATATCCTTTGTAACGTAACCGATATAGGATACTTGCACGGTGCAGTTTAAAGGGACGTTTAATGTGAACTCGCCATTAAAGTCTGTGATGACACCATTTGTTGTTCCTTTTTCAACTACATTGGCACCAATAATTGGTTCTCCTGTTTCATCAACAACTGTACCTTTGATTGTTTTTTGCTGCATGATACTTTGTATCATATCAGCATGAGGCGACGGAGAGTTTCCGTTTGTAGCCCATACAGAACCGCTAGCAATTAAAGCTAACGACGCTCCCAATACCATTTTTTTTGATAGAGAGCAGTAATGTTTGACATTCCTTCTCATAGAGTTTTAATTTAAAGTTAGTTTTTAAAACTCTGCAAATTTCTATTAAAATGAGTAGGAAGACTATCTAAATTATCCAAACTAACTATAAAAATTGTCCGTGGATATTTTGTATAGGATTACTGGAATATTTTATTATGTTTGAGAGTCAACTATAAGTTACTGTAAATCATAGATATATATATCTTTATATAAAAAGAGACTATTTATCTTTTACATATTGACTTAATGCAGGATTACGGGCTATATGCTTCTTTAAAGTATTGAAACTGCATCTTAATTTGCGGCAAATAGTCTTTTTAGGTTCACCTTTTATTAACATACGTTTTATAACATCTTCTTTCCCGGTTAATTTATATTTAGAGTTTTTTTTGCCGGGGATCCTTCCTAAACGGCATCCTTCAGCTCTTTTTCTAGCCAGTCCTTCTTTGGTTCGTTGACTAATTAAGTTTCTTTCTATTTGAGCAGAAAGCCCAAATGCAAAAGCTAAAATTTGAGAATTTATATTATTCCCAAGTTCATATTGCTCTTTTACGGTTAATACTGAAACCTCTTTAACCATACAAAGGTTAAGTATGCTCATAATTTGCATAAGGTTTCTTCCTAAACGGCTGATTTCAGAAATGATTAGAATATCTCCTTTCTTCATCTTTTTTAGTAGTGAACCAAGTTTACGGTCTGCTGCAGCTTTAGTGCCGGATACGATTTCACTAACCCATGCATCCACAAAAAACTTTTTGTTTAGAGCAAACTTTTCTATTTCAAGTCGTTGGGTTTCTAACGTTTGTTTGTCCGTTGAAACGCGAATGTAAGCGTATATCATTTTTAATGCAAAGATAATATTTTAAACGTCCCTTTGAATTCTACTGTGCAAATATCCTATATCGGATATAACACGCAAGAGGTGAAAATTACTTCTACTACACAAACATTAAATATTAAAATGGTAGAAGACTCTGAAA
>ERZ779820.2525-NODE-2525-length-10013-cov-3.631050_pt1 | contig 10013 bp, 9 predicted proteins | sample MGYA00511563_ERZ779820 | MGnify/ENA primary metagenome ERZ779820 (study PRJEB29588, sample SAMEA1964852) | human gut metagenome | biome: human gut; feature: human-associated habitat; material: faeces | place: Denmark | collected 2008/2010 ...
CGGCCGCTGACTCCGTCCATCAAAACCGCACTCACTGCATGAAGACGAAGCTTCTCTTTCCCCTGGCCCTGGACTGTTTCTATACTCCGCTCCCATTTTATCCCCTCTCTTTCCGTATTTTCCCCGGACATGGCGCAGGGCTGCACAGCAACACTTCCCCACACGGCAAATCCGGCCGTAATTCCTATCATTAAGCCATAAGCACGGCTTCGTTTTCCCATGGTCTCACCCAGAACCTATCATTACCTGATCCTATTCTGGTAATTTTTTAATTATTCTGGTATGATAGACAAAGAAACTGCGGGATATTCCCCAGGGTTCAAACGCCGAAAGGAGGCCTGTTCATGGAACGACAGCGACTTATTTTTCATATTGATGTAAATTCCGCCTTTCTTAGCTGGGAGTCTGTCTATCGTTTATCAAAGGATCCCCATGCGATTGATCTGCGAACCATTCCCTCTGCAGTTGGCGGAGACGCCAAATCCCGCCATGGAATTGTCCTGGCAAAATCAGTTCCTGCCAAACAGTATGGAATTTCTACAGCAGAGCCTCTGGTGTCAGCTCTGAAAAAATGTCCAGAGCTGACCATTGTTCCTTCCCGCTTTGACCTTTACCTGGAATACTCCGAAAAACTGATAAAGCTTCTTGAGGAATACACCCCGGACATTGAGAAATTCAGCATTGACGAGGCCTTTCTCGATATGACAGAAACCATTCATCTTTTTGGCACTCCTACAGAGACTGCCAATCGCATACGGGAACGGATACACAGGGAGCTTGGCTTTACTGTCAATGTAGGCATTGCCCCCAACAAGCTTCTGGCAAAAATGGCCTCTGACTTTGAAAAGCCTGATAAAACCCACACCCTTTTCTCCTCGGAAATACCAGATAAAATGTGGCCGCTTCCTCTGCGCAATCTGTTTTTTGTAGGAAGCTCAGCTGCCATGCGCATGGAAAAAATCGGTCTTCATACGATCGGAGATATTGCTTCCTGCGACTGCTCAATTTTAAAAGCCCATCTGGGGGATAAATACGGCTCCCTGATCCACCGATATGCTAACGGAATAGATGACTCTCCCGTAGAAGAACGAGAACCACTGAACAAAGGCTATGGCAACAGTATTACTCTGCCCCAGGATATTTCTGATTATCCCACTGCCTGTCAGGTGCTTCTGGCCCTGAGCGAAACGGTAGGGGCAAGACTGAGAGAAAGCCATGTGCGCTGCAGTTGCGTCTGTGTAGAGCTAAAGGACTGGCAATTCCACAGCCATTCCCATCAGGCAACGCTTCCCTATGCTACGGATTCTACTACCATGATTTACCAGAAGGCATGCCAGCTTCTGAAGGAATTCTGGGATTTTACTCCAGTCCGGCTGATTGGCCTTCGGACCAGCCGTATTGATGAAACGGATTTTCATCAGATGAATCTGTTTGAAACAGAACAATCCCGCCGGATGAACGCTCTGGAAAAGGCCGTAGACTCTATACGCGATAAATACGGTGTAGACAGTATCAAGCGTGCCAGCTTTCTGGAAAAGGACCGGGTCGTGGATCATACGGTCAGCAAGAAAAAACATCTGAAACAGAAAGGAGAACCTTACCAGCCGTGAGACAGGTATTTACTTACACTGCATCCCCAAAATCCCAATCAGAGTTTCTTCTGAACTCGAAAAAACAAACGGAAAGTGACTTCCCGAAAGAAGGAATTACCGTACAGGACCTGCTTCTCTCTCAAGGATATTCCCGGCGGCTGATCATTGACTTAAAAGCGCTTCCGGATGGTCTTACCGTTGATGGATATCGGGTCTGCACTCCCTATATCCTAACTCCAGGACAGGTGCTCACCGTTACCCTTCCGCCGGAAAAGAATTCTCCTCATATTGAACCAGTATGTCTTCCATTTCCTATTGTTTATGAGGATGAACACCTGATGATCCTGAATAAGCCGGCAGGAATGCCAATCCATCCGTCCCAGGGAAACCATGACAACTCCCTCGCCAACAGCGCGGCCTGGTATTTTAACCAGAATGGACTTCCATTTACCTTCCGCGTTGTAAACCGCCTGGATCGGGATACTACTGGTCTTTTGATTCTGGCCAAGCACAGTCTCAGCGCCTGCCTTCTTTCTGATATGATGAAAAGAAGAGAAATCCGGCGCACCTATCTGGCTGCTGTTCAGGGAAAACCGGAACCGGAATCCGGCGTAATCAACGCACCGATTTCCAGAGTAAACGGCTCCACCATTGAGCGGTGTGTGGACTTTATCCATGGAGAGCAGGCAGTCACCCACTACCAGGTTCTCTACAGCAATCCGTCCTCCAATACCTCCCTGGTAAAGCTTCATCTGGAAACAGGCCGTACACATCAGATCCGCGTTCACATGAAGTACCTTGGCTTTCCGCTTCTGGGTGATTTTCTCTATTACCCGGACTTTAGCCTAATTCAGAGACAAAGTCTCCATTCCTGGAAACTGGAATTTTCTCATCCCATAACAAAAGAACCGCTGGCCTTTACGGCTGCGGTTCCTGATGATATGCAGTGCTTTCTTCCAGAGGGAGAAGCCAGACATTCTTTTATAAATCCTGGCGAAGCCCCTTTGGGTAGTGATTTTTAAGAATTCCCGAAGAGGCCTTTGCCCATCCGGCAGGCCATCCGTCTGCACAGACTAAAGCCCATCCATTCTCCAGCCCCTCTGCAGAAAGGGTACCTCCAGAAAGATAAGTCCGAATTTCTGCAGATTCCGCATCCAATTCTACGCTTTGGTTCACTGTGTCTGGATCCAGGAAAAGAGCCAAAGCATGGGAGGGTTCCAGCCTGTTTTTCTTGCCTGTGGCAAGATGAAGCCCTGGTCTAAAAACCCTAAGCCCTGACAAATCTGGAATTCCCGCCGGAAGCAGATATATCTGATCCCCATAGGAAACCAGCCGTTCTGCACTGCAGGATTCCCTCCAGGTTTGTGCCTCCTGCCGGGTAAACAGCTCCTGAAACATCACCTGCAGTAAAGCCTGATTTTCTCTTGCTGTTTCCCCTGAACCTTTCTTTTTTCCATTCTGACTGCCACGATCTTTCTTCTTTTCTTTTTTCCGACTATCCGCCTCTGTCAGCTCCTGACAGGCTTCCCCGAAATTAGCCCCTGCCTTTTTCAGACAGGCCAGATAATGACCTTCTCCCTCACATTTATGCGGCCAGATTCGGAAAGTATCCGCCAGACCAGTCATATTTGTCTGACTCCATTCTGGCCTTCCGTGAGAAAGCCCCTCCAAAGCAGCGGCACATTCCGGCTTTTCTATAGAAAAATCTCTGTGCTCCTGCAAAAATCTTTCAACTGCCTGTTCGTCCTCCTCAGGGGCGAAGGTACAGGTTGAATAAACCAGACGTCCGCCAGGCTTTAACATAGCAGCCGCATTGTCCAAAATTTCCTGCTGGCGTTTGGCACAGTGAAGTACATTTTCCGGACTCCACTGGCTGCGGGCCAACTCATCCTTGCGGAACATTCCCTCTCCGGAACAGGGAGCATCCACGACAATTCGATCAAAAAACTCTGGAAAGTAAAGACGCAGACGTCCCGAATCCTCATTGGTGACTACACAGTTTCCAATTCCCATCCGCTCCACATTTCTTGATAAAATTTTTGCCCGTGCCGGATGAATCTCATTGCTCACCAGAAGACCTTGATTTCTCATACGTCCGGCAATGTGGGTGGTCTTTCCCCCTGGCGCCGCGCACAGATCCAAAATCCGTTCTCCTGGCTGCGGATCCAGAAGCACCGTAACTGCCATAGCGCTGGGCTCCTGAATATAATAAATTCCTGCTTCATGGAGAACATGCTTTCCCGGTCTGGTTTTCTGGTCATAGTAATTCCCCTCCGCACACCAGCTCACAGGAGAAAGACCAAACCGCTTTCCATAGCGAAGGGACAGACTGGATGGTTCCCCCTTCAAGGGATTCCACCTCAGCCCCTGTACCCGCTCTGCCTCATAACTTTCAAGAAATGCCGGAAACTCCTCTCCCAGAAGCTCTTTCATCCGTTTCAAAAAAGCCTCCGGCAATTCTGCTTCTCTTTCCTCCTGCTTTTTTTTATCAGCATTGGCCGGCTCGTTCCCAGGAATCTGCTGCTTTTCTTCCTGTGCCAATTCTGTCTCTATAACCATCTCCATGGCTTTTCCATTTTCCCTGCATACCGTTTTCTCGGTTCTGTCCCGATTCTTCTTTCCAGCCATCACTATCTCCCAGGTTTCTCTTATTTTTCTTGCTTTTTTCGTAACCCTTCAGCCCGGCGCTTCTTATCCACTTTAAGCAGGCAGGAAAATGCATGGCTGGACGGTTCCATTTTTTCATTATATCGGTCCGGTCATTTCCTGTAAATACCCTATCTGCAACAGAATCAACTCTCTGCAGGCGAAAAACTTTTATAAGAGTATTTTTCATGCAGAAAAAAAGCCGCGCATCTGTCTCAGCAGACGCACAGCCTTTTTCGTCATTACACTTTTATCAAATCCGTTCGATTACAGGGAAACCTTGAAATCGTCGGAACCTTCTCCGTTTACGACATAGTAAGCCACATTATTTTCAGGTTGGATATAAACTTCAATGGTCTTGATGGTAACGCCTCTGTGGTTGGCCTTGTATGCCTTGGTTGCTGCATCCAGTACTTCCTTTGCAACAATCTGATTCTCGCCATACTCAATAACAACCGTTGCCTTCGGCTCAGCTTTTTTTGCTGGAGTTTTCTTTGCAGCCGGAGCTTTTTCTGCAGCCTGGGTCTTTTCTGCTGCCGGAGTCTTTGCTGCAGTCGTCTTTTTCGGCGCTGCTGCTTTCTTCTCTGCCGGTTTCTTTACTGTCTTGGAAGCTACTGTTGTCTTCTCAGTTTCCTTCTCAGCAACTGCATTTCCCTCTACTGCTTTGTCAGCTACTTTCTTTACTGCTGCCATAATTCTTTTCCTCCTCATTTGACTCTGGAACCTATTGATTTCCCGCACAGTTTTTCCCCCTGTGCTGAGTGCATTATATATTCCTTTTCCTTTTTTGTCAATGAAATCCTTTGAATATCAAGATATTACGCCATCGTTCAGCCATGTATCTTCTTGCCCGCTTACAGCGGACATTACAGCACCAGAATTAAAGTTACTGTAATAGCCGCCATACTCAAAACAATCGACATGGAGTTGACTGCACTGGACATTTCCACATCTCCGCCCAGCCTTCCGGTAAAGGCTGTTGCCACAGAGGAATCCGGGCCAAAGGCTGCAATAGCCATAGCCTGACGAACCTCCAGTTCAAAGGGCAGCAGATAAAATCCTGCCAAAGAAAACGCAAGGGCAACTCCGTACCGCAGAGCCATCAGACGGAAAATCAAAAAAAGCTTGTCACGTCCCAGACGAATTTCAAATCCGATTCCAATCATCAAAAGGGCCAGAAAGGCATTGGAGGCTCCCACCGTAGCAGCGAAAGAAACAATCACATCCGGAAGAGAAAGCTCCAGCATGGCAAGCATTGTCATAATCACATAGGCATCAAAGGGCAGGGAGGACAGCAAGCTCTTTACAATATTTCTTACCGAAGCTTTTTCACCGGTTCCCTTGACCATCGAAGCCAACGTATAGGTTACCCCCGTACACATGACCGCATTTCCAGCATCAAACAGACTGGTTGCTGCAAACCCCACCGGGCCCAGAAAACTCTGGACAAAGGGAAGAGTAAAATTTCCAATATTGTATCCGGACAGGTTAATCATATCAAAGGCCTTTCTCTCCCCGTCCCGGTGCAGATTCGTTACGTATCCGATGCTTACCATAACAATATTGCAAATAATTCCCAGCAGACACAAAAACAACAGGGAACGATCCATGGTAATATTGCTGAAGTTAGAAATAATTGCACAGGGCAGGGTAATCCGGATCACAATTTTAGAAATCAGATAAAAATCATCCGGATGAAAAAAGCCCTTTCGCTTCAGTACATATCCCATAACGATAATCAGGATAAACGCAGCTGCCTTAGTCAGTACAGCCAGAATTCCACTCACGCTTCTTTACCTCCTTTTGGGTATTTTACAAAAATAGCTCTGCCAGATAAACTGCAGCACAGGCTCCAAGAGATACTCGAAACAGATTGCCATCCACCCACGCAAGAATCACAGCTGCAGCAAAACCTGCAAGACCAGACCGCACATCAGCTGTGGCTGATAAAATGGCTGGAAAAGTCATGACAGACAGACTAACATAGGGCACATAATATAAAAAAGAACGGATAAACGGATTTTTTATTTCTTTTTTCAAGAGAGTAAGAGGTAGTACCCGCACCCCATAAATCGTCAGAAACATTACAAGAATGCTTACAGGAATATTAGCGCTCATAGTCTGTATCCTCCTTCTCCTCTTTTACTGGAAACAGCACCGCTGCTCCTCCGGCCAGCAGTACTGTTAAAAGAATCATCTGAAAGCCGGACGATATTTCTCGAATTCCCGGTATGATAGAAAACATTGTACTACAAATCATAGAAACAGCTACTACTCCTGCAATTACCCTGTTTTTCCTGGAGGGCGGAATCACAACTGCCATGAACATCCCATAAAGAGCTACATTCAGGGCGCTCATGACTCTTTCCGGAAGAATCATACCAATAACGGCTCCCAGAAAGGTTCCCAATACCCATCCCGGTCCTGCTACAGCTACAGCTCCGTACATATAAGCAGGATGCAGCTTTTCAGGAACCGACACGGCAATGCCGAAAATCTCATCCGTCACCTCATAAGCCATCAAAAATCTGTGATAAAAGGGCACATCCCGCCGCACCTTCTGAGAAAGGGCACTGGACATTAGCAGATACCGCATATTTACCACCAGAGTTGTTACTGCCATTTCCAAATAACCGGCTCCCGCCGCAATCATACCAATTCCTGCAAACTGACCGGCTGAAGCCATCATAGCCGCTGACATCACTGCTGCCTGAAATGCAGACAGCCCTGCCTTTTTTGAAGCAATTCCCAGGGTAAAGGATACTGCAAAATACCCCAAGCCAATGGGAATTCCGTGCTTCATTCCTTTCAGAAACCAGATTTTCCCATTCTTTTCTGATTTCATGCTGTTCATTTTCCTCATTCCTCCCTCTTCCCGTGTTCTGGATTCTCTCAGCTTTTTTACCGTTCAGGTTATCGCTTTTTTCCAATCAGCGGATAAACCCTCAAATAAATCCAGCAGACTTTTATTATCATACCCAGAGTGTCTCCACAAGTCAATGTCCAGTTTCGTATGAAGATGACTTTTTTCGTATTTCGTATTATAATTACACCAAGAAGGAGAATTCCCATGACAACGAAAGAATTACTGTATGTAAAAACAGTGGCCGATGAGCACAATATATCCAAAGCCGCAAAAAAATTATTTATGGCTCAGCCATCTTTAAGCCAGTCTATTCAGCGAATTGAAGAGAGTATTGGTATGCCCTTGTTTCACAGAACAACAACAGGACTTACCCTTACCTTTGCCGGTGAGCGCTATTACCATATGGCTGTCCAGGTTTTAAAAATGTATGAGGATTTTCAGCTGGAAATCAGCGATATCAATAATCTGAAAACAGGACATATCCACATCGGCATTACCAACCACCTGGGCACCCTTGTACTTCCCCGGGTTCTTCCTGCCTACAAAAATATCTGCCCTCATGTAGAGATTACCCTCCACGAAGAAAACACCGCTGCTCTGGAGCAGCAGCTTCTGGCAGGAAAACTTGATTTTGCCGTTATGCATGCGCCGCCGGAAAGGAGCTCTTTATCCGCGCTTCGCTATGAGCTTCTGAGCAGAGATCCTTTTATCCTCGTTCTGTCACCGGATCATCCACTGCTCCAAAAAGCCGTTTTTCAGGAAGGCTACCCCTATCCTGTTCTGGATCTGAAGCTTCTCGCCAGAGAGCCTTTCCTGATGCTTCACCAGACTCAGCGCATTCGTCAGATTACAGATGAGGTTCTTCTGCGTGCAGGAATTTCCCGCCCCCAAACTGTTCTCACTCTGAGAAGCTTTGAAACTGCCCAGCTTCTTGCGGCCCGCGGAATGGGAGTCATGCTTGTACCAGAACAGTATTCCCGAATTCATTCCGGTCAGCTTCAGCCAGCACGTCTCTGTATCGATCAGGCATACGGGGCCGGATGGGATATGTGCATTGCCACCCTTGGCGACGGCTTTCTGTCCAAAGCAGATCAACTGTTCATCCGGATTCTGAAGGAACAGTTTCCCACGGCTGAGGCTTAAGCCCTCTCCATCAAATTTTAAAAGGAGATTGAAACTTATGAATAAAAAGCAGCCTCTGCTTACAGACACCCCGGGACGGGCTCTTATTGTCTTTGCTCTTCCTATGATTATTGGAAACTTGTTTCAGCAATTCTATAATATGGCTGACTCTATCATTGTCGGACGTTTTGTGGGAGAAAATGCCCTGGCAGCCGTGGGAGCCTCCTATTCCTTTACCAATGTATTTATCATGATTGCTATTGGTGGCGGAATCGGTGCCTCCGTGCTGACCAGCCAGTATCTGGGCGCAGGAAAACTCCGGGAAATGAAAACCTCCATTGCCACCTTTTTGATTACCTTTCTGGTTCTCAGTTCCCTCCTTGCCTGCTTTGGTTTTCTGTTTAATCCAACTGTCATGCGGCTGTTAAAAACACCGGAAGATATTTTCAGCGATGCTGTCCTTTATCTGCAGATCTATTTTTGCGGACTGCCCTTTATGTTTATGTACAATGTGCTTTCCGCCAATTTTAATGCACTGGGAAAATCTGTTATTCCTCTGGCTCTTCTGATCTTTTCCTCTGTATTAAATGTATTTCTGGATCTGTTTATGGTTTTAAAACTGGGAATGGGAGTGGAAGGCGTGGCAATTGCTACTGTCCTTGCCCAGGGAATTTCCTCTCTGCTTTCTTTCCTGATCCTGCTGCGTTTTCTTGGCACCTTTCATACAGAAGGCAGAATCCCGCTCTTTGATTGCTCTATGCTGACGAATGGAACAAAAATTGCCATCCCCTCCATCGTTCAGCAGTCTATTGTCAGCATCGGTATCCTGCTGACCCAGTCTGCAGTAAACCGTTTTGGCTCCTCCGCACTGGCCGGATACTCTGCCGGTATGCGCCTGGAATCCCTGGCAATTGTGCCAATGATAGCCACTGGAAACGCTGTCTCCACCTTTACAGCCCAGAATCTGGGTGCAGGCCAGAAGAAACGAGTCCGTCAGGGGTATCGGACCTCGTACCTCATCATTCTTTCCTTCAGTGCCATCCTTTTAATCGCCACCCAGCTGTTTTACCGTCCCATCCTCTCTGCCTTTCTTAATGTGGAATCGTCCCCTTTAGCCTATTCCACCGGAGCCAGTTACCTTCGCTTTATCGGCTTTTTCTTCTGCTTTCTGGGCTTTAAGGCCTCAACCGATGGCGTTCTGCGGGGTGCAGGAGATGTGGGCGTTTATATGGCTGCAAATCTTGTCAATCTCTCCATCCGGGTTGCTGTCGCACAGCTTTGCTCTCCTGTCTGGGGAATTGAATTTGTGTGGTATGCTGTACCGCTCGGCTGGGGAATGAACTACATCATTTCCTATCTCTGGTACCGCACCGGCCACTGGGAAAAGAAAAATCTGGTATAACGATTCAGGACGGAAACAAAGGAGAAGCTGATTCTGCCCTTTGTTGATTTAAAAGAAGAGTATTTTGATCTGGGAGTCCACAACCTGGATCAATCCATCCGAAGCTTTGCCCGCTGCTGCATGTCTTATGCCCTGGAACAAAAGCAGGATCTTATTTTTTCCGCCAAGGATACCATTTCCAAGGTATATGACCGAAATTTTCGGGAAATATTCAAGCAGATTTTTATGGAAGAGTTTATGGAAAAATTCGAAGCTCCCGGCATTAGCTATTCCTATTGTCTAATTGACGATGCCGTATCTCGGGCAGTCAAAAGCCCTGGCGGCTATGTATGGGCATGCCAAAACTATGACGGAGATGTTATGAGCGATATGCTGGCAACAGCCT
>ERZ779820.2526-NODE-2526-length-10012-cov-4.372602_pt1 | contig 10012 bp, 10 predicted proteins | sample MGYA00511563_ERZ779820 | MGnify/ENA primary metagenome ERZ779820 (study PRJEB29588, sample SAMEA1964852) | human gut metagenome | biome: human gut; feature: human-associated habitat; material: faeces | place: Denmark | collected 2008/2010 ...
AGGACCAGTGAATGGCCTCTGTCTTAAAGTAATCGCCAAAGGAGAAGTTGCCCAGCATCTCAAAGAAGGTGCCGTGGCGGGCTGTCTTTCCGATATTTTCAATATCGCCGGTGCGGATGCACTTCTGGCAGGTAGTAACTCTTCTTCTGGGAGGGATCTCCTGTCCGGTAAAGTAAGGCTTTAAGGGAGCCATACCGGAGTTGATCAGCAGAAGGCTGTTGTCATTATGAGGCACGAGTGAAAAGCTCTTCATTGCCAGATGTCCCTTGCTCTCAAAAAATTCAAGGAACATACGGCGCAGTTCGTTCACTCCGCGGTACTGTGGTTCTTTCACTTTCTCTTCCTCCATATCCTTTGACGCGCAATATACGCGCATCTTAATTTGAAATCATAACCATAAGCGACATTTTACCATATTGACTTGTATTTATCAAGATATTTGCCCTCTATTTCGTTATTATCTCCATTGTGGCACGTTTCGGAGTATGCTACACTTACTCTCAGAATAATATGGCGCCGCAGCGAATGCGCCGGAAAGGATCCTTTTCCCCATGAACCAATCCCCATCCCAAACCACCCATCTTTTTACCAACCGTCAGATCACCGCCATGCTGCTTCCCCTGATGGCCGAACAGCTTTTGATCACCCTTATGGGCATGGTAAATACCTTTATGGTAGCCCATGTAGGCTCTTATGCCATTTCCGCCGTATCCCTGGTGGATTCCATCAATATTCTGGTGATCCAGGCCTTTTACGCCCTGTCTACCGGCGGAACCATTGTCTGCGCCCAGTATCTGGGGCAAAAAAAGACAGGGCATGCCATCCGCTCTGCTGAACAGACCCTGTTTATTGTAACGCTGATCTCTCTTGTAACAGCTGCATTCTGCATCCTGTTTGACCGGCAGATTTTAAGGCTGATCTTCGGGACAGTGGATGAAGAAGTATTTAACTCTGCTCGTACATACTTTTTCTATTCATCCCTCTCCTACCCATTTATCGCCCTGTATGATGCCGGTTCCTCCATCTTCAGAGCACAGAAAAATACCGGCTTTCCCATGGCCATGTCCCTGATCGCAAACATTGCAAATGTGATCGGAAATATCATTCTGGTGCTGATCCTGGGACAGGGTGTAGCAGGCGCCGCCATCTCCACTCTGGCTGCCAGGGCCTTATGTGCTCTGCTGGTTCTCCTGCGCCTTGTAAAGCCCAGGGAAAATCAGCCGGTCTATGTAGCCAATTATACCCGCATACGCCCCCATATGCCTTTGATCCGGCGGATTCTCCATATCGGTATTCCCGCAGGCATTGAAAACAGTATGTTCCAGTTTGGAAAGCTTGCTATCCAGTCCAGTGTGTCTACCCTTGGTGTTACCGCCATGGCAGCCCATGCAATGGCCTCCAATTTTGAAAGCTTTAACGGGATCGCAGGTATTGGCGTGGGAATCGGCCTTATGACCGTTACCGGACACTGTCTGGGAGCCGGAAGAAAGGACGAAGCGGTCTATTATGTAAAGAAATTCTGCGTGGCAGCAGAAATCGCCGTGGCCGGAAGCTGTATCCTTCTTTTCCTTTTAGCCCGCCCCATTGTCACCCTTTCAGGCATGGAGCCCGAAAGCATGCGTCTGTTTCTGGGACTTTTGACCTTCATCACCCTTGTAAAACCGATCATCTGGGTACCGTCCTTCATACCCGCTTATGGCCTGAGGGCCGCAGGAGATGTAAAATATACCATGGTCGTTTCCTGTCTTACCATGTGGCTGTGCCGGGTGTCCTTATGTATTTTTCTCATCCGCGGCCTTGGCGTGGGCCCTATCGCCGTGTGGATCGGTATGTTCTCCGACTGGATCGTGAGGGGAATCTTCTTTACAAGACGGTATATGAGCAGAAAATGGCTGGAGTTTCATGTTCTTTAACATAACCCCTGCCGTTTCCCCTCTCTCTTTTTCATTTTTTATAATTTAAGATAGAAAATCTCCGTATTTTATGGTAATATCAAACAAAAACGCTTTATCAGGAGGTACCAAATGAAAAATGTACTTATTATTTCAAGCAGCCCCAGAAAAAATGGGAATTCTCAGATGTTGTGTGAAGCTTTTAAAAAAGGGGTGGAAGAAAGCGGAAATTTCGCAAAACTGATCCGTCTGGCAGAAAAGAACATTGGATACTGCAAAGGCTGTGATTTTTGCATGAAAAATGATGGAGTCTGTGTCCAAAAAGATGATATGTCTGAAATCCTAGATGCATATAAAAAAGCAGACGTTCTGGTATTGGCAACGCCCGTATACTTCCACGGCGTTTGCGCCCAGATGAAAACCTTTATCGACCGTACCTATCCCATATGGCAGAATTTAGGAAAAAAAGAAATCTATTATATTGTTACAGCCGGTTTAGGCCGCGATATCATCGAGTGCTCTCTGGGAGATCTGGACGGTTTTATTTTTCATCTGGAAAAGCACGAAATAAAAGGGCGTATCTATGCGACAGACGTTACGGATGTGGGTGCTGTCAGCAAAACGCCCTTTATCAATATGGCTTATCAAATGGGATACTGCGTTTAAGCCTCCGATTATTTAAGCCTTCTTTTTTCCTCATAAAGCCCGATCAGATACGCTCCCACCTCTCTGCTGTAGCGCAGGGAGGGGAGTAAAAGCGCCTCAGGAACTTTATTTAAAAACCACTGGGCCTCAAAATTCAGATTCCCTTCATATCCAATCTCTGCCAGTCCTTCCATGGCAGCCTTCCAGTCGGTTTTTCCCTGGAAAGGCATTACATGGATATTGTCCACGCCGGTCTGGTCGGACACATGGGTGACCTTCAGGCGGTTTCCGATGATTTTCAGAGATTTTTTCTGATCCTGCCCCATGATGCTGGCATGCTCCAAGTCCCAGCAGATGCCGATATTTTCTGCGCCCACCGCGTCTGTGAGCTCACACAGCTCCTCTGCATGATCCGCATAATAGCGTTTAGGCGCAATATGCAGATCCCACATATTTTCCACCGCGATTCCCACGCCGTGCTTTGCGGCAAACTCGCAGAGACGCTTAAAATACTCTGTATTGCCGGACCGGGAGGCTGCATAAACTGCATCTGCCGAAAAGGCCGTAGAGGGATGAACCACAAGCCAGGGAATCCTCATTTTCTCAGAGGCCAGGACACAGCGCTCCATGATGGTCTGGTGAAACTCATGATCGGCTTTGGGATTCAAAAAATCATATACATTGGCATGGCCATGTTCGTAAGAGAGGCCATGTTCCTCCTTCAGCGCGCACATTTTTTCCGTATATGCTTCCCAGCGTTCATCTAAAAAAGGGCTTTTAAAGGTAATCAGGTCATGGAAGCAGAAATCGAATACCCTGTATCCCGCCTGGACACAGAGAAGGATTCCGCGCTCCTGGGAAATAGGCTCCATATTGATGCGTTCAAACACCATATTGGTTGAAGTAGACAGTTTCATTTCTCATTCTCCTCAAGACAGATCCGGCGGATGATCTCTGCCGCCCCGGCTCCGCTTTCCTTTCTGGCAGTCAGGTCTGCACAGGCTTTGGTAGCTGCCTCTGCATTTCCCACTGCGGCTCCGATACCGGCTTGCGTCAGCATCTCATTGTCATTTTCATTATCCCCGATTGCCAGAACCTGCTCCATGGAAATCCCAAGTCCGGCGCAGATCTGCCTTACGCCGTAGATCTTTCCAAAGCCGGCCCGTACGATCTCAAGGCCCTGGTTTCCGTAATGGGTAATCTCACAGCTTCCCTCAAGAGGCTGCTCCCATTCCAGAAGGCTGGAAATTTCGCCCTGTTCATCGGAAATATTTACCTTATCCGCCCACAGGCTTTCCCATTCCTCTTCCCTCACCGGGCGGATTGGATGGTAGCTCCCCCTCTCTGCCTGCTTGCGCCGAACCGCTTCATTTTCCCGCATACAGTATTCTGTTCCGTTTAAGGAATACAGTACGGTCATTTCTCTTAAAAGCGCCGTCTCGATCAGAGGACGAAGCTCTAAAAGGCGAAGGGGATGGTTTTCCAGTATCTCATCCTTCCGGTAAATAAGCGTGCCATTGCAGGCGCATACGGGGATTTCGATTCCAAGTGACTCTGCAAAAGGCGTAATCATATAGGGCAGCCGGCCGGAGGCAAAGGTAAAGAGGATCCCCCTCTTTTTTAACTCTGCCGCCGCCTGCTCCACCTCTTTAGGGAACCCTTCTCCTCTGCGGATCAGGGTTCCGTCAATGTCGCTCACAACAAGACGTATGTCTTTTTTTCTTTTTTCTGTCATATTTTTCCTAGTCGTTAGCAGCATGATACTCGTCTAACAGAGCGTTGCATTCTCCTACGATTGCATCTACAGTTTCATCTATGGTCAGACTTCCCTCGCAGAACTGCAGCATCAGGTCTGTCATTACGCCGTTGATTTCATTATATACCAGATCCAGAGGCTCCTGTGCCAGAGGGGAAGAGCTCTTCATCTGATCCAGAGGAACCTTAAACTCAGGATGCTCCTCATAATAAGCTTTCATCTCATCCATTTCTTCTACCTGGTTATTGACAGGAATATAGCCGGAACCGGTAGAAAGGATATACTGTGCCTCAGGAGAGGAGCAGTACTGGAGCACATCCCAGGCTGCCTCTACCTTTTTCTCATCACCCAGATCAAACAAGGTCAGGCAGGAACCGCCCAGAGCTGCTCCGCTTCCGTCTGCTTCGGTGATTTTTGGAATAGGAGCTGCCTTCCACTGGAAGGAATCGCCTACCAGGCCGTCAATGGTGGCAAGACGGGATGAGGACATCATGCACATGGCGGTAAGGCCGTTGGCAAATTCCTCATTCAGACTGTCTTCCACATACTTATAACCGCCTGTCTTTAAAAGGGCGTCTACCTTTTCCAGAACGGTTTTTAAGGTGCCGTCCTCACCAATGGTAAGCTTTGTCATTTCTCCTGCACGGCCGCCCTCATTATCACCCACAAAGGAGTCCTCGGACTGCTGTACAATATAGTTCACCAGATGGTATCTCTTAATCTGAGCTTCAAAGCCGTAACGCTCTACACTGCCGTCTGCGCCCTTCTTTGTAAGCGCCTCCGTATACTGTGCCAGCTCATCCCAGGTAGCAGGCGGAGCATCAAAGCCCGCCTCCTTTAACGCATCCTCATTGTAGTAAAGAAGCATATTGGAGTTTGCAAAGGGAACCGCCATCAGCTTTCCGTCTGCTGTGCAAGAACGGAGCATAGGCTCATAGAAATCATCTTTTTTTACTGCGTTTTCTTCCTTTTCAATCCACGGGGTAAGATCGACGGTCCAGCTTAAATCCATCATGCTGGGGATGGTAGAGGTCAGTCCCTGGTTGATGTCGGGAGCATTTTTCCGGTCATCGGTCTGGTACGCTAAAATCGCCTTATCTGTTCCCTCATAGCCCTGGAACACCAGGTTTACATGGATGCCCTTTTCCTTTCCCTGCCCCTCATTATAATTAGAAATGACAGTCTCCAGCGCCTCTCCCGCAGAACCGTTTAAGCTGTGCCAAAAGGTAACAACTGTTTCTCCCTCTGCCGCTTTTTCTGTGGCCTTTGTTTCCTCTTTCGCCTCTGTTGCCGCCTCGGCTGCCCCGGTGGACACAACACTGTCATCTGTTGTCTTGACGCCTCCGCAGCCGGTGAGAGAACCAAGAATTGCCGCTGAGAGAATGGTTGTAGCAATCACTTTCTTTTTCATCATCTTGTATTCCTTTCTTACATGTCATTATGTACGTTTACGTCTGTAGCATCAGCCCTTTACAGCTCCGCCCATCATGCCGCCTACGATCTTGCGCTGGAAAAGCGCAAGCACCAGAACGGAGGGGATCAGGATAATGGTCGCTGCTGCCATCACAACGCCGAAATCACTGGACGCCTCTGTATTGAGCATGGTAATGGCTACCTGGGCCGTTCTCATTTCATTTACATTTGTCACGATCAGTGGCCACAGGTACGTATTCCAGGTTCCCACAAAGGAGGAAATGAAAACCGTAACCAGGGCCGGAGTGGTGGTCGGCAGAAGGATCTGCAGGAAAAACTGCAGGTTTCCGCAGCCGTCAATATGGGCCGCTTCCTTTAAAGACAGGGAATAGCTCAAAAAATACTGGCGGATCACAAAAATATTCATTCCGGAAACAAAGAAAATCACCATCATTCCCGTATAGGTATTGATCAGATTCATTCCGGAAACGGTAAAATAATTCTGTACCAGCAGCACATCTGTAGGGATGATCATGGTACCGATGGTGAGATAAAATAAAAACTTCTTTCCCGGATACTCAAAAAATGCGAAGGAATAGGCCGCGCAGCTGGAGGTAACGATCCGGACTACGCTTGATACAAAGGCTACAATAAAGGAGTTGAGCATAAAGCGGAAAATATCCGTCTGGGTCACAGCCTTTATATAGTTTACCAGATAAATGTAATCCGGTATCAGATGCACTTCTTTTGTCAGGATCTCCGACGGCTGCATAAAGGAAACCAGGACGCAGTATATAATCGGTGAAATGACAGCCAGTCCCACAAACATACAAAACAGCTGGTAAATCAGGCTCTGCAGCTTTCTCTTATTGATCATAATGCACCTTCTTTCCCTCCAAAGCCATGCTTAATGCCATCATAAGAGCCGACAGCACAAAGCATACGGTCGTAGCCGCAAAGGCCGCGTTGTAATTGGTTCCCGTAATGGCTTTTTTGTAAATATAAGAGATCATGGTTTCAGTGGCTCCGTTGGGCCCGCCCTCAGTCATGATCAGCGTAAAGCTGGCTGTGGTCATGGCATAGGCCACATCCTTTACCAGCAGAAACAGCAGGGTGGGGGAAAGCATGGGAAGGATGATCTTTGTCTGCATCTGGATGCCGCTTACGCCGTCAATGGCCGCGCTCTCCATCACTTCCTCCGAAAGCCCTCTCACGCCGGATAAGATGAAAATAAAATTGTACCCTACATTGGCCCAGATCTGCACGATCATAATGCTGATCAAGGCCAGCTTCTGATCGCTCAGCCAGTTTACATTCAGTCCGGTGAGCTTATTGATAATACCCATGGACGGATTGTAGGCCAGCTGAAAGATCATGGCAACAACCGATGCCGAAACTGCCATGGGAAGGGCAAACATGGCTTCATACACAAAGGAGCTCTTTCTCTTTTTTCTGCACAGCAGAGCCAGAAAATATCCCAGAACCATGGATACAGGCACAGTCACAGCCACATAGACCAGGGTGTTTTTTACAGCCAGTAAAAACTTCTCATCTCCAAAGACCCTTACATAGTTCTGGATTCCCGCAAATCCCTTTACTGTCCTGAATTTATCAAGGGTGAAAAAGCTTAAAACCTCATTTTTTAAAAACGGGTAATACACAAACAGGACAAACAGCACCACAGCCGGGAGCAGGTATAAATAGGGCTCAACGCATCTTAAAAGGCTTTTCTTCCGTTTCATTTCATATTTCCTCTTTCGATATCAGATAGATGCCAGCTTATCAAACAGATCCTTCATCAGACGGTCACGGTTGATGCTGTAGACATATCGGATAAAATGGCGCCGCTTATCCTTTGCATAATGGTGGTCATACTCCATAATAGGGCTTGGTTCCAGACGGTCCAGCATAAAGGAGGTATCAAGCAGCCAGGCCACTGCCGTTACGTCTGAAATCGGCCGGCTCCAGCAGGTTTCTCCGCTTACAATCTCTGCCTCATGACGGGTCTTGTCAATGATGTAATCGCAGAACTCATTTTTCCCCCGCAGCCAGTACTCCAGCTCAGGCCCTGTGGTTGAAAAATGGTCTACCACCCCTCTGCCCGGCAGAAGCACCAGGGGAACTCCGCTTCCAAGAAGCACACGGGCCGCCGCCACATCCTGCTTTGCATTAAAGGAAAAATTATCATGCCAGTCCAATGACAGGCCTCCCAGCCATACCACAAAGATCCTGTCCTTAATCTCAGGCTTCATAAGAAGGGCGGAGGCAATATTGGTACAGGCTGCGATGGCAATCACATAGAGGGGATCTTCCTTTGTATACTCCATTGCCAGACTGCACAGATGCTCTGCAGCCGCTGAAACAGCAGGAGTCTCCTCGCTGTCTAAAAACTGCTCTGCACCTTTGTAGGTACATTCTTCATACTGGCTTTTTTTCAGCATCGCCAGCACTCTGAAAATCTCCTCATAGCTGCGCTCCATGCCGTCTTTGGGACCATTGGAATGATGGTTGTCAAAGGGAGCTGCATAAATTGCCTTCAGGTTCAGACGATCCTCTGACTGAAGCAGGTACGCCAGAGCAAACTGATCGTCCACCTCATTAAAGGTATCCGTATCCAGCACAACGTCAATCCGCCCCTGAGGCCGTTTTAAACGGGCGATGGACTGTTCCATTTCTGAAATGTCAATATCATCTGAATAGGAAAAGCCAAAGGGATTTGGTATCATGGTATGACTCCTTTTCTCTTTTATTTTGTTTCGACAACTTTTAATTACTTTTTATCATTATTTTCGCCAATAGTCAATATTATTTTTGGTTTTTTGCAATATTTTTACGATAGTTAATTTGTTTTTTCACATTTCAATCATTATCAGTTGCTTCTTCGGAACCAGTAGGCACATAGATCAGATGAAGGCCGGCCGCTGCAAAGCGCTCCTTATCCTCTTTTTTAAAGGGCACATTGCTTACCATATAGTCAAAATTGGTGGCAGCCGTTACAGAAAACACAGCAGCCTCCGGGTATTTTCCCGCTTCCAGCAAAAGAATGGTCTCTCCCGCGCTTTCCATAGCCAGCTTCTGAAAATGCATATCGCTCTCATAGTAGGAGGACAGGATCAGGTTCTTTCCAAGAGCTGCCCCGCTGAGGATGCATTTATCCACATGGAAGCTTTTTAACTGTTCCGCCATAAACTGCCCCTTGGTAGCCCCCTCTCTCTCATTGATCCAGCCGCCTAAAAGAAACACTCTCTTACACAGCTTCCCCATCTCCACCAATGTAAGAATGTGAATTGAATTTGTAACAATCGTCAGGGTTTTCAGCAGTTCCGGAACTTTTACAAGCTCCTTTACAAATTCTGCCGTTGTGGTGCTGCTCTCTATGATCAGGGTATCCCCCTTCTGTATCAGCTTTACCGCCTCTTTCCCCAGCTTCTTCTTTTCCCTGCGGCGCACGCCTTCTCTGAACTGAAAGGGAGAAGCCATTTCCGTATTTCCTGCAAGGGCGGCCCCGCCATGGACACGGACGATCTTGCCCTGTTCCGACAGGATATTTAAGTCCTTTCTGATGGTTTCCATAGAAACAGAAAGACGCTCTGCAAAATCCGCCACCGTAACAATGGGATTTTCCTTTAATATTTCTATGATTTCCTGATATCGTTCCTCTGCTTTATTCATTTCTCTCCTCCATATGGGTATTTTGATTTCATTATAACAGTTTTTTGGTTTTTTCCAACTATTTTTTATAAAGTTGTAAAATGCAAAAAGACGTCTGATTTCTCAGACGCCCTTATAAGAATATATCTCACTGCTTATGGCAAAACAGCCGTATCGCTTTCGTTTTCAGCATCCTGCGGCCCGCAGGCCTCTTTCTCGTATCGGTCTGCCAGTTCATAGGCGCGATTTCTGGTTAAATCCACCAGGCTGGCTGCATAACTGATGCTTCCTACCCCTTCCGCCTTTCCAGACTGTCCGGCAGCCGTTTCACGATTTATGAGCCACTCCTTCTGCTCCTTTGCAAGTTCCTCCGCCTCCTCCTGAGGGAGGATTCCCAAAAGGGCATTGTACACTGCATTCAGCTCCCTGTCCCACATTTTGACTTCGGTCTCCGCAGATGTTTTAATGGAGTATACGTTCGGATCCCTTTCCTGCTCCTGCATTTTCTGGATCTGTGCGTCCAGATCATTCAGACGCTGTCTATAAAGTCCGCCTTCACACGGACTGTCTGCCTGTGAATCTGTGGCCGCTCTCCCACTTTCCGGGACTGCAAGTTAAAAGAAAATTATCTTCGTTACTTGATTTTAATCGCTGC
>ERZ779820.2541-NODE-2541-length-9951-cov-2.281629_pt1 | contig 9951 bp, 7 predicted proteins | sample MGYA00511563_ERZ779820 | MGnify/ENA primary metagenome ERZ779820 (study PRJEB29588, sample SAMEA1964852) | human gut metagenome | biome: human gut; feature: human-associated habitat; material: faeces | place: Denmark | collected 2008/2010 ...
CGCTGCCAGCGCAGCCGCGGTCAGATACCGTCTCCAGCCTTTTTTCTGCCCGCCCACAACTTTCGTGCAGGCATATCCGATGGTCAGTACCATCGGCAGAATCCAGAAAAACCGGTAATAGACATTGACCATTCCAAGTTTTCCCAGGATATATTTCACCGCAAATGGATTGTATACCGTAAAGGCCAGAAAAACAGCGGTTGTTACGAACACATACCGCTCTTCCTTTTTTCCTTTTAAAGCGAGATACAGCACCGACAGCAGAAACAGCGTCAGTACGGTTGTGTTTCCTCCAAACGTCACAAAGACCTGTCTCACAAAATCGAGGCCGCTCTCATTCAGATTTATTCCGCCCACATTTTCTCCTTTCTACCGCACAACCGGAATCTGCAGGATACCGCGCACACCAAGGAGATAGACCCCAAGCACCAGCACACACGGTAGCACAGCAAGCAGATAGAGCCTGCTCTGTCCCCAGCGTTTTTTCCGCACAAGATTCGGCAGAATCACAGCACTCATGGCCACCGGTACAGTCATCATGGATGACATCGTAAGGTCAATCGCAGCGACGCCTGTCATGAAAAACAGCAGCCAGACTCTCTTTCCGTTTTTCTCCTGATACATGCGCAGACCAAGATAAAACAGAAACGGGAGGATGATATTGCACAATACGGCCTTTCCCTCGTATCCCCTCGTCAGCAGGAACGACGCATTTGAAAAGATCGTATGAAAATTCAGATTCACAACACTAATAAAGCACAGGAGCACCCATACCATCTGTTTTTCTTTTAACAGCGCCTTTCCGATCTGTGCATAGACGAGATAACTTAAAACTACCGTCATCATACAGAGAATCACCTTCGTCACTACGAGCGGATGAAGGCCCGTTAAACGGCACAGTACTGCATTTGCTGCCGGATACATGCTGAACACATAACGGATGTTAAAAAAATCCAGTGCTTTTCCTGTATATGGGTCAAAGCTACTGATGGAATCTGTCGCAAGGTTCGTTGTCACACTTCCCACATAATACGCTGCATCCGCACTGCCGTTTTCCTGCAGTGCAGCAACAAAATACAGCTGGATTCCAATCAGCACCAGCATCACATAAAAAGCCGCCGTCTTTCCTCTCCAGAAACCGCCGCTTCTTTTTCCCCACTCTCTCCACATTCCCAGATGAAGACAGATGGAAGCAATTACAAGGACAGCCACAACAGCAGCCCATACCCATGCGAGCAGATGCAGCTTTGCACCGAGCACCATCATCGGCACAGAAATCAGTTCAAATAAGAAGTAATATGCAATAAAGCCAAACAGCACAGTTTCACCCAGATGTCCGCTCTCATACCTGTTTTCTCTGATAAAAAAAGAACCCAGGCAGCAGAACACTGCGAGCATTCCCAGAAACAGTGCCGGCATTTTTAATAAGGTAATCATGTTTGGTTCCTTTCTTTTCCTTACATTCCCAATCCCACTCATTCTAACATGATGCCCTGTCTGCGTCAAGTAATCGAAATTCTAATAAACATTGACTTTTCCCTGAAATTTTGTATAATTGTGATGTTGAGCGCTTATTTTCCACCCGGCTGTTTTACTTTTTGTTTTAATGATATATGTTACGAAAGGAGCCATTGATATGCCTTTTTCCCGGCATACCCGCAGATCCATGTTTTCCATTGGCGCGGCATCCCTTGCCGCTGCTTTTCTTTTTCTCACCCCGGAAAACACACATGCGGCTGATACTACAGCAAAAATTCACATTCTGACACTCGACAGCGGCTCCAATGCCATCGTTCTGGAAAGTGTAGACGATAATGGCCAGAAAATTTTCGGCATGGTAGACTCCGGCGAGGACTGGGATTACCCTGACGGATCTGATCCGCGTTATCCGCTGCGCAGCGGCATCACAACGTCGACCGGCTACGACGATGAGGTACTCTCCTACCTGGACTCCCTCGGTGTCACCTCCGATAATCTGCAGTTTTATGTTGCAACACATCCGCACAGCGACCATATTGGAACCGGCGATACCATCGTGCGGCTGTATTCCCCCGACCGGGTTTATCTGCTCCCGTATGATGACAGTTATATCTATAATACTGCGCGTCTCTGGGACAATCTTTATGTCTACGACCAGCTTCTTACTGCTGTAGAAGAGACTGAAGGTGTGACCCTGATCCAGCATCTGAATCCCGGTGCCGCCTCCGCAGAAGAAGGATCTCCTGATTTTGCTTTTGGAAATTTCCAGATCCAGATTGTCAACTACGAGGAAGATTATCTCACAAGTCCAAAAGAGGACGCCAACCAGTTCTGTCTTGGTGTAATTGCCTCCGCAAACGACCACCGCGCTTTTCTGACGAGCGATATCGACGACGTCGAGGGCGATGCCAGCCGGATTGTTTCGAACTACGGGCTGTACAGCATTGATCTGATGACTTCCAATCATCACGGATATCCGAATGCTGTCGATGCAGACTATCTTGCTGCCGTCAACCCGGAATATTTTATCCAGACCGGTGACTTCCGTATTATGGATAACGATACCGTCGAGACCCTGACCTCTCTGGGGCTGCGCGTATTTTCCACGACAGAATATTCCGGCGATCTTCCGGCAGTCATTGCTGACTTTTCCGGTTCCGCGGTCACTTCCAACGTGGATGATACCTATGAAATTTACCGCGGCCGTTCTTCCAAGCTCGTTGCTTATCATGACGGCATCCCGTACAGCGGATTTTTCACCCGCGGCGGACAGAAATATTATGCAGACAGCAGCCATCTTCTCGTATGCTCCACTTCCTGGCGCGACACAGAAACGGGCATCGAATATACCGCCGATGAAAACGGCGTGATCACAAACGAACGCCACGTCATCGGCTGGGTAAAACGGGATGGAAAATGGTATTACTACAACGATGATGAAACACCGTATACCGGCTGGCTCACCCTCGACCACAAAACGTATTACCTCGGCGCGGACGGCGTTATGGCAACAGGCTGGCTTCTGCTTGACGGAGATTACTATTATTTTTCCGGCAGCGGTGAGATGCAGACCGGATGGCAGTTTATCAGCAACAACTGGTACTATCTCGCCAAGGATACCGGTATTATGTATTCGTCCGGATGGCACGCTGATCCGGAGACCAAAACGATGTACTATTTTTACACATGGGGAGGTGCCGCACGCAATACGACACTTACCTTAAACGGTTACCGCGTCAAATTTCTTTCCTGGGGCGGTATTTCCGGCAGCACCTGGCTGTACCATGACGGTGCCTGGTATTATGTACAGAAATATTCCTGCGTAACCAATGGCTGGTATCAGATCGATGGCGCCTGGTATTTTATGAATGCGGACGGTTCCCTAAAACAGAACGAAAGTTTCCTGTATGACAACAATCTCTACTTTGTAAATAAGAGCGGAAAAATGTATCAGAACCAGTGGCTGAAATGGGATGGAAACTATTATTATCTCAGAAGCTGGGGCGGTGCCGTACAAAAAGGCTGGCTGCTGCTTCAGAATAAATACTATTATATTAATGAGGACTGTACACGGAAAACGGATGAAGCCTTTACGTATGACAACAATCTTTATTTTGTTGATGAAAACGGCGTCATGCCGGCAAACCAATGGGTGATCCGGGAAGGTGTCTGGTACTTTACCTACAGCTGGGGCGGTGCGAGAAAATCGCAGTGGTTCTATTATAAAAACAACTGGTATTACTTCAACGATGATGCTTCCATGCAGACCGGCTGGGCAGAAATTGACGGAAAAACATATTATTTCCAGAGCTGGGGCGGATGCGTCACCGGGACGAAAAAAATTGACGGAACAACGTATGTGTTTGATAAAAACGGTGTTCTGCTTTCCGAAAAAGAAAGCTAGAAAAATCCATATAAAAATGCGGCAGAAACGAAAATCTCATTCGTTTCTGCCGCATTTTTTATAAATTTCTTTTCCGGAACAGTGCACGAACGCACTGCCGGTAAATTCCGGTTCCCAGAAACAGGGTCAGATAGGCGATTTTCCGCCCGTTCGTGAAGTGATCGCCTTCCAGTACCAGAAGCGGATGCTTTTTAAGCTCTTTTGCCAGCCTCTTCGCAAGCGCCTTTTTCTCCGCGTCCATGGTTTCCAACAGCATCAGCTTGTCCAGCACGAAAAACCGCGCCCAGCAGCAGCGCACACCTGCTTCTTTTTTCAGCGCCGGGTGGCGTTCTTCCACGACATTCTGATTATGATCCCATACTTCCACCGAACCCAGATCTGACCAGCGAAAACCGCTTGTCGTGAGGCTTTCGCGCCGGTGCACATAATAGTATTTCTGTGCTGTGGAAAAGGCCACCTTCCGGCAGTGCTCCATTAACGGAACGATGACGTATGCATCCTCGGCGATTGTTTTCTCCGGATAGACAACGCCCTCGAAAATCTCTCTCCGATACAGCTTGCCCCACGGCATCACGCCGAACACGCGCGCCTTCATCACCTGGCGCAGTCCCTCCTCGCTGTCGGTCACAGATTCGATTCCCTCCTGTTTCAGATCCGGCACCGGCCTTCCTTCATAGAGATCGTATCCGCGGCAGATACTCATTTCGGCATCATATTTTTCCGCCAGACGATACAGTGTTTCCAGAAGATCCTCCGCTGCGAAATCGTCGCTGTCCACAAACGTGATATAACGCCCCTCTGCAAGCGCAACGCCCGCATTCCGCGCCGAACTGACGCCGCCGTTCTCTTTTTGGTGATAACGGATCCGCGCATCCTGTTCTGCGTATGTCCGGCAGATTTCACTGCTTTTGTCGGTGCTTCCATCATCTACAAGAAGCAGCTCCCAGTCCGTAAAAGACTGGGAGAGAATGGAATCCACACATTTTTTTAAAAATTTTTCTGCCTGATACACCGGGGTAATGATTGAAATTTCCGGCATTGTTTTATCCTCTTTCTTTATTTCTTACAGCAGTAGTGTATCCCCTTATACTGCTCATACGGATGATCGAGATCCAGAAACGCCGCATCGTGGTGGCCTTTCTGCTGTTCTTTCGGCGGCAGTTTCATATAATCGCCGAACGCCATGCGCAGATATGTGTCATATCCGACCGGAATCGGCAGGCGCTCGTTCTCGAACGGAACCTCAATCGCTGATGAAAAAATCACAGACGTTACTCCACAGCAATATAGAGAACTATATAAAAAGTTCCGGAGAATCGCCTGCGGTGCGCACATCTCGGTGATGCCGTCCACCCGTGGGCTGTCGATATCAAATTTTGTAATATAGTTCTCTGCCTGCTTCCAGATCCGGTACCGCATCTTCTGCGTCGGAGCCAGCGCCAGCAGAATCGTTCCCAGGTAATGCATAAACGCGCCGTGGCGTTCTTTGGTCGGAATAACCTGCGTGCAGAAGAGCTGGAAAATCTTTCCCTCGATCACCTGCCATTTCCGCGCAAGTTTTCCCGGTGCATAGCCCTCGATCGGGAGAATATCAAGCGCAACGCCGTGGCAGAGATCCATATCGACCTGCTCCTTTTTCACCTGCGTGGTGCGGCTGTCGCGGATGTTCGCAAACGTGTGCGCATTGCAGAAGCCCTCTTTCGGGTACTCGAGCTTGTAGATTTTACTCTCCTCCTGCGTATCCCAGATTTTCAGGAACTTCTCGTAATCTTTCCGCGGCATGAAAAAGTCGAGATCATCGTCCCACGGAATAAAGCCGCCGTGGCGGATTGCACCGATACAGCCGCCGCCGCAGAGATAACAGGTCAGATGGTTTCTCTGGCACCAGTGGTAAAACATAACGGCCATTTCCAGATTTTTTTCCTGCAGCCGGCGCAGAATTTCGTCCTCGGTATTAAACATCTTTTTTCTCCTCTTCCTTTGCGTTCAGGCTGATCGTCTGTCCTTCCTCGAGCCCTTCTGTGCTCTCCTTTGTGAAGACAATCTTAAAGGTTGCAAGAATCAGCTTCAGATCCTCTAAAATCGAATAGCTCTCTATGTACATCAGATCCAGCTTCAACTTGTCGTATGCGGTCGTGTTGTACTTTCCGTAAATCTGGGCGTAGCCGGTAAGGCCTGCCTTTACTTTCAGACGGTAAGCAAACTCCGGAATCGATTCCTCATATTCCTTTGCAATCTCCGGCCGCTCCGGGCGCGGTCCGACGACGCTCATATCGCCCTTGAAAATGTTCAGAAGCTGCGGCAACTCATCAATTCTCGTCGCGCGGATCACCTTTCCGACCGGCGTAATGCGGCTGTCGTTCTTCGTTGCCAGACGGGCTACGCCGTCTTTTTCGGCATCCACGATCATGCTTCGGAATTTGTAGACATAGAATTCTTTTCCGCCGATCGTGAGACGTTTCTGTTTAAAGAACACCGGGCCATGGTCATACAGCTTGATGCAGAGCGCTGCGATCAGCATAATCGGCGACGTGATCACAAGAAGAATCGTCGATACGAGCAGATCCAGCAGGCGCTTGCAGAATCTCTGATCAAACGAAAGACCACTGTTTCGCGCGAGCAGAAGCGGTGTATCGAAAATATGGAGCGCTTCCGCTTTCCGTACCATAATATCCGACAGCTTCGGCGTCAGATAGACACGGATTTCTTTCGCATAGCAATATTTCAGCAGACGGTTGCGCAGTTCCGAATGAAGATCGCCCAGAATCACGCCCTCCTGACCGTATGCGTCAATCTGGCGGCAGAGCTCTTTCTCTCCCACTTCCACGCTCACCTTATGTGCTACAATATACTTGTCCGGCCGCTGGTTCATCTTCAGCTCCAGGCTTTCCATCGGGTATTCACCGTAAATCAGAAGCACCTCTCTTGGCGGAAAGAGACGCGCAAACGTCTTCTCAAAAAGCCAGGATACAATGCCTGCCAGCTCATTTCCCGCCTGCTCTACCAGAATGTACGGCAGGTGGCGCCACAGCAGGATAATCTGCAGATACATCAGCGCATTGGCACAGAATGCCGTCATCATCTGGGAATAGATGATGCTGCTTCCCTTCATGTAGCCGATCTTCATGCCGCCGTAAATGTACATGAAAACCAGAAGAAAAATACCGTAGATCACGACGATAATCTGATTTCCCTTATCCCAGAACGGCTCCAGCCACAGGTGGCTCGCATAGTATCTGTCCCAGAACACAGAAAAAACAGCGCATTCCAGAAGCACAATCGCCGCGACCGCCAGGACACGCATCAGATGTTTGTACTGTTCCCTGTTTTTATAGTTCATCAATCTCTTCCTCTCTTTTTGCCCTTACCGTAATACTTCCGCACACCGTTTACGGCATAGCACGCAAAACAGTACAGGGAGCGGAACGTTCCCATTCCCAGCTCGCGGTAAACACGGTAAGTCATTCCTGCAGAATGCAGTTTATTCCCCGATTTTCCTGTGCTGGACAGCCGGTATTTCAGCAAAGGTTCATCCACACCGCAGGCTGTCCCGTATTTTTTCAGGATCCGCAGCCAGTCCAGATAATCCTCGTGGCACTCGTCCTTTTCCATCGGGAATTCCAGCAGAACGCTTCTTTTGGCCAGTACCGACGAGCAGCCGATCACGTTGCCGCGCAGCAGCATTTTGTAGGTGATCCGCTCCGGGACAGAAAAGATCTTCTGCTTTTCCGGTTCCTGATCGTAAATCAGCTCCCGACCCGTACAGCAGAGCACATCACCGGTCTTTGCAAGGGCTTTTTCCTGCTTTTCCAGTTTTTCGGGATCCCAGTAATCATCCGCGTCCAGAAAGGCAATGTAATCGCCCTTTGCGAGCTGTACACCGCGGTTTCTGGATGCGGACGCTCCTTTGTTTGTCTCATTCCGGATATACCGTACCCGGTCATTTTCTCCGTAACGCCCCATCTTTTCCATCGTATCGTCCGTGGAATTGTCGTCGATCACCAGGATTTCCAGCGGGGTTTTTGTTGTCTGGCAAAGGACTGAGTCGATTGCCTGAAACAGTGTTTCTGCACCGTTGTACGAAGGGATTACTACTGAAATCATGTATTTTCCTCTCTTACTTTGTCTGCTGCATCTGTTTTTTAAATTTTCCAGCAGCAAACCTCCTACTTTTATAGCATATCTGCACGGGCTTGTCAATTTTACGCCGGGATCTGCTGGTTTTTCTTTCTTACATGTAATTCTATGTGAGCTTTAAAAACGCCAGTAAATAGAACAGAATTCCTCCGAACAGTGCTCCGTTTCCGCCGTTTTTCTGCCCCGTCTTTTTTCCGATGGCAGTTCCGGCATACATCGCCGCCATTCCGACCGCGAAGGAGGCAAAAAAGATCTGTCCTCCTGTCACCGGAAGATCCGCGGCAAAGACGCCGGAGACAATTCCATCCACCGACATCGAAACCGCCAGCAGGCCAAATTCCAGTGGGTGGAGCTGTTTTTCCAGATGTTCCAGTCTTGCTTCTGGTTTTCCCTGCTTTTTTCTTCTGCGTTTTCTCAGTTCCTCAAAAATTTTCAGCGTTCCCATAAGAAAAAAGCAGCCCGCACCCACTCTGGTTCCCCATTCCGGTCCTGCGGACTGCAGAAATCTTTTTCCAAACTGCGCGGAAGCAACCAGGGCAGCACTGCAAAACAGATTCAGCAGCGCCGTCATGCCTGGTGAAATTCTCGTATTGTTGCTTCCATATCCGATGCTTACTGCAAAGTTATCGGCTGAGAGCGCCGCAGCAAGCAGAAGCAATTCTACCATATGACACGCTCCGTCATTTCTCACTTTACAGTATTCGTCTGTTTTTCAAACCGTGCATCCCGGGAAGGCAGTTCTTTTTCTTATTCCACTGCTTTCCGGAATTCCCGGATTTTTTCTCCGAAGTGCGATACATCGGTGCAGAAAATGCTCGAAGTTCCCGCCACAAAAATGCTGGCTCCACAGGAACGCAGCGTCGCGCCGTGCTCCTTCGTAATGTTTCCGTCCACTTCTAAAATGATGTCCTCCCGGTGCATCTCCTGCAGAAATTTCTGCAGCTTTTCCGCCTTGCGCAGCGTACTCGGCACTATTTTCTGTCCGGCAAAGCCCGGATTCACCATCAGAAGATTGACGCCGTCGATATAATCAAGCACTTCCTCGATCTGCCCGATCGGTGTCGCCGGGTTGATCGCGAGGAACCGCTTGCAGCCGTACGGCACGAGGTAATCGAGCGCGCGCTGCACCTGGAAAGTGCTCTCATAATGAATCGTCACGATGTCCTCTTTGTGAATGCCGATCCACGGCAGCTTGTACTCCGGGTCTTTAATCATCAGATGAAGATCGAGCGGAATACTCGTCAGTTCCCGCAGTCCGCGGATGTAGTCGACGCCAAGGCCGAAGTTCGGAACGAACTCGCCGTCCATCACATCGATATGGAGATATTCGACTTTTTCTTTTTCAAATACATCGATCGTCGCCTGCAGATCCACAAGGTTTGAGCACATCATGGATGCCGATATCTGACTTTTTCTCATATTTTTCTACTCCCATGAAACCATTACTTTGCAGTATGGCTCTTTATGATTTTTCATCAGTTCCAGTCCGTCCATCAGCTTTTCGGACGGGAAACAGTGCGTGATCAGCGCCTGTGCCGGGATTTTCTTCTTCGAAAGCGCATCGAGTGCCTCCGTCCAGTCGCAGGCTTCATCTTTTTCATAAGAAGAATTCCACGTTCCCATCAGGTTCAGCTGTTTGCGCAGGATGCGCCAGTACACGTTCTTTTCCATCGCAAGATCGCCCGATGGATTTCCCATCAGCACGATGCTTCCGCCCGGTCTTGCAAGAAGAACTGCACTGGAAACGGCCTGCGGCGTTCCGACCGCTTCTACTACAACATCCGCCTGAATCGCTTTACTCTCCTCTTCCGTCACATATGAGATGCCCGGGATCTGTTCTGCGATCGCACGTTTTGCTTCGCCCCGTCCAATCACAAAAACGGTTTCGGCGCCGAGCGCTTTCGCCCACGCTGCCGCTGCAAAACCGATCA
>ERZ779820.2553-NODE-2553-length-9913-cov-6.959322_pt1 | contig 9913 bp, 9 predicted proteins | sample MGYA00511563_ERZ779820 | MGnify/ENA primary metagenome ERZ779820 (study PRJEB29588, sample SAMEA1964852) | human gut metagenome | biome: human gut; feature: human-associated habitat; material: faeces | place: Denmark | collected 2008/2010 ...
GCTGTCCGCAAAACATTATTTTTTTGGCTGATACTGCATATTGGATACGTTGTAGATCGTAATAAAGGCTTTGGGGTCTTCCCGATTGATAAAATTCATCAGCTTCTGATATTCGCTGTTGTCCACGATGGTAATGATCTCGTTGTGCTTTTCAAGGTTATATGCGCCGATGGCTTCGTACATCGTAGCACCGCTGTGCAGGTCTTCGATGATAAATTGACGAAGCTCCTTTTCTTTTTCGGTGATGATGCAGACCCGGCGTTTTCTGCTGTTGTCAAAGATGAAATGGTCCAGAACGATCCCGTTAAAATATGTACCAAGGACGCTCAGGACCACGGTTTTTTTATCATAGACCAGTGCAGCGGAAAGCGCTACGCACATTCCCGAGAGCGACATGGCTTTGCCCAGCTCAATGTGCAGGTACTTATTCATGATCTTCGCTACGATATCCAGTCCGCCGGAGGAGGCGTTGCGGTTAAAGAGGATGCTCAACCCAATGCTGACCACCAGGATATAGCAAAGCACATCCAGCTCCTGGCTGTCGGTCATGGAGTGGAAGTTCGGGAATAGGACCTCAAAAAGCCGCAGGAACACGGGCAGCAGGATGCTGGTGTAAACGGTCTTGGTGCCAAACTCTCGTCCGCAGGTTATAAAACCGATGATCAAAAGGACGATATTCAGGACCATTGTAATGGCAGACAGAGGAAGCGGGATAAAATTAGACAGCACGATGCCAAGGCCGGAAATACTGCTGACAGAAGTATGGCTTGGTACCAGAAAAAAGTATACCGCCGCTGCAATGATCGCTACAGCTGCGGTCAGGATCAGGATCTCCTTTAGGATCTCTGTGCGATTCGACTTCTTTTTTTCCATCTTTGTCCCTCCAAATTTCAGTGCGATATGCTAAGTATAGCACAGGGAACGCTGACAGAAAAGAGAATATGTATGCCGCTGTTGAGCGGCATGGCGGAGAAGCATTCTTAGATAAAGTCCGGGTAAAGTCGGGGTACAGTTCCAGTGCCTCAAACTCCGCATCGGTCATCCTGGCCAGCTTGTCTAAGGAAGCTAAAGTGTAGTTAAAAATTGTTGCAGATATCTTTTGCCATCCGGGGCCCTCGCTCTTTACTCGAAAAATAAAATTGAATAGTTCGTTGCAAAAAGCCCTTTTCTTATGGAAAAGGGCTTTTATTGTGCTATAATATTTATATAATGCTATTCCGGAGAAAAGGGCGAGGACGATATAGGTAAGACGATTTTTAATTGATTCCGTTCCGAATTTATTTGTGCAAAAGAAAACAGCACTGAAATCCAGTGCTGTTGCAGTCTCTAAAAGGTGGATTATTAGGGATACCACCATACCCTGCGGCGTAAAGCCTTATCTTAGAACTTCTGATGGATATTGATAAACCGATACGGTATCAATGATGTTTACTCTGATGGATATTGATAAACTGACACATCAAAAATCTAAGTTCAAGATTATTATAGCCGCTCAGAAAATGATTGTCAACGGGAAAGGAGTACAAATTATGCGGTATGTTTTAGGTTTGGATGTGGGTATCCAATCCGTGGGATGGGCGGTTGTACGCTGCGATGAACCTGCGCGTATTGAAGATTTTGGTGTGCGGGTATTTGACACCACCGAAAACCCAAAATCCAAAGACAACGCTAATCAGAACCGGCGGGCATTCCGGTCTGCAAGGCGGGTACTTCGCCGCCGGAGCCACCGGAAAGAGATGCTGAAAAAACATTTGGAGAAAATCGGTCTGCTTCATGAAGGGGAAGTAGAAGCGCTTTTTGAGTCTGGTCGGGCAGACCCGCTGCGGCTGCGTGTCAAGGGCTTGACAGAACAGCTCGCGCCGGCAGAACTTGCCGCCTGTTTGATCCATATCAGCAATCACCGCGGATATCAGGCTTTTTATAATTTGACAGAGGAAGAGTTGACGGATCTGCCAGCTTCTGAGAAAAAAGAGTATCAGCAGGAACTTAGCGGGATTGAGCAGGTGACCAGCATTATGGAACAAGGCGGCTACCGCTCGGTGGCCGAGATGATTTTGAACGATGAGGCTTTTGCTCCGGAAGATGCTGGACCGATGCGAAGCTACCGCAGTCACCCGTATAAAGAGATTCGCTATCCTATCAGCCGGGAGATGTTGAAAAAAGAAGCTGATGAAATTCTGCGTGTCCAGGCTGAATTCTATCCTTGTCTGAATGAGCCGTACCAGGTGACCTGGCGTAAAGAACGTCGGACTCCATCCAATCGTGAATTTTTGGAATGGTTGATATTCCGGCAGCGGGATTTCGAGGACGGCCCGGGTGATTGTGATGATGCTATGCGTAAATATACTGGTTTTTTGCAGGCATTAGGCAAATGTCCGTTTTATCGCAGCGAAAATCGCGGTCCCCGTATGACGGTACTGGGGGACCTTTATACCCTGGTCAACTCTTTGTCGCAGTATCGGTATCTGAATACTAAAACATCTGAACTTGGGCTTCCTAAGGCACTGGCGCAAGAGCTTTTGGAAAATGCTTTGAAGGATGCTGCATTGTCTGCCGATAAAATTAAGGAGCTTGCAAAAAAATACAATATCAAGATTGATAATAAGTCGGTAAAGACTGCAGATCGAGCCCCGAACTGCATCAAATTTATGTGCCGGGTCCGTCCTGTTTTGGAGAAGTATAACATTGATTGGGTATCTGCCCTTGGAGGAACTTCTTTGGAAGACGTGTTGGATGAGGGCACGATGCTAAACCAGATTGGACGGGTATTGTCGTTGTATCAGACGCCGCATCGCCGAAAAGAAGAACTGATGAAGATTTCCGGGGTATCACAGGATCTGGCAGAGCGGCTGACTGCAATTCGACTTTCAGGGACAGCCAAAGTCAGTGCGCACTATATGCAGGATGCGGTAAAGGCTTTTCAACTGGGAGAGCGGTATGGAGAGTTTCAGTGGAAGAAAATGAATGAGCTGGAACAGGCTCTGACTGGCCAAGCCAGAGGTGTACATGTCAAATTGCCGCCCTTCTCTGCTGATGCAGAATTTGCCAAAAACTCAGTGGTGATGCGCAGCCTTAACGAAACGCGAAAAGTCATCAATGCGATCATCGGGCAATATGGTTCTCCGTGGGCAATAAATGTAGAGGTTGCAAGTGAATTAGGCCGTTCCTGGGCTGAGCGGGCTGAGTGGGATAAAAAGAATAAGCAAAATTGGGACCAGAGCAAAAAAGAGAAGGCACGGATCTGTGAGATCATGGGCTACGATAGTCCCGACCAGGTAAAGGGGTCTATGTTGGAGCGATTCCGTCTTGCAGAACAGCAAAACTGGCAGTGCCTGTATACCGGAAAACCGATCACGGACAAACGAGCTGCACTGGACCCTAAAAACTATAATTTTGAGGTAGATCATATTATTCCGTTCTCCCTGATCCTGGATAATACCCTGCAAAACAAAGCATTGGTCTGTGCCGATGCCAATCAGACCAAAGGTCAGCGGACACCGCTGATGTATCTGCATGATGCGGCTCAGCGGGAGCAGTTTATTGGGCGAGTTAATCAGATGGCCAAAAACCATATCATTAGTGACCGGAAGCGCCAGTATCTGCTTTTGGATCAGCTGGAGAACAGCCAGCTTTTGGATGAATGGAAGAGCCGGAATCTGAACGATACGCGTTATATCGCAAAATATCTTCGTGGATATTTGGAACGTGAACTTGCCCCGGCGGCAGAGCACCGTACACCGTTTGTTTTTCCGGTCAAGGGCGGTCTGACCAGCCGCTTCCGCCGGGTCTGGCTGGATAAGGAGACCTGGGGAGGGGAGAATAAGGAAAATCTGCGTGACATAACTACCCTGCATCATGCGGCAGATGCGGTTGTGATCGCCAATATCTCCCCGGCTACTGCTTTGATCGCAGAGGACAATATGCGGCTGAACCGTATCCTGAAAAATAATCGCGGCAGGCAGACGCCGGAGTATTGCGCTCAGTTGGAGCGCAGTTTGCAAACACTGGAGCAATATTATCATATTCCCCGTGCGAAAGCAGAAGCCTATCTCAAACGTCAAAATCGGATATCAGCCCGGATTGCCAACCTGAATATCGAGGTGAATATCCGTTTTGGAAAACCCGGCGAGGAAATGGATCTGGATACATATCGAAGCAACGTTCTGCACTATTATCACGATGATGCGCCCTTTGCTTCCAATTTAATTCCGCCGCTTACCAGCCGTAAGCAGGAACGCAAGATCCAGGGCTGTCTGACCACGGGTAATGCTCTGGGAACGATGACGGTTGATGGTGAGCTGTATGAGGCTGAGCGCATCGACGTGATGAAGCTGACACAAAAAGATCTGCCCCGGCTTTGCACCAATGATGGCGACCTGCGGGACTCCCTGATGGAGCTGTTGGCGACAGCAGGAGATAAACCCTTGAAGGATGTGCTGCCGAAGCAGAGCGAAAACGAATTCCGTACCCAAAAGGGCCGTTTGATCCGTAAAGTAACCCTGAAGGGTAAGCAGCTCAGTCAGTACAAGATCAAGCAAATTGCGGAGAATAACTACTCGGTCCTTGATACTACGAAGTATTACTGCACGGAAGTCTATCGGGATACTGATGGTAAAACCAAGGTGCGGGCCATTGCCAGGGCGGATCTTGTGCGCAGAGATAAAAAGCTGTGGTTGACCTGTCCCTATCCCGCCGACTATGCGGAACATATCATGTATCTTTTTAAAAATGATTATATCCGTGTAGAGACGCCTAATGGCCTGCAATTTGAAGGTTTTTATCAAAGCCTCGCTGGAATCAAGCAGGCGAAGTTCAGAGGCATAGAGAAAAATGCTTCTGCATTGCGTCAATTTTCCATATCGGGGATTGCAACAGTAACAAAGTACGACATCAGTATTCTAGGGAAAAAAGGAGGGGAGATTCCATGTGGCGAACCCTTATCGTTACTTCCGGAGAAAAAATGACGGTTCGAGACGGGTGGCTGCATGTTTACAGCCCTCAGCAGGAAGCCCGCGTTCCCATTAGCGACCTATATTCTGTTGTGGTGGATAATAGACAGACCTTGCTAAGCATGGGGGTGTTGACACAACTGGCGCAGGCGGGGGTGCATGTCCTGCTGTGTGATGAGAAACACCTGCCTTGTGCAGAACTTTTGCCCCTATCACAGCACTATCGACCTTTGACGGTGCTGCAAAAACAGATGGATCTTTCGCAGTCCTTTAAGGATCTGCTTTGGCAGCGCATCATTACATCAAAGATCCAAAACCAGGCAAAAACACTTCGTTTGGTGGGGGCTAACAGGAGCAAGGCGCAAAAACTGGAGGAGTTGGCTCTTACTGTGAGTGCGGGAGATCGGGGAAATCGTGAGGCACAAGCAGCGAAACTGTATTTTCCTGCTTTATTTGGTGCCGGGTTTACGCGGACAATGGGCGATGTGACCAACGATGCACTGAACTATGGTTATGCCATTATCCGGTCAGCTGTTTCCAAAACACTGGCAGGATACGGATATTCCGGCGTTTTGGGGCTGCATCATATCGGGCCAGGCAACCCGTTCAACTTAGCAGATGACCTGATGGAGCCGCTGCGCCCATTGGTGGACCTATGGGTGGATGACCATTGCGATGATCTGTACGAAGAGCTGACCCGTACCAACCGACGCGAGTTGATTGGCCTTGTTAACCATATCATTCGGTTGGACGGTAAAAAAATGCGGGTGCGCTATGCGATCGATCGATATATCAAGAGTCTGACCAGTGCGATTGAAGGCAAGGATGCTGGGTTGCTGCTGTTGCCGGAACTGATCCGGAATGATCCCGCCTTTGAGGATGAACAGGATGGCTGAACGATTTATGCGATTGATGGTATTTTTTGATCTGCCTGTGGATACAAAAAAACGACGGAGAGATTATTCTCACTTCAGAAAAGCCTTGATCAACGATGGGTTTATGATGCTGCAATACTCGGTTTATGTGCGCTTGGCCCGCAACCATGACGATGCGCAGAAACATCTGCGCATCGTGGAGGAAAATCTTCCGCCAGCGGGTTCTGTCCGGGCGATGATCATTACCGAAAAGCAGTATACGCAGATGAAACTTTTGTGCGGGGAGCAGATGAAGGACGAACATTTCCTTGACACAAAAGATCTTATCGAGATATAATGTAGTAGATACAATATGGCCAAAACCGCAAGAACCACAATATCTTGCGGTTTTGGTTCTCTGATGGATATTGATAAACTGATACGGGTTGACGGCGGTGATCGCCATCATGGCGTTTTGGTTCTCTGATGGATATTGATAAACTGATACCGCATAGGTATCTGTTTCGCCGTCTTTTTCGTTTTGGTTCTCTGATGGATATTGATAAACTGATACGCAGGGCGTGATGTTCAAGGTTCCGGCAGGTTTTGGTTCTCTGATGGATATTGATAAACTGATACATCAATGCATGATATAATAGAGCCATAAAGGTTTTGGTTCTCTGATGGATATTGATAAACTGATACCGTCGATGTGCGTGAAGAAAAAGCAGATTGGTTTTGGTTCTCTGATGGATATTGATAAACTGATACCCGGAATTTGTAAATATGAGCCTCAAACCTGTTTTGGTTCTCTGATGGATATTGATAAACTGATACCGTTCGATATCGGTAGTCGGCCCAAGCTTCGTTTTGGTTCTCTGATGGATATTGATAAACTGATACGCACATCCGCGCCGCGCTTGCCTGCTACGGTTTTGGTTCTCTGATGGATATTGATAAACTGATACCTCGGGCGCTCTGCACCCGACTGCTCGCCAAGTTTTGGTTCTCTGATGGATATTGATAAACCGACCCCGAAGGCAAATAGAAGCAGCAGCCTTTAGATTAAAATGCTAGTGGATGGCCACCCTCTCCCCCAAAGAAGCAATCTGAGTAAAACATAGGGATGAAAACAAAATAAATAACGATAAACCGCTTGATATATACTTATGTTAGACAGGGAGCGATACATAGCTGCGGCTGATGTCCATCAGCTTTGCGGTCTCTAACTGTGTCAGAGGCGGCTGTCCAGCCAGGCCGTAGCGCAGGAGCAAAAGTTTGCGTTCCCGAGCGGGCAGCGATTCGATCACTTGACGCAGATGGCGGGCGTCATCCTGCCGCTCAAAGCCATCCTCCATGGAAAAACTGTCCTGCAAAACGTCCTCCAAGGTCAAGGCAGAGTCCTCCTTGCTGCTTTCCAGAGATTCTTGCAAGGAGACCATGACGACTGGTTTGCGGTCCCGCCGAAACTGCATTCGGATCTCATTTTCAATGCACCGGCTGGCATAGGTGGAAAAACGGGCTCGCCGGGTGGAGTCAAACGTATCCACTGCCTTCATAAGCCCGATGGTGCCGATACTGACCAGATCCTCCTGGTCACCGGGCAGCGCATAGTATTTTTTTATAATGTGTGCAACCAAGCGCAGGTTGTGCCGGATCAGCGTTTCCCGGGCATGGGGGTCCCCCGCACGAAGGGCGGCAAAGGCGGCAGCTTCCTCCCGCGCAGACAGCGGACGAGGAAAACTGCCGGACTCCAGGTGAAGCGCCAGGTACAAAAACTGGGTCGAAAAAAATTGCAGCAGTGTCAGCAGCATGAACAGCACCTCCGTAAAATAAGATAGGGTAGTAATTTTACTCTATGTTGTTTCTGTGCAGAACAGTCGGGAGAAGAGCAAACACAGTTTGGCGGAAACACCGGATACAGCTATTATTTCCAATAACTGCCTTGACGATATACAGAAAAAGGTATATACTCAAACTATGTCCAGCAAGGGGGCGAAAGCGCCTTTTCGGGACTGTTTGGATGGATGGCAGGCGGAAAAACCAGCGCATCCAAGTCAGATCGGATTTTGATTCACACAAGGGGACAAAGGGACACGAGAATGGGAAAATATTTTGGGACCGATGGCTTCCGCGGGGAAGCCGGAGTAACGCTGACAGCAGACCATGCGTATAAAGTGGGACGTTTTCTGGGGTGGTACTACAATACGCTCCGGGAGCAGAACGGTAATACCGACCCTGCCCGGATCGTGATCGGCAAGGATACCCGCCGCAGCTCCTATATGTTCGAGTACAGCCTGGTCGCGGGCCTGACAGCCTCCGGGGCGGATGCCTACCTGTTGCATGTTACGACTACCCCGTCCGTGGCCTACATTGCCCGCGTGGATGACTTCGATTGCGGCATTATGATCTCCGCCAGTCACAATCCGTACTACGACAATGGCATCAAGCTAATCGACTGCTACGGCGAGAAAATGCCGGAGGAGACCCTGTTGCTGGTAGAGGACTACATCGATGGCAAGCTCCATGTATTTGACAAGGACTGGCCGGAGCTGCCTTTCGCTCATCGTGAGCATATCGGCTGCACTGTGGACTATGTGGCAGGGCGCAACCGCTACATGGGCTACCTGATCTCGCTAGGCATCTACTCCTTTAAGGGTGTCAAGGTCGGTTTGGATTGCGCCAATGGTAGCTCCTGGAGTATCGCAAAGTCCGTGTTCGATGCGCTTGGCGCAGATACCTATGTCATCAATAATAATCCGAATGGTCTGAATATCAATAACAATGCAGGTTCAACCCATATCGAGGGCCTTCAGAAGTTTGTTGTGGAGAAGGGTTTGGATGTTGGTTTTGCCTTCGATGGTGACGCCGACCGCTGCCTGTGCGTGGACGAGAAGGGCAATGTTATCACTGGCGACCATATCCTATATATCTATGGCTGCTATATGAAAGAGCGTGGCAAGCTGCTGACCAATACTGTGGTTACGACTGTCATGTCCAACTTTGGTCTGTACAAAGCGTTTGATGAGCAAGGTATCGGTTACGCCAAGACTGCTGTGGGCGACAAGTACGTATACGAGTACATGGCGAAGAACGGCTGTCGTATCGGTGGTGAGCAGAGCGGTCATATCATCTTCTCCAAATATGCCAGCACCGGCGATGGTATCTTAACCAGTCTGAAGATGATGGAAGTCATGCTGGCTAAGAAGAAGCCGATGAGCGAGTTGGCGGCACCGCTGAAGATCTATCCGCAGGTGTTGGAGAATGTTCGTGTGACCGATAAGAAGGCTGCACAGAATGATCCTGTTGTTCAGGAAGCTGTGTCTAAGGTTGCTGAAGCACTGGGCGATACTGGTCGTATTCTGGTGCGTGAGTCCGGCACTGAGCCGGTGGTTCGTGTTATGGTGGAAGCACCTGACCACGATACATGCCAGAAGTATGTTGACGAAGTGGTCAACGTGATTTGCGAAAAGGGATATAAGGCGTAAAGTCAATGACGACTCTGGCAGTTCCCGGAGTCGTTTTGCATAAAAGGGAAAGTATAATAGATTAAATAACGGGAGGGATAAACCTATGTGTGGAATCGTTGGTTTTACAGGAAACCGACAGGCAGCACCTATCCTGCTGGATGGTCTGTCGAAACTGGAATATAGAGGATATGACTCGGCCGGACTGGCTGTCCGTGACGGAGAAAATCTGGCACAGGTCGTGAAAGCGAAGGGGCGCCTGTCCAATCTGATCGAGAAAACAGATGGCGGCAAGGCATTGAAAGGAACCTGTGGTATTGGTCATACTCGTTGGGCGACCCACGGTGAGCCGAGCCAAACCAATGCACATCCGCATGTTTCCGGCAACTGCACTCGTTCTGGTTCTGGTCCAGTCGAATCTGAGGTCGTCGGTGTACATAACGGTATCATCGAGAACTATACCGAACTGAAAGAAAAGCTGCTGAAGCATGGCTACACATTCTACAGCCAGACTGATACGGAAGTAGTTGTTAAGCTGGTTGATTACTATTATAAGAAGTATAACCTTGGCCCCATCGATGCTATTGCTAAGACGATGGTGCGTGTCCGTGGTTCCTATGCTTTGGAGCTGATGTTCCGTGAC
>ERZ779820.2561-NODE-2561-length-9895-cov-13.386077_pt1 | contig 9895 bp, 6 predicted proteins | sample MGYA00511563_ERZ779820 | MGnify/ENA primary metagenome ERZ779820 (study PRJEB29588, sample SAMEA1964852) | human gut metagenome | biome: human gut; feature: human-associated habitat; material: faeces | place: Denmark | collected 2008/2010 ...
TCGACCGTATCAGCCGTTCCATTCTGGACTTTGCCAACATGATGGAGCTGTTCCAGCAGTACAATGTGGAGTTTGTGTCCTCTACGGAAAAGTTTGATACCTCCACGCCGATGGGACGGGCCATGCTGAATATCTGTATCGTGTTCGCCCAGCTTGAACGGGAAACGATACAGAAGCGGGTAACGGACGCTTACTACTCCCGCAGTCAGCGGGGCTTTAAGATGGGCGGGAAAGCCCCTTACGGCTTCCATACGGAGCCTATCAAGATGGACGGTATCAACACAAAGAAGCTGGTGGTAAACCCGGAGGAAGCGGCCAATATCCGGCTGATGTTTGAGATGTACGCCCAGCCCACAACTTCCTACGGGGACATTACCCGGTACTTTGCCGAACAGGGGATTTTGTTCCATGGCAAAGAGCTGATACGCCCCACGCTGGCGCAGATGTTACGCAATCCTGTCTATGTGCAGGCAGACCTTGATGTGTACGAATTTTTCAAAAGTCAAGGTACAGTCATTGTCAATGACGTTGCCGATTTTACGGGCATGAACGGCTGCTATCTGTATCAAGGGCGAGATGTAAAGGCCAGCAAGAAAAACGACTTAAAAGACCAAATGCTGGTACTGGCTCCCCATGAGGGTATCGTCCCCTCCGACACCTGGCTGACCTGCCGCAAGAAGCTGATGAACAACATGAAAATCCAGTCTGCCCGGAAAGCCACCCACACATGGCTGGCAGGAAAAATCAAGTGCGGGAATTGCGGGTATGCTCTTATGAGTATCTACAATCCCTCCGGCAAACAGTATCTCCGCTGCACGAAACGGCTGGACAATAAAAGCTGTCCTGGCTGTGGGAAAATCATCACTTCGGAACTGGAAGCGGTTGTTTATCAGCAGATGGTAAAGAAGCTGGCAAGCTACAAGACGCTGACAGGAAAAAAGAAAGCGGCAAAGGCAAACCCGAAAATCACCGCCCTGCAAGTGGAACTTGCCCATGTAGACAGCGAGATTGAAAAGCTGGTGGACAGTCTGACGGGGGCAAACAATGTCCTGTTCTCCTATGTGAATGTGAAGATAGCGGAACTGGACGGGCGCAAGCAGGAACTTCTGGCAAGGATAGCGGAGTTGACTGTGGAGGCCATCAGCCCGGAACAGGTCAGCCAGATTTCCGGCTACCTCGATACCTGGGAGAATGTATCTTTTGATGACAAGCGGCGTGTGGTGGATTTGATGATCACCACCATAGCCGCCACAAGCGACAGCTTGAACATCACATGGAAAATCTGACTGGCGGCACCCCTCCCGTCAGATACCTACCCTGTGTAGTCCCTTGTAAACTGTACTTTTTTATAGTTGACATAAATTTTGCTGGAGAGAAGACTGTTGCGATCCCAAATGACCAGAATCTTAAAGTAGGTTCCTTGAGGGTTTTCAGCCGTTTTTGACTGTTCGTTTAAGCTATCGGAAATACGACTGAGCATTTCTTCCAGATTTTTAAGCGATTGAGGTTTGGGCTCTTCTTCATCGGGAAATCTTCCGCGGATGAAGACAACTGGGAACTGATGCTCACATTTGATTCTGTAGGCGAGGTTTGCCAAAACAACAGATTTACCGCTGTAAGAACTGCCAGGGAGTAAGGTGACTTTGGTTGTGGAAATTATATCCGATTGTTCCAGATTCGCCTTGGTTTTATCGTAGATATTTTTATCCAAATCAGCACCACGGGGCAGATACCAGTTGTTTTTTGCGTGAAAGCCTTTCCAATAGGGATCAAGGGAATCATTCCCGTGCGCAAGGAACGTTATTAACTCAGTCTTGCGGCCCTCCTCTGTAACAGGTGGATTACAACTCTCGATGTCATCTCCCAGAAAGCTGACGTTGGGCAGGGGTGTTTCATAGTCCCGAAGGATATTATCTGGCAAAGAAAAAATCTTTTTGCGGCCGGCGCACTCTAATGTGACAGACAAGTGCTCATCGTTGGAAATGCTGTCTGCGGACCATTCGTATGACTCTTCCTTATACTGTTCCAGAGCCTCTTGGATGTTTTCACGCAGTGTGCCGGAAAAAAAGTGAATGTTGCATTTGCTGCCGTCCTCTTTAAGACGTTTGTTGATTAGTCTTACGGATCGGGTGTCTTGGAGTTGGTCGTTGTCCACGTCAAAAAAATAAATGGGATTGTCATGCCAGCTTGCAAGATCGGGAAGAAAATCTTCTTCCTGAAACCAGTCTCCATCAGGGTCCCACCCGTCAACCACAAGAACAGCGCTTCCGCCATTGATCTTTGCTTTTATGGCAGACCATGCCACCTTCGCCTTGACACCAAATGAATCGAGATCGTCAACGCTTTTTGGCGGCTGGCTGTCGGAATCGTGGCTGTCACGGTCATAGCACCCGAACAGGTGCAGGCGATGCTTGGGTGCCTTTGTAAAGATGTCCTGCGATAAATGATCGATTTTGGCCGGGATAAGCTCAACTCCTTGACAATTTATCATCTTCTCCGGACTGGAGGTGATAAATAAATTCCAAGGGAGATTTACAAGCTCGGAGAGAAAAGGAACGGAAACGGAAACGGAAAGGTCAGCGGCTGTATCATAGATTTGGTCAATGCTATCGGAATGATCTTCAAGCAAATTCCGCCAGCTGTGTATCGAATCGGAGCAGCCGGCTTCCGCGTAAAGTTTATCAAGATAGGAATTTTTGTTGAGAGACTCCCGCTGATAGGCCTGTCCCAAGAACAGGTACGAGGGCTTATTGTATATATATTCCAACAACTCCCGGGCTTCGGTTTCAGTCATGCGATCCATAAGAAAAGACCTCCTTCTGTGGAAATAGTACATATTTGAAACTGGGATCACGGTGGGAAAAGCCAACCTCACAAAGCAATGTTGCTGCCGGGTGAATGCGCGGCTGTCGGTGCATACGCTGTGAAGAATACTGCATGCTGAATTGTAATAAGTGTAGCATATTTTGAACAGAAAGTCTATGATTTTTGTTTGTAGTGTACAAGACTGAATCGCTGCTATGAAATTAGTTCTTTGCGATAAAATGATACGTGCCGTAGCTAGGCGATTCCAGAATCCCGGCAGCAGTCAGTTCCCGAATCACCAGATTGGCGCGGCTGTTTTTGACGTGGAATACATCCGCAACATGACTGGTGCGGAATTCGTATTCATATCCATAGCGGCGGAACAATTCCAGTATCTTTTCCTTTGTGGATGCCTGCATCCGCAGCTTGGATAAGTCATGCTCCAGCTTTTCAATAGGGGTGAAGAATGCAGAAGTTTCCACATTTTGCGGAGAAGTTTCCACGTTTTGAGCGGTAGTTTCCATGTTTTGCGCGGAGGTTTCCACGTTTTCAGAATCCATAGAAAGCTGCGTTGGCGCTGCGACGCTTCGATTGGGCAGCGTTACAAGGAAAAACGTGCTGTCGGAGTAAAATATCGGCTTTTGCGCACACTCGGCGTAGGAGGTCATAATGCGGTCAATGCCGCTGCCGCGCCGCTCCATGTAGTGCAGGCGGGAAAATACATCTGAAATGACCTGATTGCGCCGCATGGAGGGAATGTGCTGCAGATCCATGTCTTGGATGCGGCGTCCATTAGCCATGCCGCCCGGTGAGGAAATCTCCATGCGGTCATCGAACATTTCGATGTGGATTTCCGAGCCAAGCACCTGATAATCGCGATGGATTAACGCATTTACCAGTACCTCTCGGACAGCCTTGTAGGGGTAGTCGCTGCGCTCTTCGCGGGTCATGCCGCGGATGCTCCACGGATTTTTGCTGTTGTTGCGGATGAAGTCCTCCGCGTTTTGCAGCAGAGAGATTAGGCTGGCTCCCTGATATTCCTTATCGTCCAGCGCATCAGCATCGATGTTGCCTTTGTGTGTGCCTTTCCAGCGGGTACAAAATATACGCGACTGCGACAGCACGCCCTGATCACATAAAAGCAGACCGCCGTTTGTGACTTGACCGTCCTCGGTGACAAGGGTGGTAGAAAGCAAATCCTTGTCGGGTTGGAAATCTTCTTTAAGAGCATTCTTGAAGGTAGCAGCCAACAGCGTAAAGCTGACATCTCCCATGTGATAAGGCGACGGCAGGGCATCGAAGGTCTTATTCATGCCCTTCAAAATCAAGGCGCTTAACTGCTGACGAGAGGTTTCCTCCGACTGATCGCCATTGCGGATGTAGGCGACGCAGACACCCTCGAAGCGGTAGTAGTATGGATAGGCAGGACCGTTCTGAATCTCTAAATCAATGCAGATTTTATCGTCCTCGGAAAAGGCATGAAGTTGATACCGTGGCGTCGGGTCAATACGCGCTTTGATAAGCTCCGTGATTTTGCTGATGACTTCCTGCGGGTTATCTAAACCGCATACTTCACGCGGATTATCGCGGACACCAAACACGATATGCCCGCCAAAGCTGTTGGCAAATGCAGAAACGGATTTCAGCCAGCTGCGAGGCTTTTTGATTTCCAGTGCCTCTTTGTAGTCAACGGAGGAACTCTCCAAGAGTAAGTCATTCAGATTCACGGTATCACCTGCCGATGTGTTTTTGTTGCGGAGTTGAGGTTTGCCAGTAATTAAATTATACTACGCCCAAAGCGTCAAGGCAATCGTAAGTTGTACTCTCTGGTGTTAAGTTGTACACATTGCCGTAAGATCACAGAGGGAAAAATTCCTCCTTTTGTGGTTTTACGGATAGGATACGATAGTATCTTAGTATTTTATTTATTTAGTTATTTATTTGTGTTGGATTTACCTGTACAGGGAAATCCTGTTCAGGTAAATACCTTCGCGGTAAAATAAAAAAATCCCCGGAAAGCGGGGAATTTGGGGTGGTATTTGGCTGGACGGACACCGCGCCGATGCGGTTTGAATGCGCCCAAGCAAGGGCGTTTCTCGCGGTGACGGGGGCGGTGTGCGGGAATGTTGCGGGTTGGGTTTGCATACAACTTCTTGCCGGAGAGTAAAACCTATATACTGGTTCATTGGGCTTTTCCTGTGCGAAAACCCTGTGATGTAAGTACCCGCATTTCTCAATGAAACCAAAACTGCGCATTGATTTGATTGGAGTGTGCGAGAATCCGTCTCACGAATTTGCCCCCAAAACTGCCCCCCAAAGGGGTTGGAACGGTTCAGCACCGTATAGCACCCTTTTGTACACATGGGACAAAAGCTGTTTTACCCTTTGGTACACAATACCACTAAACCCAACAAAACATCACTGTAACGCACAAATTTTGGATTTCTCATAACCCGGAGGTCGCAGGTTCAAGTCCTGTCTCCACAACCAACAAAAGCTCGTTGAAACGACAAGTTTCAACGAGCTTTTTTTACCTTATGGCAAAAGTGGTAACAATCTGGTAACTTTGCCCCCAAAATGACCCCAAAACGGGAAAGTGACTGCGCCCGGACGGTTGATTTTTTCAACCATCCGGGCGCTTTTTGTGGATAAATTTTGCGGAGTTGGCAGGTAAATATAGGAGCGGTCAACCTGCTTTGACGAGTACCAACACGCTGTTGTTTGGTATGACGATCTGTTCCTGTTTGGTGGGAATGGGCGGGTTCTTGTATTGGCGCAGGGCTTTTTTTGATTTGCTGTTTGACCTCCAGAAGGGTGCTTGTTGTGTCTATTACCTTCTATATGGATGGGGTGTTTCCTTTTGCAGCATTCGCCACAGCGTTGTGCGGCTGATGCCCAAGCGCTCAGCAGCACGTTTCTGGTTGCCGTTTTCGGCTTGCAAGGCCTGTTGCACGGCAATTTGCTCAATCTCTTCCAGCGTTAGGTCAACGGGCAGAGTGTGGGTTTGGGGAACGGCACCTGGGTAGAAGGTACATTCCCGTTTCAACTGGTCGCGCACGGTCTCCACGGAGATATAAGGCGTCGTCGTGTGCAGCACCAACTCGTCCAGCACGCGGCAGAACTGGTCGTAGTTGCCAGGCCAGCTGTACTCCGTCATACATAAGTTCGCCTCCGGCTCAAAACCGATGACTGCACGGGCGTTGCGCATATTCAGGGTACTGATATACAACCCCGACAAGCGCGGAATATCTTGCAGATGACTGCGCAGCGGCGGCATTTGCAGCATCAGGCAGTTCAGCATATCTACCAGTCGGGCATAGTGAGAGTGCATCGTTCCGGAACTGGAGCTACTGGCGACAAAGAAGAGCCGGTTGCGCTCCTGCGTATGCAGCGCCATTATGGTGGAGAACAACTCACTGAACTGCTCGTCAGTCAGCGCCTCCACATGGCTCATCATAAGGGTGCAGCCGTCACCCATCAGGGGGGAACGGTCACTCGCCATCAGATATTTCCAGCCGGGGCGCATGAGCATGGCACAGTCAATCTTGATGAGCGGCGCGTTAGAAAGCGGCCCTTTGGCGTAGAGCATCTGCACCATCTGGGGCTTGGCTGTGCCCGGTTCACCGTAAACGACAAGTGGGCGATTGCTTTGCAAATATTGCTCCAGTGTCAGGTTGGCGGTGGAGAAAGACTGGGTAATGCCATAGAAACTGTCAAAGAAAGTATCTACTGCCTGTTGGCGATCCGAGTAGGCGATGCCGTATTTTTCCAGCGGGATGGACAGCCGACTCTTTTCGATTGTGACGACATGGCGCAGAGCCCCTTCCATTTGGATAGGGGTGCTCTGCAAAGCATAATGGATGCCATTCTCTTCAAGGCAGCTGCGGTGGGGCTCGGCGGTGCGCTGCATAATAGCTGAGTGTGCCTTTGCCAGCACGCTGTCGGGGAGCTCGGGGGAGAGCGAGACGAACAGATCTTGTCCGGCCTCGTCGCTGACAAGGGTGTCATAGGGCATGGCACGGATGACGTCCTGAAAAAACTGCGCCAGCTCCAGCGCTTTACGGCGGGCCAGTCCCTCCTGTACTGCGGTGTTCAGCGCATCCTCCACACTCTCGATACCGGAGGTGATGAGCAGGGCAGGAATGCCGTATTCCTGTGCCAATGAGTTAGTGACAACGTCGCACAGCACCATCTGGCAACCAGAATTTTCCAACCCCTGCAAAATAGTGCGGGCTTCTTTCTGGTCGTGGATGGTATAAATATCCACATTATAGCGCAGTACCTCACACAGAAACGTGGCGTTGCGGGTGATGGCCGGGAAGCCGATGACGGCGTATTTACAGTTGTGATTCTCTGCCAGCTTGATAGAACGCAGGATGTCGTAGACAGACAATGGGATGTCCACGACCTTTAAATCTGTACAGCGGCGGATAGCCTCCGCTGTGCCGCCGCGGGAGAGGATGACGTCGTACTCCTCCTGCGCAGTTTGGGCGGCGGCAATCTCTGCGCCGGCAGTCAGATTGCCGACATGTACGTCGATTTGCAAATCGTCGCAGGATTCTGCAGCCTGCTGCATCAGGCTGGCAATACCCTCGTAAGGGGCGATGCCCAGAATTTTGATGGGGCGCATGGTAGAGATCCCCCTTTTTATTAACTGTTTGAAATTGTAACTTTATCATAAGTGATTCGTGTTGCAAAGTCAATCATAAAAATAAAATGGTTTCAAAAAGAAACACAAAACAAGCAAAAAACGAAACAAAAACAGTTGACGAAACGGGACGACAATGGTAAGATTTAGACAAATCCGAGAGACACAAGCAGAAACGATGCAGTTAAATGTACAAATGATGCAAAACGAGATGTAACAAAATGGAACACACAGGAGGAAAAGATGGCACGGCTGACAGTTATCGCAGACGATTTGACCGGCGCACTGGATACAGGTGTACAGTTTGCCAACCGCTGTGTTTCCGTTCGGGTGGCGGCTGTGAACGCTGCTGCCGTGCCTGAGGAAATCTTCCATGCAGATGTTGCAGTCATTGATGCGGAGGTTCGCCACAAGACATCGCAGCAGGCCTACAATATCTGCTGGGGACTTGTGCAGCAGGCGCTGCGCTGCGGAACAGACACCGTTTACATCAAAACGGACTCTGGTCTGCGAGGCAACATCGGCGCCATGTTTCAGGCGGCGCTGGATGCCGGCGGTGCGGCGGCTGCATACTATGCACCGGCACTGCCGCAGATGAATCGCCTCACACGCGGCGGCATCCAGTACATTGACGGCGTACCCATCAACAAGAGCGTGTTCGGGCAGGATCCGTTTGAGCCGGTTCACTCCCCTTACGTGAAAGACCTTTTTCGGAACTGTCGGGCAGCGATCATCAGCTGCAGGCCCCGCGCTCTGCCGCCTCCGCCGCAGCACGGTCAGCAAATCGTCATCTGTGATGCCGAGAAGGATACGGACTTCCGGTGCATTGCCATGGAACTGCAGCGTACAAATGGCCTGAAAATTTTGGGCGGCTGCGCAGGGTTTGCGGCAGTGCTGCCGCCTTTTCTGGGGCTGGAGGGTGGGCCAATCAGCCTGCCCCGCATCAACGCGCCGCTCTTGGTACTTTGCGGCAGCTTGAACCCGATTACAAAGAGGCAGCTGGAATACGGTGCCGCCCACGGCGGTGTGCGTATCTCCCTGCAGAGTGAGCAGCTTGCCGCCGGCTACTTTGAAAGCCGCGCGGGGCAGGATTTCTTGACACAAATCGAGCAGCGGATGCAGGGCGGCTGCGATATGCTGATCGACACCGATGGCACCGAGACCGCCGAGGATGCTGATACAGCCGAACAACTGCGCGGGCAGATCGCAGAACAGCTGGGGCTGCTGATGGCGCTGCTGCTGGAACGCCCCGCCGCAGACAACTATCTGCCGATGATCATCGGCGGTGATACGCTGATGGGCTTTATGCAGCAGTTGCCGGAGGCAGAGATCTCACCCTTGGGAGAGGCTGCACCGGGCGCGGTGCTCTTTATGGCGCTGATGGCCGGTCATGTTTCCCGCATTATCGTCTCCAAGTCCGGCGGATTTGGAACCGAGGACCTGCTCAGCAGGATACGTCAGAATTTACAGAAAGGAACGGAAGATGAAGCAATATCAACTTGCCATGCCGCAGCAGGTATATAGCGGTGAGACTGCGATGCAAGCGCTGGAAACGCTGGCATCCGGGCACGAAAAAGCGGCTGTCTTTACAGATGCGGGCATTCGGGCTTCCGGCATTCTGGAGCGCCCACTGGCCGAACTGGACAAAGCGGCTGTACCCTATATAATTAACGATACTTTGCCCGCGGAACCTACTTGCGATCAGGCACAGCAGGTCATTGATACTTTCCGCGAGAGCAACGCAGACCTGATTGTCGCTGTAGGAGGCGGCAGCGTAATGGATATTGCCAAGTTGGCATCCATCACGGCAGATGGAAGTTGCACGGTGCGTGACCAACTGAAAAACCCGCGTATCGGTAAAAAGACGGTCACCACCGTTATGATCCCCACCACGGCGGGTACCGGCTCTGAGGCGACGCCCAACAGCATCGTGGCGGTACCGGAAGAACAGTTGAAAGTCGGCATCGTCAACCCCGAAATGATTGCGGATGGCTCCGGCAGAACCTCGAACTCATCCACCCGCCAGCGGGCAAGGCGAATGTGCAATCAATGGGAACTACCCTGCTGGATCGTGAAATTAGGCAAGCACTGATGGATGCTGAACCTGATGCGGATGCTCTAATCACTAAAATCCTGCACCGGGCGGAACTGGAATATAAATTCTGCTCAGCAGGAGATGCCGACCCGGCAACCTTGCTGATACAAAAGGCGTGTACCGAGTATAAGCCGACAGAGGGATTTCCGGAAACCTTTTATAAAGAAGTTGTCAGCAAGGTCATCCTGTACCGAGACACCCACATTGAATTCAAACTGCAGAACGGACAAATTGTGTAAGGGGAAAAGCCATGAGCAACATGAGAATCATTGAGATTCCTGCTTCTATGAGGGAAAGCGCCGGACGGAAAAACACGGTGCGCAAGCTGCGGGTGGCGGCCTACTGCC
>ERZ779820.2564-NODE-2564-length-9886-cov-3.170888_pt1 | contig 9886 bp, 8 predicted proteins | sample MGYA00511563_ERZ779820 | MGnify/ENA primary metagenome ERZ779820 (study PRJEB29588, sample SAMEA1964852) | human gut metagenome | biome: human gut; feature: human-associated habitat; material: faeces | place: Denmark | collected 2008/2010 ...
AGATTGAAATATGGGTGGCAAGATTTACCCTATTGGTATACAGAATTTTGAGAAAATCTCATCTACCAGATCATCTTCAACCGACTCACCAATAATTTTTCCCAGTTCCTCATATGCACCCATTAAATCAATGGAATAAAAATCTTCCGGCATACCATCTTTGATAGTCTGAATCACCTGTTGCAAATGTTTTAACGTAATTTGCAAAGATGTCTTTTGTCTGACATTAATCGTATACACTTCATCGTTAAATGTAACCTCTCCCTGGAAGAACATATCCTTAATGGTGTTCTCCAACTCCCGAATACCAATTCGTTCTTTTGCAGATATGGATATAATTTTTTTATCAATCTGTTTTTGAATCATATCTACAGTAACCTTTGCCTCAAGGTCAGATTTATTTAAAAGAATGATTGCTTTCTTATCCTGAAGCAGATCCATAATTTCATAATCACTGTCATCTAAATCCGTGGATGCATCAATGACGTAAATAACAAGATCTGCATTTTCTGCATATTTCTTTGCTCGATCCACACCAATCTTTTCTACAACATCACTCGTGTCCCGGATTCCCGCTGTATCCATAACATTTAAAGTGATTCCATTTAAATTAATCTGCTCTTCCAGCACATCTCGTGTTGTTCCTGCAATCTCTGTAACAATGGCTTTTTCTTGTCCAACCAGAATATTCAACAATGAAGATTTTCCCGCATTTGGTTTACCCACAATTACAGTATTGATTCCTTCCCTTAAAATTCGGCCATTGTCGAAGGTTTTTAAAATGTTATCAACGTTATACACTTGGTTATCCACAATTTTCAACAATTTTTCGGGATAATTATCCAAAGAGATATGTTCCGGATCATCCAAAGCAGATTCAATAAACGCTATTTCATGCAATATCTCTTCCCGAATTTTCTTGATATCCACCAAAACAGAACCTTTTAACTGATTTAGTGAACTTTTTAATGCAAAATCGTTCTTTGCGTTGATAACATCAATAACAGATTCTGCCTGGGTAAGATCAATACGTCCATTCAAAAACGCACGCTTGGTAAATTCGCCAGGCTCTGCCGGACGCGCTCCATTCTTTATCACAGTTTCCAATATACGTTTCATAACATATACACCACCATGACAATCAATCTCAACGGTATCTTCTCTTGTATATGAGTTCGGAGCTTTCATTAAAAGTACCATAACTTCATCTACAACTTCATCCTCATCATAAATATATCCATAATGTATTGTATGACTTTTGCATTTACTGATTTTTTTCTTTCCATCTTTTGAACGATAGATTCGATCAATAATATCTAATGTATCCTCACCGCTGATTCGGATAATACCAATCCCGGAAGGACTCATCGCAGTTGCAATTGCTGCAATTGTATCTGAATTCATGATTTTACTCACTCCTGTTAAGTAATTTCTAATCTAATGATAGCGATATTCATTATATCACATATCCATAAACATTTTAATGTGTATTTTATAAATAAAGAAAATGGGCACCCAAAGGTACCCATCTTCTCAACTTTTATTATCTCTTTAATGTAACAACTACATGTCTGTAAGGCTCATCACCCTCGCTATGTGTTGTTACATATCGGTCATTCTGTAATGCAGAATGAATAATTCTTCTCTCAAAAGGATTCATTGGCTCAAGAGAAACCGGTCTCTTTGTACGCTTAACCTTATATGCAATATTCTTTGCAAGGTTCTCTAATGTATCCTTTCTTCTTTTACGATAATCTTCTGTATCAATTTTTACTTTATAATATTCTTCAGACTGTTTATTTACAGCAAGGCTTGTCAGATACTGTAGAGAATCAAGCGTCTGTCCTCTTTTTCCAATGAGAATTCCCATATCATCGCCCTTTAATTCGATATCAATGGTATGCTCAACCTCATCAATTTTGATAAGAACTTCAACTTCCATTTTCATAGCTGCAAATACGGAACCTAAGAATTCTCTAACGCTTCCTTCAAGTGAATATTTCTTACGAGCTTTAATTACAGCATTTTTGCTTCCGATTCCGAGAAAACCGGTACTTCCCTTTTCAATAACTTCATATTCAATCTGGTCACTTGTTGTTCCAAGCTGAATGGATGCCTCCGTGATGGCATCATCAACATTTTTTGCAGAAACTTCAATATACTCCATATGAATGCCCCCTCTTATTTGCGATTGTTCTTTTCATTAAATTCTTTCACTAAATTTGCCTTTGAAGCCATACTTCCTGCTTTTGCATTTGACTTCGCAGCCTGTGCTTTTTCTAATTCAAGCTCTTTTTCTGCAGAAGAAACATTTACGTTAGCTTTTGACTCAATGTTTCTTGTCTTAATCATTGCTGCCTGACGAATCTGATCCTCAGAAATGCCAAGTTTTTCTCTCTTCTTCTTTGCTTTTTCCTGATTCTTTTTCATAATATCATCAAGATCAAGATTCTCAATGTGCTTATTAACAAAGAACTGCTGAACTGCACGAACCAATGCACTTACAACCCAGTAAATACCCAAACCGGTTGGTGTAATAAAGCAGAAGAACAATGACATCAATGGCATCATTGTATTCATGGTTTTCATCTGCTTTGCCATCTGATCATTATTTCCACCAGCCTGTGGCATAAGCTTAATATTCAATAACTGTGTTGCATAAGCCAATACCGGAATCAGTAATGCAAGAACAAGCACAATCCACTCATGACCTGCAAAAGATGTCTTAATAATATTCCAAGGTGTATCAGAAATATTAATCTTTCCAAATGCATAGTTAAATTTATTAATATGTGGTGTAATTTCACCTACAGCACTTCCAATGTTGTCGAAATAAGAAGTAAGTTTCTCCCATCCTGATTTTGGCAGCTTGTACAATACATCAATGATGTAATTGTTCAAAGCACTTGTATCTTTTGTCGTGAAATCAACAGAAACCGTTGTAATCTTATAATCTGTAACGATTTTCTGCATAATATCCTGAAAACCGGATGTATTGCTGATTACATCAACGACACTTCCAGAAACAACTTTTCCATTGCTAAGGACACCAAAATAATCCTTAATCGAAGTAATGTATGCAGGAATATTATAAAATACACGATATAAAGCAAACAGCAATGGCATCTGAATCAACATCTGAACACAGCTACCCATCGGTGATACACCATACTTCTGATAAATACGCTGTGTCTCTTCGTTCATTGCCATCATAGCTTCCTGATCCTTACGATTACCGTACTTTTCTCTTAAAGCATTCAACTCAGGCTGCATCTTCTGTGATAATTTTGAAAACTTTTGCTGCTTAATGGTCAATGGAAGCAAACATGTATAAATAAGAATTGTGATAATCACAATACTTATTGTAACGCTTTCCACACCTGTTAAATGATATACAATATCATAGATCCCATTCATGATCCATCCAAGCACCTTCGCAATAGGTCCTAAGATTGAACCGGGATATGCTGTCAATTCTATGGCTGACATAAAAACCTCCGTTATGGAACCGGATCATATCCGCCCTTAGAAAAAGGATTGCATCTTAATATTCTCCATGCAGCCAATGCGCCACCCTTCAGCGCTCCATACTTCTGTACCGCCTCAAGACCATAACAGGAGCATGTCGGATAATACGGACATTTTGTCGACTTCATTGGAGAAATATACTTCTGATAAAATTTAATCAGTGCAATAAATAATTTTTTCAACGGGATTCCATCTTCTTTTCAAACTTAATCAACATGAACTATTTTGTGAAGACGTCCAAGATGCATAAGTGCGCTTTCTACCTCATGGTATGAAATATTTCGCGCTGTAGCTCTTGCGATGACTACAATGTCTAAACCACTATCAAACATGTCTTCATGTAGTCGGTAACTCTCTCGAATTAAACGAGTAAGATGATGTCTTATAACACTATTTCCAACTTTTTTACTAACTGATATACCTAATCTGTTTTTTTCTGTATGATTTTCTAAAATATATACAACAAGAAAACGGTTCGCATAAGACTTGCCGTTTCTGTAAACATTCTGAAAATCAATATTTTTCTTTAATGATTCTGAAAATTTCATTTGAAATTATCCTTCTAAAATTGCATCATAAAAGAAGAAAAGACCACAAAATTGTGGCCTAAGCTGATAATTTTTTTCTACCTTTTAATCTTCTTGCAGCCAATACTTTTCTTCCGCCTGCAGTACTCATTCTGCTTCTGAAACCATGAACTCTAGCTCTCTGTCTCTTTTTTGGTTGGAATGTCATCTTCATTGTATCCACCTCCTCTGCGTTAAAAAACATCACTTGAAATTATATCAGAAAACCTCTACAAGTCAAGTAAATTCAAGGTTTTTTTATAATTTTATATTTTCTTTACTAAATATTACCTGAAAAATCATTCACATACCATATCTTGTATATTGTGGATAACTCCACATATAAAAAAAGTTATCCTCATTTTGTGGATAACTTGTGGATAAGATGTATAAATCACATGGATAAATTTTCAAAACTCTATTCAACCCAGTAAAACCAGGGTCTATAACTTTAATTCCCTTATAAACAAGCTTTAATCGTTGATTTACCCTTGAAAATAGTGTACTATAAGTATATGTAGGATTATGGGTAATTATCCTATTTTATAAGAAAGATGTGGAGATATAAATGGACAAGATTATTGAAAAGTGGGATGAAATTTTAAATACAGTCAAAAGGGAGTACGAAATTAGTGATGTATCTTTTGATACCTGGATTCGCCCACTGGAAGTATTCGCGATCGAAGGGAATACACTGTATATTTTAGTACCATCCGAGCAGATGGCCCTTACTTATATTTCAAAAAAATATCTGGCACCACTTCGTGTAGCCATCGTTGAAATTACAGAGATTGAATATGATATTGAGTTTATCCTGCCGGAACAGGCGAAAAACCTTAAGATATCAAATAAACCAGCTAAGAAAGCTGCATCCGTCAGCGGTGATGATTCCAACCTGAATCCAAATTATACATTTGATACTTTTGTCGTTGGTAACAATAACCGTTTTGCGCACTCTGCTTCGCTTGCCGTAGCAGAATCACCGGGTGAAGCATACAACCCTCTTTATATATATGGAGGTCCTGGACTTGGTAAAACCCATTTGATGCACTCGATCGGCCATTTTATTTTAAACCAGGATCCAAACGCAAAAGTAATCTACGTTACCTCCGAGGAATTCACAAATGAAGTTATTGAATCCATCCGTAACGGTAATGCTTCTTCCATGACTAAATTCCGTGATAAGTATCGTAAAGTCGATGTTCTTATGATTGATGATATTCAGTTCATTATTGGCAAAGAAAGTACGCAGGAAGAATTTTTCCACACATTCAACGCATTACAGACACAAGGAAAACAGATTATTCTTACTTCCGATAAACCACCAAAAGAAATGGAAACATTAGAAGAACGTATTCGTTCCCGTTTCGAATGGGGTCTTATGGCAGATATCGGAGTTCCTGATTATGAAACACGTATGGCTATTCTTCGTAAGAAAGCCGAATCTGATAAATTTAATATTGATGATGAAGTATTAAGCTATATTGCAAACAATATTAAATCCAATGTCCGTGAATTAGAAGGTGCTTTAAATAAGCTTCTTGCTTACAACAACCTCGTACATATTCCTATTACTATGGAAATTGCGGAAAAAGAACTTTCTAACATTATTACACCGGACAAGCCTAGAGAAATTACCCCGCAGCTGATTATTGAAGTAGTATCTGAACACTTCCATATCTCTGTGGACCAGATGATTTCAAAAACACGTAGCAGTGATGTTGCAAAACCAAGACAAATTGCCATGTACTTATGTAAGAATATGACAGATAGTCCTTTGGATACTATTGGTTCCCTGTTAGGAGGAAGAGATCATTCCACAATTATCCACGGTATCAAGAAGGTTACTGAGGAATATGACACCAATGAAACTACCCGAACTTTAATAGAAACCATCAAGAAAAAGATAAATCCGAACTAGTTTCTTCCTATTATAATGGAGTTCTATTTCAGATTACCTTTATTTTTAATTTCAACTTATTCACGTTTATCCACATAAAGTGATATGTGAAAAAGTTGGACAACTTATAATTTGAATAAAATCCGCTTTTATTTGTTCACAGGCTTGTACCATTAATCCTCAGCCTTTTCACAGGCTTTCAGAATGGTTATCAAGTCCCGGGAAGTGCATTATAAAAGCATTTGAAGGGGTTATTCACATATTAACACCCCCTAAGACGACTACGTCGGATTTCTAACTATATTTATTTAAACCAGGAAGGAGTTTTTTTCGCATGAAACTGATCGTCTCAAAAGGAAATTTATTACGTGGAGTTAACATTGTATCAAAAGCAGTCCCAACACGTACAACAATGGCTATTCTTGAATGTATTCTTATTGATGCATCTACGAATGAAATTAAATTAATGGCTAACGATATGGAACTTGGTATTGAAACACGTATTGAAGGTGTAGTTGAGGAAAGAGGTGTAATTGCATTAGATGCAAAGATCTTTTCTGAAATTGTGCGTAAACTCCCGGATAGTGATGTAACGATTGAGACAGATGCATCTTTTAAAACGATCATTTCCTGTGAAAAATCAAAATTCAATATTGTTGGTAAATCTGGAGATGACTTCTCTTATATTCCATATATTGAGAAAAATGAATCTATCGTTATTTCTCAGTTCACATTAAAAGAAGTGATTCAGCAGACTATTTTCTCTATTGCAGATAATGACAATAATAAATTGATGACAGGTGAGCTTTTTGAAATTAATGAAAACGAATTGAAAGTTGTATCACTTGATGGGCACCGTATTTCTATTCGCAATATCGAACTTAAAAATAATTATGATCATAAAAAAGTTGTTGTACCTGGCAAGACACTTCAGGAAATCAGTAAAATTGTACCTGGTGGTGTAGACGATGATGTACTGATTTATCTCACAGATAATCATATTGTTTTTGATTTCGATACAACAACTGTGGTTTCAAGATTAATCGAAGGTGAATACTTTAAGATTGATCAGATGCTCTCTTCCGATTACGAAACAAAAGTTAAAGTAAACAAAAAAGAGCTGTTAGATTGTATTGACCGCTCTACCCTTCTCGTAAAAGAAGGTGACAAAAAGCCAATTATCATGAATGTTACCGATGGAAACATGGAATTAAAGATCAATTCCTTCATTGGTTCTATGAATGAAGATATTGATATTGAAAAAGAAGGCAAGGATATTTTGATTGGATTTAATCCAAAATTCTTTATCGATGCCCTTCGTGTAATTGATGAAGAGGAAGTAAGTCTTTACATGGTGAATCCAAAAGCACCATGTTTTATCAAAGATGATGAGGGTAAGTTTATTTATCTGATTCTTCCAGTAAATTTTAACACTGCTACAAATTAGGAGTATATATGATTACAGTTAATATTCGAGAAGAAGATGAATTTATCAAATTGGGACAGGCTTTGAAAAAAGCAAGTCTTGTTGGTTCTGGCGTAGATGCAAAAATGGTAATTCAGGATGGTCAGGTTCAGGTGAATGGACAGACCGAATTACAGCGCGGAAAAAAATTACATGATGGAGATGTTGTCACCTATGATGGGGAGACAATTCAGATTGTCAAATGATCATTGAATCCATAGAACTTAGCAATTTTCGCAATTATGAAAATCTGCAGATTCATCTGGATGAAGGTACAAATATTTTATATGGGGATAATGCACAGGGAAAGACAAATATTCTCGAAGCTGCGTATATGAGTGGTACAACAAAATCCCACAAAGGAAGCCGGGACAAGGAAATGATTCGGTTTGGAGAAAACGAATCCCATATTCGTACCATTGTCAAAAAGAATGAAAAAGAATATCAGATTGACATGCACTTGCGGAAAAATGGAGCTAAGGGCGTTGCAATCAATAAAATTCCAATCAAAAAGGCAAGTGAGCTGTTTGGAATTTTGAATATTGTATTTTTTTCTCCGGAAGATTTGAATATTATAAAAAATGGTCCGGCAGAAAGAAGAAGATTTATTGATTTAGAGTTGTGTCAATTGGATAAACTGTATTTATCCGATTTGTCAAATTATAATAAAGTGCTCAATCAGAGAAACAAACTTTTGAAAGACATCAGTTTCCATTCGGATCTGATCGAAACTTTGCCAATGTGGGATATGCAACTTCTTATGTATGGGCGGAGAATTATTAATAAACGCAGACAGTTTGTGAATGAGTTGAATGAGATTATCACAAAAATTCATTCAAACATTTCGGGTGGCAGAGAAAATCTGACATTGAAATATGAGCCGAGTATTGATGAAAGTTCTTTTGAAGAAGCTTTGTTGCGACAAAAGAAGAAAGATTTAAAATTGTGCCAGACAACCGTTGGTCCACATCGTGATGACATGCTTTTTTCCATTGACGGAATTGACATTCGCAAGTTTGGGTCACAGGGACAGCAACGCACTTCTGCACTGTCTCTGAAATTGTCAGAGATTGATCTGGTAAAAAAATCCATACATAATACGCCTGTTCTGTTATTGGATGATGTATTATCCGAACTTGATAGCAATCGGCAAAATTATCTGTTAAACAGTATTACCGATATACAGACAATTATTACATGTACGGGATTAGAAGAATTTGTTAAAAATCGTTTTCAAATCAACAAAATTTTTCAGGTAATAAATGGAGAAGTTTTTGAAAAAGAAACGGTAGAAGATATATAAATTATATAGAGTCATCCATTGGGTGAGGAGGAAATCAATGAGCGAAGAAATACAGAACAATCAGGGATATGGCGCTGACCAGATTCAGATTCTTGAAGGTCTTGAGGCAGTAAGAAAAAGACCGGGTATGTACATCGGAAGTACATCGGCAAGAGGTCTGCATCATTTGGTGTATGAGATTGTAGATAATGCTGTGGACGAAGCTTTGGCTGGTTATTGCGACAGCATTGAAGTTACAATTGAGCAGGATAATTCCATCACAGTTGAAGATGATGGTCGTGGTATTCCGGTTGGAATGAACCACAAGGCCGGAGTATCTGCTTTGGAAGTTGTTTTTACTGTATTACATGCTGGTGGAAAATTTGGTGGCGGAGGATACAAAGTATCCGGAGGTTTGCATGGTGTAGGTGCATCCGTTGTAAATGCATTGTCTACCTGGCTTACAGTTGAAGTATATAACGAGGGAAAGGTATACGGACAAAGCTACAAGCGTGGAAAAGTAGATGGACCTGTTTCTGTCATTGGTGAATGTGATCCGGAAAAACATGGAACCAAGGTGCATTTTCTTCCTGACCCGGAAATTTTTGAAGAAACTGTCTATAATTATGACACATTAAAACAGCGTCTGAGAGAGACTGCATTTTTGACAAAGGGGTTGCGCATTGTATTAAAAGATACCCGTGAAGATAGTATACACAATCATGAATTCCATTATGCAGGTGGAATCAAAGAATTTGTACAGTATCTGAATCGAGGTAAGGAACCTCTTTATCCGGAAGTTATTTATTGTGAAGGAAACAAGGATGGTGTTTATGTCGAGGTTGCTTTGCAACACAATGACTCATTTAACGATTCAACATTCAGTTTTGTAAATAATATTATAACTCCGGAAGGTGGAACACATCTGGCAGGTTTTCGTAATGCAATGACAAAGACATTTAATGCATATGCCAGAGAAGCAAAAATATTAAAAGATAATGATGCTGCTCTTACCGGTGACGATATCCGAGAAGGTCTCACTGCTATTATCAGTATCAAAATTGAGGAACCGCAGTTTGAAGGTCAGACAAAGCAGAAACTTGGAAACAGTGAAGCAAGAGGTGCGGTTGATTCGGTTGTAACTG
>ERZ779820.2565-NODE-2565-length-9885-cov-1.974364_pt1 | contig 9885 bp, 7 predicted proteins | sample MGYA00511563_ERZ779820 | MGnify/ENA primary metagenome ERZ779820 (study PRJEB29588, sample SAMEA1964852) | human gut metagenome | biome: human gut; feature: human-associated habitat; material: faeces | place: Denmark | collected 2008/2010 ...
TCTCTTGCCGCCATAGAAGCACATTTTCTTGCCAATTCCGGTTCAAAGGCAGCACCCTGACCTAAGGGAATTTGATAAACCGTTTTATATCCATTAATAATATCCAGCATAAAAAGCAACGGTATATGATGGGGATGCTTTTCCATATATTTTTTCTGTATCTGTTTTGTTTTTTTCGCCCCCATAGTCCCCAGGACACTTCCGGCCAGATAAATGTCTCTTTCATTTATTCCCAGCTCTTTTACCGGACCTGAAATTACTGCCTCCTCTTCATATACTGCTCCAGTTGCCTGAAATAGCTGCCCAATTTTTTCTTCAATACTCATCTCATTAAATAATTCTTGCAGTTTGCTATTCTCCATAATCCATACCTCTTCATAAAGTATTATTTTCTAAAACCCCTCCAGTTCAAAAACAGGAGGGGCTTTTATCAATAATCTTTCACATTAATCTTAAAGTTTTTAAAACGGGCGATTCCATTTTCTGCGAACATACCAATATATGTTCCTGTAAAGGTCATATATTTGGTTCCTTCTGTACACAATCCTACAACCAGACCTGTTCCTAACTCTGTGAATACTTTTCCATCCACACTGAAAGCAAATCGGTAATATTTTTTATCTGATTCTACGCGCAGAATAATATTTTCCGCATCAGAAATTTCTTTTTCTGCTGTAACCACATAAATATCATGTATATGTTTCGCCAGGCAGACTTTGGATACCCCATTTTCTCTTGTTATGTATATTTCATAATGATAGGATTCTGTGTAAAATGCGGTCAACCCTGCTCTGACATTGTTTTCTGCTTCCAGTAAACAAACTTCTACAGACGAAACCGTCTCAAAGCCTTTTTGCCGAATTCCCAACCATGTAGGACTATCCATATCATTTAATGTTATTTCTGTACCTTGTAAGACTAATGCAGCATTTCCAGTATCTCTTTTATAATGTTCCATATTAGGATTTCTCAAAAAATTATAAGAAGTGCTGAACGTCTCATCTGAAAAATCGTCTGAAAAATCACGATTTACCTTCCCTGGTTCTGGTCCCGGAAGCGGTCCATCCATTTCAAGTGAAATCAGACCCTTGTCCCCCACAACAGGCCATCCTTCCTCATCCCACACAACAGGTGCTAAAAAAGTTTCTCTTCCAAGATTATGCAGCAAAACCCTGTTAGATTTCTCTTCACATGGCCGGATTGCCAGGCAAACCATCCACCAGTTTCCATTATGATCTTCCATCATATCAGCATGTCCGGTGCAGTAAATTTCCTCTCTCATATCATCTCTATGTGTTAAAATAGGATTATGAGGACAAGCTTCATATGGACCATACGGAAAATCCGATCTCAGCATCGTTTCCATATGTCCGTATTCCGTACCACCTTCTGCCAGCATAAGATAATATTTTCCAAACCATTTATATAAATGCGGACCTTCTGCATATCTTCCGCCGCACCCACGACTTATCACTACACTCTCAGTCAGCTTCTCTCCTGTAAAAGGATTAATCTCACACATAAAGATTCCCGCTTCACCCTGTTCATCTGTAGCTGTAGATAAAAAGTATACTGTTCCATCGTCATCAAACAAAAGCGACGGATCGATACCTCCCTGATCTATCCATACAGGTTCTGACCAACCTTTTTTTATATCCTTTGTGTGTACAATAAAGTTTCCTTTATGGGAAACATTGGTTGTAGTCATGAAAAATGTTCCATCATGATAACGCAACGTAGGAGCATAAATTCCTCCTGAAGGCTTACACTTTTCTAACAAAAGCTGAGATTTTCTATCCAGACAGTTTCCTATTAATTCCCAATTTACTAAATTCTTGCTGTGATAAACAGGAACTCCCGGAAAATATTCAAACGAAGAGTTCACTATGTAATAATCATCCCCCACTCTACAGATAGATGGATCCGGGTTATACCCGGAGATGATTGGATTTCTATATTTCATATCCTATTTCCTCCAAATTTTCTATTTTTAACATCAACCCTTCAGGCCTGACATTTTAATACCCTGGATAAAATACTTTTGACACGTTCCAAACACTATCAAAACAGGAAGAAGAGAAAACAGCGCCATAGCCATCATTTGTCCTACCTGAACATTTCCCTGGGAACCTTTAAAAAATTGCAGACCTATTGCAATTGTAAACTTTTCATTGGAATTTAAATAAATCAATGGGTTAAAGAAATCATTCCAGTTAAACACAAGCGCCATAACCAAAACTGCCAACATAACTGGTTTTACTGCTGGAAGCAATATTCTCGTAAAAATCTGCAATGAATTAGCACCATCAATTTTAGCTGCTTCATCCAGTTCTTTTGGCAATGTCCTAAAAAACTGTATAAACAAGAAAATATTAAAAGCCCCTCCACCAAGCCAGCTCGGAATAACTAAAGGCCAGATAGTGTCTACCATTCCCATTTTATAAAATAATAAATACTGAGGAATCAATGTAACCTGTGTTGGAAGCATCATAGTTCCTAACAGTACCATAAACAAAAATTTTGACATTCTGGACTGAAATCTTGCAAATCCATAAGCAACAATAGAGGAAGAAAACACTGTCCCTACGGTAGCCAAAAGTGTAATCACTGCTGTATTCTTAAAATACATCTGAAAATTTGCACCTTTCCAGCCTTCTATAAAATTTTCTATTGTACCATGCTCTGGAATCAGAGTCGGCGGCATTTTGTAAATATCGGACATTGGTTTAAAGGAAGTGGAAATCATCCACAAAAAAGGAAATAAACAAATGACAGCCGCAAGAATCAATACAATATACGTTAAAGTTCTGGATAGTAATTTATTCTTTTTTTGTGATTTTAACATAACGCTCCTCCTCCTAGTCGTCATAAAATACCCAGTGCTTAGATGTCGAAACCACTACAATTGTAATCAACATGATTACAGCAAACATACTCCATGCCATCATAGACGCATATCCCATTTTTCCATAAAGGAATCCGTTGTTATATAAATGCATGGACGCTGTATAAGTGCTGTTTAACGGTCCTCCATTTGTAAGGATCAGAGGCTGCTGGAACACCTGAAATGCCGCAATAATCGTTACAATTAAGTTAAAATAAATAGTAGGTGTACACAATGGAAGAGTTATGTAAAAGGTTTGTCTAAAGGATCCTGCTCCGTCGATCTGTGCACTCTCGTAATAAGATGCAGGAATATCCTGTATACCAGCAAGCATAATGATAATATTATTACCAATCGTCCATAAAGACAAAATGACAATAGAAATCATTGCTATATTTTTATCTCCCAACCAGTCGGGCCCTTTTATTCCTATCAGTGAAAGAATATAGTTTATAATTCCATAGTCTTTCTGAAAAATCCATCCCCATAAAATAGTTACTGCAACTCCAGACGTAATATAAGGAATGTAAAAAGCGGTTCTAAAAAATCCTAATCCTCTTATTTTTTTACTCAAAAGCAGAGCAATGAAGAATGCCAGAAGAATACTGCATGGAACAAACATAACAACATATTTTAAAGTATTAAAAAATGCTTTTTTAAAAAGAGGATCATCTGTAAATGCGTATTTCCAGTTCTCAAGTCCTATAAATTCTCCTGTTCCTGTAAGATTCATATCTGTAAACATAAGATAAAATGAATACACGATGGGATATAGTGTAAGCACCAGAAATCCTATCAGCCATGGCGCTGTATATAAGTAAAAATTTCTGGCCTCTCTCTTTTTCATTGCTGAAACTTTCCTCTTCTTTCCTTTTCCGTTCACGTTTCTTACCCCATTTCATTACTTATTACTTTCTAAGGTCAAATTTTGCAAAAGTAAAATCTGACCTTAGATGTTTAACTACGGTTAGTTACCATTTGCCTCGTTAAATGCCTTTTCTAATGCAGGATAGTATTCTTCCATTGCTTCCTCCGCGCTCTTTCCATCAATTGTGACGGACTGCCAAATTTGTGTATAAACATCTCCTGCCGCTGCAAATGCACCTCCCCAGATGTTCAACTTTGCTCCATCCAGACCTTCAAGGAAATAGCTGTTCTTAATAGGTCCATAGGACAAGTCTTTATAATATGTCTCTGCTATATTCTTACAAGCCGGAAGACCAATCGCTGCTGTTTCCTTAGCCATATCTTCGTTGGCATAAGCTGCTTCTTTCAAGAAAGTCCATGCTGCATCCTTGTGTTCAGATGTATTTAACATTGCATATCCCGTTGCATACATAAGATTGTTTTTACCGTTTTCCACCTTTGGCATAGGCACTGCATCCCACTCAAAGTTTTCTCCAACTTCTTCTGCAATCAACTTAGTCTCAAATCCACCCAGTGTATACATTGCAGCATGTCCGGAAACAAACAACTGTTCCTTAGGAAGCCCCTTTGCAGCAGTGTCATCCGGCATTGCCTTACTCTGTACCAGATCTCCGAATAAATCCAGTCCTGCTTTTACCTCTTCACTGTTTACCTCACAGGTTTTTAAATCCTCAGAATATGCATTTCCGCCTTTAACTAAAATAGACAATGGCGCATCAATCCAGTGATTTACCAGACCATAGGTAGCGTCTGCACCTTCTCCGCCTGCAAACTTCTTGGCAGCCTCTGCCAAATCATCCCATGTCCAGTCTGCTGTTGGATATTCCACATTAAACTCATCAAACATATCCTTGTTATATGCTAAAACAAACACGTTTTCCAATAATGGCATTGCTTCCAGCTTTCCATCTGGGCGGTAGTATGGATCTAGCATCCCCTCCGTAATGACCGAATCCAGATCAACGCCTTCTTTCTCAACATACGGGGTTAGATCTTCGTAATATTCTGTATATAATCCATAATAATCTGGAGACATCTGGATTACATCCGGTCCTGTTCCTGCCGATAATGCGGCTGTCATTTTCTGATCCCACACATGATCTGCTGTAGGTATTACAGAATGTTCCACTTCTATTTCCGGATGTGCTTTTTGAAAAGCTTCTACCATGTTCTCTCTAGATTTCTTTTCTTCATCCGCTCCCCATGACCAAATAACCAGTTTTTCTTTTTTCCCTTTTTCTCCCTGGTCACTTTCTTTCTTAGTTTCTCCACATGCAGTCAATCCTGTTGCCATAATTCCTGCCAGTAACAATGCTGTTGCTCTTCTAAACTTCATTTTTCTTCCTCCATTCATATTTATCTTTTCTATATAAAGCCGCGCGCATGCTTTTATATCAAATGTTATATGCTTTCTATCCTTTTTACCGTTTCACCTTCTAACACCTCAAATGGTGAATAATTCATGTATTTATATTTATTATCCTCTAAAATATCTATCAAAACATCAACACAGGCTGCCCCCTGTCTCTCAGGATATATTGCTACAGTTGTCAGCTTAGGCTCATATCTTTCTCTTGTATATATCCCGTCTATTCCCATAATAGAAACATCATCAGGTACAGAAATCCCATTTCTTTTTAATTCCTCCATCATTCCGAAAGCCATATCGTCATTAAAACAGATTACTGCTGTGGCTTTAAACTTTTGTTGAATATATAATTTTGCCGCCTGTTTTCCCAAAAAGAACAAATCCATATAAACAAATCCCTCTGACTGGTAACTTAAATCTCTGTTATCTTTTCCTCTTGGACTTTCTGATTTTTTTAAATCTCCCTTGACATCCAAAATATACTTCTTGCACTCACTTCCCAATTCCAGCATCATTCGTTCTTTCCAGTATCGATATCTCAAATTTGCATATCCTTCGTTAAAGGGAACTGCAATGCCTATTTTCCTATGCCCCTTCTTCTTTAAATAATCTATAGCCAGGTTCAAAACTTTCCTGTTATCAATCACCACTGTCGGCATAGGTTTTGCAAAAACCACAGAAGGATTAAAACAAGCTGTCACAGATGGTAGATAATAATTTTTACCTACTGCTTCTGCATATGACTTTGCCACTTCTTCCGTAGGAAAAAGCAATCCGTCTACCAGCATTGTCTTTACCATTTCAAAATCCTTTTCATTCATGATAGTTAAAACGTGGTATCCTCTTTTTTCTGCCTCTCTGGCCATACCATGATACATCTGGTTATAATAGGTTCCTGTAAGATCCCCGCAGAAGAACAACAACTGTCTGGTTCTTTTCTGTTGTAAAGCCATTGCCATGGGATTGGGAACATATTCTGCCTTCTTAGCAATCTCCAAAATTCTTTTCTTCTTTTCTTTTTCTACATATCCGCTGTTGTTTAAAGCTCTGGACACCACAGATACAGAAACCCCGGCTTCTTTTGCAATGTCTTTTCTTGTTACATTCTTTTTCATATTAATACTCTCTTGTAAAATATGCACTATTTGTATAGTCAATATACTAAAGCATATTATCAAATTATGCAATATCTGAAAATATGGACACGTGTCCACATAAGCGTTTTTATACGAATTACCCAATCTCATCTCCAAAAGTATTTTTCACATCAGGATAAGACAATATTTATTTGGTAAATCTTGCATATAGTTTTCCATCTATTGGGAGGATATGAGAATTTTTATTTTAAGACAAATCAAAGAGATGATTTCAGAAAGAAAGAGCTTATTATATTATATGTCCAGCCGGGAACTAACCGCAAAATCTCCGTACCCGACTGGAACAATTAATAGCATTCATGCACTGGCTGCTTTACCACCTGCCCGGAACATCTGGGCAATGTCTTACCTTCATAGCAGCCCGCATCTCCACATAACAGCCACATTTGCCGCACATGCCGGACAGCAGGTGGCTGCACTGCCGGCATATCAGAAGGCGCTGCTCATATTCCTCATCTGACACCTTATCTTCCGGCGACAGATTCGCAATATACTGATACATATTTTCAAAAGCCTCTGCCTCCCCCATGTCCCGGAGGAGGCATTTTTTGCAAACTCTTGTATTCTTTTCCATACCTTATTTCACAGTAACATGAAGCACGCTGCATGCTGGAATAGTAAATTTCAGTCCCTTTTCAGTAATCTGAACATCTGAGAACTCTTTTACGCAAACCTTATCTGCCTCTTCAAAGGTATTTTTCGCATGCATTTCTTCTGTTACAATCTCACCCTTCACTTCTTTGATTTCTCTGTCTAAGATTGCAGCGTCTACCTCATAGCTCTCAGAAACAGAAAGATTGGTAATGGTAAGATGCAGCACACCGTTTTCATCCACAGATACGGACTCTGTGAGATTTGGCACCTGATATTCCTCCTGTGTTCCAATGGTTTCTGTCTCAATGGAGCTTTCCACCAAAGTCGCATCCTGGTGATATTTATACATGTTGAACACATGGTATGTAGGTGTTTTCACCATCTTATCGCCTTCTGTAAGAAGTACAGACTGAAGCACATTTACCATCTGTGCCAGGTTCGCCATTTTCACCCTGTCGCTGTGTTTATTAAAGATATTTAAAGTAATACCTGCTACCAGGGCATCTCTCATGGTATTCTGCTGGTAGAGAAATCCCGGATTTGTTCCAGGTTCACAGGTATACCAGGTTCCCCATTCATCTACAATCATGCCGATTTTCTTTTCCGGGTCATACTCATCCATAATCACACCGTGGCGTTTAATCAGTTCTTCCATATACAGGGCTTTGTTCAGGGTTTTATACCACACATTTTCATCAAAATCTGTAGCGCTTCCCTTGATGTCCCATCCTTCCGGATGTACATAATAGTGTAAGGACAGACCGTCCATAAAGCCATGCTGGAATGGCTGGGAATGATTGAAACAGGTTGCCAGAACCTCTTTTGTCCACTCATAATCATCCACATTTGCGCCACAGCAGATTTTTTCCACATGTTCCCCTGCCTTGTAATCCCTCACATAGGTCTGGTATCTACGATATTCATTTGCATAGAAATCAGGATTCATATTTCCGCCGCAGCCCCAGTTTTCATTTCCAACACCAAAGAAATCCACCTTCCATGGTTTTTCATGACCATTTTTCGCACGAAGCTCTGCCATGGGAGAAACTCCGTCAAAGGTCATATATTCCACCCACTCAGACATTTCCTGTACGGTACCGCTTCCTAAGTTTCCATTAATGTAAGTTTCACATCCCAACTGTTCACACAGTTCAAAAAATTCATGGGTACCAAAGCTGTTGTCTTCCACTACACCGCCCCAGTGGGTATTAATCATTTTCTTTCTGCCTTCTTTTGGACCGATTCCATCCTTCCAGTGATACTCATCTGCAAAGCAGCCCCCTGGCCAGCGCAGAACCGGAACTTTAATTTCTTTCAGCGCTTCTACTACATCACATCTCATGCCATTTACATTTTCAATAGGGGAATCCTCTCCCACGTAGATTCCTTCATAGATGCATCTTCCCAGATGCTCAGAAAAATGTCCGTAGATTTCCTTGTTGATTTTACTCACTTTCTTGTTTGGATTGATTACTAATTTTGCCATAATATCTGTCCATCCTTTCTTTTACTCTTCTATTGCATTAAGACCGCTTCCCCATACACTCATACCAGTTTCACTGTTAAGTGCTGTAAAGGTCATAACGTACTTTTTACCATCTTCATCCCACTGTTTCAGATAAATGCCTTTGTAGGTTTTTCCGTCTATCTCCAGTTCAATGCTGCAATTATCTCCGATTTTCCAGGTTCCTTCTTCTTCCAATCCCTGGATTTCCCCCTTGGACGTAAGCTGGATTTCCTGGGACTCACTCATTTCTGCTGAAATTTCTCTTCCATGATTAATCAGCTTATAGCCTCCTGCCAGTTCCTTTGCGGGATATTCTTTTAGTTCCTCTTCTGTATACCGATATGGGGCAATCACCGGCCATCCTTCTTCATTGAAAAACATCTGGTGTACCCGCACTTCATGCTCTTCTCCCCGATTTTCAAATCTGGTATGATAAATCATGAAATACTTGCCCGTTTCCTCCTGATAAATACAGGAGTTGTGGCCCGGAGACAGGTAGCCTTCTCTATTTTCGCCCTCTTCTCCTTCTTTCCACAGGAACTTATAACTTCCCATAAGTTTTGTCCCGTATAAAGCTGCTGTAGCATCGCTAAAGGCTGTTCCCGCAGCGCCCTTACAGTCTTCCATCTCCTGTCCCATAGAATCCACATAAGGACCATCCGGGTTTTCGGAGCGGCACACGCGAATGTTATAACCACCATCTGAATCCAACCCGCCAAAGGATAAAAACATATAGTAGTATCCTGTCTCTTCATTGTACATAATATAAGGAGCTTCAATTCTCAGATGATTACCTCCCAGAAGTTTTTTACCATATCCCTCTTCCAGCGGCAAACCTGTTTTGACAATTTTCTTACAAGACTGTCATTGTATTTCTTTGATAAAAATACCTCCGGAGTAGGAACCATATACCATCCACAGCCGCCCCTGTGCATCATAAAACGTACAGGGGTCTACCACATTAGGGTCTGTGGTGGCCTGATATAAGTCCCCATCCTCGTCTTTCTCACTGGCAGGCATACCAGATTTCAGCATCAGACCTTCATTCACATAAGGACCGTCTACCTTATCGGATACCGCTGTTCCAAGACAGGAGACCGGAGCATCTCCCTGACAGTTACAATAATATAAATGATACTTACCATCTTCCAGTCTGGCTACGTCCGGAGCCCAGAAGGTATTACTATGAGACCACTCAAAAGCCTCCTTCATATTAAGATACACGTCCGGTATCACTCCATTGTCATCTTTCACACCCTGATTTACAGTTTCCCAGTTCATAAAGTCATCTGTTTTAGCTACTGCCAGATGGGAGCCAAAAATATAATAGCTTCCGTCATCCCCCTGTACTACAGAAGGGTCATGAACCGACACTTCCTGAAATTCCTTTTCCACCGGTTTCTCTGCTTTTAATTTTTCCTTCTGTCCACAACCTGCAAGTCCCGCC
>ERZ779820.2568-NODE-2568-length-9878-cov-2.528657_pt1 | contig 9878 bp, 6 predicted proteins | sample MGYA00511563_ERZ779820 | MGnify/ENA primary metagenome ERZ779820 (study PRJEB29588, sample SAMEA1964852) | human gut metagenome | biome: human gut; feature: human-associated habitat; material: faeces | place: Denmark | collected 2008/2010 ...
AAGAGGCTGTGCCTTTTCCAGTTCTTCTCTGCTTCCATATCCGTAAGATACAGCCACACACTGGATCCCGCATCGTCTGGCTCCGAGAATGTCATGTTCTCTGTCACCCACCATGATCACCTGGTCACGGTGGTCAGAAAGGCTCATTCTTTCCAGAGCTTCCTCGATCACCTGAGATTTGGTTACTTTCGGTCCATTGAGGTCTGTCCCGGCGATCACCTCAAAATATCGACTCAGATTAAAATGGTCCATGATCTGTGTTACGTAAAAGGTCGGTTTCGCAGACGCCACAGCCAGTCTGTAGCCACGACGTTTCAGTTCTGCCAGAGTGTTTTCTACGCCGGGATAAACGGTGTTCTCATACATTCCTTTTTCTGAATACCGTTCTCTGTAATATTCGATTCCCTTCTGCGCTGTCTCTTTATCAAATCCCGCATATTTCATAAACTGTTCCAGAAGCGGCGGACCCACAAAAACCTTCAATGGCTCCAGCTCCGGTGCCGAAACTCCAAGCTTCTCCAGTGCATACTGTACAGATTTCGTAATCCCCTCTCCGGATTCTGTCAGTGTTCCGTCCAGATCAAAAAAGATTGCCTTATACATAAATTCCTCCTGTTGTATAAAATAATCAGTAAGTATGCCTATTGTATCACTGTTTTTCTGGTAAGTCCATGGTTTCATAGTACAGCTTCCCGGATTTCACAAAACCCATGAGTTCTGCTTTCCAGGGATTTCTGCTTTTTTTCGGTAATTTCGCCAGAAGCTTTTTTCCTTGCCAGTAAAAATCACATTCTTTTCCATTGATCCGAAATGAAAGGATCTGGAACGGAATATCCGGACTGATCTCTATCCGGATCCTGTTACCGTCTGTTTTCATTCGGATCACCGGTTTTTGCTCTTTTTCTTTTTTCCTATCCGACGTTCCTGCTGGTTCTGTCCGATAATAAGATAATGCCGGATTTTGCTTCTTCTCCCTCTTTGATGCATCTGTCACTGACTTTCGAACTGGTTTTTGAGTCAACGTTACAGATGGACTTGCTATCACTGTCTGTGTGGGGATTGGTTGTTCAGTCAGTATTGGCAGTTTTGTTGGTATCGGCGTTTCCGTCAGTTTTTCCGCAGGTGTATCAGCTATCTCTACTTCTGCCGCAGTATTTCCATTTTCCATAAAGCTTTCTTCCTGAGAACGTACCTCATCTGTCTGAAAATCTAAATTCCATTGTGCAGACTCCTCCTGATCATTCTCTGATTCTACCCAGGCAGCGGAATACTCCTCAGTATTTCCTTCTTCTCTGTTCCAATTACTATCATCACTTCCTTCTCCTACATAGCTTTCTTCCCAGTCTTCCGGCAGCTGTCCGGTTCCTTCTCCCACATTCATATCAAATCCACCGGTATCAAAACTATCCATTCCTGACACATCAAATCCATAGACAGCAATGGAAGGGATCATCCAGCTGCATAAGACCAGCAGAAACAAAACAATAAAACAGGCTTTCCTACTAGGAATTTTCATTTCTTTTGGTTTTTTCTGATCACTTTCTCTTCTTTTTCTCATTGATCTCCTCCCAAAGCTGCAGATTTCTACTTTCACTGTCATCCAGTAATTCCGCTTTTTCTTTCTCTTTATAATCTTCCCACAGCTTTCTGCTGGCCTCTTTCTGACCGGTCCGAATAAGAAACATCCCATATTCCCCGTAGGCCACAGGATATTCTGCATCATACAGAAGAAGATTTTCATAATATAAAGCCGCTTTTTCCGGTTCACACAAAAGCTCCGCATTCCATGCCAGCAATAGCTCAATACGACGCTGCTGTTCTTTTTCCCCATAATTTCTACTTAACCTCTGGAGTCTCTTTTCCGCTGCCATACAACACTTTTCCCGATCTTTTGAGTCTTCCGGATACTGTCTGGCTTCGTAATACAAATCTGTTACTTCTGAGATCGCCACAGAAAATTCTTCCGTTTTCAGCAATCCTGCTATCAAGATCAGTGTTCCTATCAGAATCCCTGCAGCTGCCGCTTCCAGAAATCGTTTTCTCCAAGTGATCATCCGATATCTGTTTTCCAGCTTTTGGATTTTCTTCTGAACCACTGACATATCCGAATATCTGTATTTTTCCTGTTTTCTGGTACATCGGAACAGAAGCCAGAAAAAATCCGGATATAAAATCCACTGCCATTTCTTTTTTCTGCAAAGCTTTTCCAGGGTCTTCCCTAGAGCATAAATATCACTTCCCGGTCTTAAGTAGCCCTGATACTGCTCCGGCGCCGCATAGCCTTTCGTTCCTTCACAGATCTGTTTTCTTTTTCCATGATCGAACATGGCACTTCCAAGATCTATCAGATACAGATGCCCGGTTTCAGAAAACATAAGATTATCCGGTTTCAGGTCCCCGTAACAGACCGGTGGCTTCCGACTGTGAAGATATTCCAATACTCTGGCAATCTCCTTTCCCAGGGCAAGGATTTCCCGTAAAGAAAACCGTTTCCCTGAACGGAGAAGTTCTCCCAGCGACTGCCCCTTGATATATTCCATGATCAGATAACAGTACTCCCCTGTTTCCACATAATCGATAATCTTCGGTATTGCAGGATATTCCAGATGCTGCATGAGTCTGGCTTCTTTTTTCTTTGCGATCGGTATCTCTTTCACTGCACGGCAGATACCAAGTTCCATATCTTTTGCCAGATAAAGGCTTCCACCTCCGCCATGTCCAATTTGTTCTACAATGCAATAACGTTCTTTCAGAACATTTCCGATCAGACAGATCACCTTCCTCTCATTTCTGTCAGACAATATTTATAATTACGTTTCTTATTGATTTGGGATAATCCGGTGAATTCCGGTTTGAAAAAAATCAGATAACTTATAGTCAGGCAGAAATTCGTGATCTGCCCTCGTTTAGGATAAGTCCTATTATAGCACGTCCTGTTCTTTTTGCAAAGAACTTTCTATATAAAAAAGTCCGCCGAATATAGCAGACAAAAATGTCTCTTTATCCGGCGGTCTGTCATTATTCATAGTGTTTGTATCTGTAAAACTATATCTTACATACGATCCGGTGCAGAGAATCCAAGAAGATCGATGCTTGTCTCAAGCACTCTTCTTGTAAGCTGGAGCAGCTGAAGGAAGGATTCCTTCTGTGCCTGATCCTCTTCGCTTAAGATCTTGGTCTCATGGTAAAAGCTGTTAAATGCATTGGATACCTCATAGATATATGCACAGATCTTATGTGGTGCTTTTTCTTCAAAAGCGTTCTCAACCATTGCCGCAAAGCCGGAAAGCTGAAGCATCAGGTTCTTCTGGCTGTCGTTTACAGGATCAAGGATTGTACCTGCTTCAAGGTTGCCGCCCTCTTCTGCAAAACGGTTCAGAATAGATTTGATACGAACGATCGTATAAAGGATATACGGACCTGTATTACCTTCAAATGATGTAAATCTGTCAATATCAAAAATGTAATCCTTGGTAGCCTGATTGGAAAGGTCACCGTATTTGATTGCGGAAAGCCCTACGATCTCTGCAGTTTCTTTCGCATCTTTATCTTTCACGCTGCGATTTTCAACAATCTTGGTAAACATCTCTTCGTTGATGTCTTTAATGAGAGTTTCCAGACGCATAACGCCGCCCTCTCTTGTCTTGAACGGTTTTCCGTCTTTTCCGTTCATGGTTCCGAATCCAAGGAAAGAAAGCTTTGTATCATCTTTTACAAGCCCGGTCTTTCTTGCACAGCGGAATACCTGGATAAAGTGAAGTTCCTGACGTTTGTCTACCACATACAAGATCTCATCCGGGTTAAATAATTTCATTCGCTCTACGATTGTTGCAAGGTCTGTAGTTGTATAAAGAGAAGCTCCGTCTGATTTCAGAAGCATACATGGAGGAATCTCTTTTGTGTCGTTCTCTTCTTTTACATCTACTACAAGTGCACCCTGGTCTACATAAGCGAATCCTTTTTCTTTCATCTCCTCAACCATTCCAGGAATATATGGCTGTGCATCGGATTCCTTTTTCCAAAGATCAAAAGACACATTTAATTTGTCATAGTTGCGCTTCAGGTCTGTAACGGATACGTTCATAATATGGTTCCAGAGAGCCATGTATCCCGGTTTGCCCTGCTGAAGAAGATGAGTTGCTTCCAGAGCTTCGTTTCTGTACGCTTCATCCTCTTTGGACTTGCCGCTTGCACATGGATAGATTTCTTCCAGCTCGCTGATCGTAAATGGTGCTTCCTCCGGATACTCTCCTGTGTAAGAATCATCAAAATAAACCAGCTCCGGTTTTCTGTGTTTCAGTTCTGTAATGATCAGCCCCATCTGAAGACCCCAGTCTCCCAGATGAACATCACCGATCACTTTATGTCCTACAAAGCGACCGATTCTCTTAATACTTTCTCCGATGATTGCAGAACGAAGGTGTCCTACATGAAGAGGTTTTGCAACGTTTGGTCCACCGTAGTCGATGATGATCGTCTTCGGCTCTTTTGCTGCAGATACGGAAAGTTTCTCGTCTGCTGCCATTTCCTTTAAGTAATCTGCAAGGAATTCACCTTTTACTTTTAAATTGATAAATCCCGGTTTTACTACTTCTGCCATGGAGAAAACCTGGCTGTCTTTTAAGTATGCTACTACATCATCAGCGATCATAAACGGTGCCTTGTGATATGCTTTGGCTCCTGCCATAGCACCGTTACACTGATACTCACATAAGTCCGGTCTGTTGGAAACAGTAACTTTTCCGTAGGACGGATCATAACCTGCTTTTTCAAATGCTGCGGAAAGTTCTTCCGCCATCTGTTCCATAATCTTCTTCATGTTTCAAACTCCTCATATCTTTGTTTCTGTATTTTATGCTTATAACGTCACTTTTCTTGAACATGCGACTGCAAGGGCACCATAACCGATATGGCAGGCAACACTTAAAGAAAGGGGATCCATATGTATCTCCATTCCCGGAAATACCTCCTGGATCTCTTTTTTAAATTCTTCTGCTTCTTCCAGATTTCCTGTATAAGCAGCCTGAAGACACATCTCACCGTCAGATGCGTATTCCTTAAAACGTGTTTCCCAATCATTCTTCATTGCCTTCAGCATGGCACGTTTGGCCTGCTTCTTGCCACGGACCTTGGCGTAGGCATCCAGCTTCTCTCCCTGGATCTGAAGTACAGGCTTCAGGTTCAGAACCGTTCCGATGGCTGCTGCTGCCGGTGTGATCCTGCCACCTTTTTTCAGATATTTCAGGGTGTCAAGTGTGATATAAATACTGGAATCGAGTTTCTGATCCGTAAGGATCTTCTTGATCTCTGCGGCACTTTTTCCTGCCTCGGCAAGCATCTTAGCATCCATTACAGACTGTCTCTGTGTTACGGAAATCCGCTGATTATCCACTACCTGAACACGACCATTATAATCAATAGCAAGTCCCATTGCAGTAGAACAGGATGCACTCAATCCGCTTGACATCGGAATATGAACGATTTCCTCATAATCTCTCAGAAGCTTGTCCCACAGATCACAGAGATCAGCCGGACTTGGCTGAGATGTGGAGATCGGTTCATCCTTCTTAAGCTTCTCATAAAACTCTTCCTGTGTGAGAGTTACACCTTCAAGATACATTTTTTCATTAATATAAAACGGCATCGGTATCACATAAACGCCAAGCTCTTCTGCCTGTGCCTGTGTGATACCGCTGTTGCTGTCTGTTACAATGGCAATTTTGCCCATTCTTTTCTCTCCTCCTGGTCTGTTATCTCACAGTTCAAAGAATTAATGCATCAGCCCCTGATGGACTAATTCTTTGAACTGCTGTAGAAAGCCATGATGTTAGTGTATCATATTTTTTTCTATATCACAATTGGAAATTTTCTGTGACCTTCGCTCACAAAAAACACCTCGCGGAATATTACCAGTGAACAGTAACTAAAAAAACAGCTGCCATACAAATATTTATGCACAGCAGCTGTCACACTATTTATCAAAAATATCCTTATCTATTTATGATCTATGTTTTATTTCATTTCTCTTACGATCTTTCGAACCGGAAGAACAAATGTCGGAGATACGGACAACTCATCCAGTCCCATCTCTACAAATCTCTCAGTAAGTGTAGTGTCCGCACCAAGCTCACCACAGATTCCGGCCCAGATACCTTCTTTGTGTGCATTATCCACAACCATCTGGATCATACGGAGAACTGCCTCATGATGGGAATCATAAATATTGTCAAGCTTTGCATTCTGACGGTCAATAGCCAGTGTATACTGGGTCAGATCATTGGTTCCGATACTGAAGAAATCCACTTCTTTTGCCAGCTCCCCGCTCATCATAACCGCTGCAGGAGTCTCGATCATGATGCCCTGCTGCGGATTGCCGAATTCCAGCTGCTCTGCGGTCAGTTCTGCCTTCACTTCTTCCACGATCTCCTTGATCCTTCTCACTTCCCACAGGCTTGTGATCATCGGATACATGATCGCCAGATTGCCGTAGGCGCTCGCACGGAACAGTGCACGAAGCTGTGTTTTGAAGATTTCCGGACGGGTCAGGCAGATCCGGATCGCACGATACCCCAGCGCCGGATTCTCCTCTTTATCCATCTTAAAATACTCACACTGCTTGTCTGCCCCGATATCCAGTGTACGGATGATCACCCGCTTTCCTGCCATCGTCTCCACTGCCGTCTTATAGATACTGAACTGTTCTTCCTCGGTCGGATACCGATCTTTTTCCAGATAAATAAACTCACTCCGGAACAGCCCGATTCCGCCGGCATCATTCTGTATTACAGTTGCAAGATCTTTAATATTTCCTATATTAGCATACAGCATGATCTTCTTTCCGTCCAGCGTAACATTATCTTTTCCTTTTAAAAGCTGCAGCAGTTCTTTCTTCTCCAGCTCTGCCTGCCGGCGTTTCTTCATCTCTTCCAGTGTCTGTGCATCCGGCTCCACATAGATCTTTCCATTCAGTCCGTCTACCACCGCCAGTTTTCCGTCAACCGTGTCGTCAAGCGGCAGGTCTTCCGTTCCGATCAGTGCCGGGATCGCCATGGTTCTTGCGAGGATCGCGGTATGGGAGTTCACCGAACCGTGAACCGTGACAAAAGAAAGCACCATATCTTTTTCCAGCTGTACCGTCTCTGACGGAGCCAGATCATCCGCAACAATGATCACCGGTTCATCCGTGACCACCTTTCCCTTCTGTCCGCCATTTAATATCGAAAGCACTCGTTCGGAGATATCTTTCACATCCGCCGCACGTTCTCTCATATAATCGTCATCCATCGCCCGGAACATCTGTGCAAAATTATCGCCGGTCACAGCTACTGCATACTCCGCGTTGACCTTCTGCGTCTCGATGATATTTTCCACAGATTCGTTATAATCCCCGTCATCCAGCATCATCTGGTGGATCTCAAAGATCGCCGCATTTGCTTCGCCCACTTCTTTTAACGCTTTCTGATACAGTTCCTGAAGCTGTTCTATGGCAGCTGCCTTGGCTGCCTCATAACGTGCCAGTTCTCCTTTGGTATCTTCTGTACGCACGCGCTTTACCTGCTGCTCATTTTTCCTGTATACACTGATCTTTCCGATGGCGATGCCGCGAAATACACTCTTTCCACTATATACCTGCATCCTGTGCCCCCTCATACTTTTCTCTCTCTTACTTTCTGTATCGGTGACTAGTACATCGTTTTCAAAATAACTGTATTATTCACGAAACGATGTACTAGTGACTTCCTTTTTGTTACCGTACTTCTGAAGTTACCTGTCTGTACACATCTTCCACCTGTTCACGACCGGCCAGATATTCGGAAAATGCACTGGCGCTGCCGGTTGCAATTCCCATATGGAAAGCCTCACGGTAATCCTGACGTTTCAGCCATCCGGTCAGGAATCCGGCCACCATAGAATCTCCGGCTCCCACACCATTGACCAGTTTTCCTTTCGGTGCCGGTGCCAGGTAGACCTTTCCGTCAGCTGCAGCCAGAACCGCTCCTTCTCCTGCCATAGATACCAGAACGTTGGTGGCTCCCATCTCCTGCATCTTCTTCGCATAAGGAATCACAGATTCTCTGTCCTTTAATTCCGCACCGAAGATTTCTCCCAGTTCGTGATTGTTCGGTTTTACCAGGAATGGATGATATTCCAGTACGTTCACCAGCAGATTCCCCGTGGCATCCACTGCGATCAGTATTCCTTTTCCATCCAGACGTTTCAGGATATTTCTGTAAATGTCATCCGGCATCGATGCCGGAATGCTTCCTGCCAGCACCAGCACATCTCCTTCCTGCAGCTGATCCAGCATTTCAAATAACTGCTGTGTCTTTTCCCTGCTGATCGCCGGTCCCTGTCCGTTGATCTCTGTTCCTTCAATATTCTGCAGCTTCAGGTTGATCCGTGAAATCCCCTCGTCCACCGGAATGAATCTTGCGTTCACTCCGATCTCTTCCACCTGTCTTTGAATCTCATCTCCGGTAAATCCTGCCACAAATCCCAGTGCGGTATTTTCCAGTCCCAGATTCTTCAATACGATAGAAACGTTGATTCCCTTTCCTCCCGGAAGCATCATCTCTGTGGCTGTCCGGTTGGTCATACCCAGCTGAAAGTTATTGACGGAAACGATGTAGTCCAGTGACGGATTAAACGTTACTGTATAAATCATGTTTTTTCCTCCTGCTTTTCTCAGTTCTTTTCTATGTATGTATTATATAATCATATTCATTCAAATCCAAACAAAAAAGATGCCCGCTGTGGATTCTCTTCCACAGTTAGCATCTTTTATTTTTCTTATCTTATACTCGCTTTTGCGATTTTATCACCTTCGTCTACCGAATTCCGCGCATGGACAGACCGATCCGTTTTTTGTTCAGATCCACGCTGATGACTTTTACATCCATCTACAACATCTCCTACGCTGACAACTTCCAGCGGATGTTTGATATATTTGTCACTGATCTGGGAAATGTGTACCAGACCATCCTGGTGCACGCCGATATCTACGAATGCACCAAAATCGATCACGTTTCTTACAGTTCCTTTTAAGATCATACCTTCTTTCAGATCTTTCATATCCAGTACATCGGAGCGAAGGATCGGTTTTGGCATATCTTCACGGGGGTCACGTCCCGGACGGCCGAGTTCTTTGATGATATCATGAAGGGTGATCTCGCCGATTCCCAGTTCTTCTGCCAGTTTCTTATAATCTTTGATATAGATGGCAGTCGGTCCGTCACTGAAGTACTGTTCTTTCGTAAATCCCTGTTTTGCAAAGAGTTTTTCCACTGCTTCGTAGCTCTCCGGATGTACACTGGTTGCATCTAGCGGATTCTTTCCGCCCTGGATACGCATGAACCCGGCGCACTGTTCAAAGGCTTTCGGTCCCAGTTTGGCTACTTTTAACAGTTCTCTTCGGTCTGTGAAACGACCGTTTTCCTCACGGTAGGCCACAATATTTTTTGCAATTGCTTTGCTGATACCGGAAATATACTCTAACAGAGACGCGGAAGCAGTATTCAGATCCACGCCGACTTTATTGACACAGTCTTCTACCACACCGTTCAGTGCTTCGCCCAGTTTCTTCTGGTTCATATCGTGCTGATACTGTCCGACACCGATGGCTTTCGGGTCGATCTTTACCAGTTCTGCCAGCGGATCCTGCAGACGTCTGGCGATGGAAGCGGCACTTCTTTGTCCCACATCGAAGTTCGGGAACTCTTCGGTCGCCAGTTTACTTGCAGAATATACAGATGCTCCTGCCTCGTTGGTGATCACATACTGTACCTTTGTCGGTACTTCTTTTAACATATCCACGATCACCTGCTCAGATTCCCGGCATGCAGTACCATTTCCTACAGAGATCAGGTCGATATGATACT
>ERZ779820.2587-NODE-2587-length-9814-cov-2.697920_pt1 | contig 9814 bp, 7 predicted proteins | sample MGYA00511563_ERZ779820 | MGnify/ENA primary metagenome ERZ779820 (study PRJEB29588, sample SAMEA1964852) | human gut metagenome | biome: human gut; feature: human-associated habitat; material: faeces | place: Denmark | collected 2008/2010 ...
AGTCCACCGCCGACAATGGCCCCACAGATCACGTGCATGGCTCCTGTCCCAATACCCCGGAAGAAAATAAAAGAAAAATGACCGGCTCCGTTTTGGATCAGATAGCAGACGTTTTCAAATGTGGCAAAAGAAAGAGCTGTGATCACGGCTGCATTTTTGATCTGCTCCGCTTTCGGCTCAAATATCAGCAGATAAAAGAGCAATGGCAGAAGTTTCATCACTTCCTCCACCACCGGGGCGATCTCTGTGGTAGCTGCAAAGGTGTCCGCTCTGTAAAGTACAGCAAAAAAGGTGTTGATGTATGCGGAAAGCAGACAGGCACCCATCCCGGCAAAGCAGAACAGAAAGAATTTTCTCTGCCGCTTTCCCATACACAGCGCGGCAATCAGCAGGGGCGAAGCCATGCAAAGAAATACATTTTCAATATATGTCATGCCTGCACCGCCTTTCTTGTGGCTGGCAGCAGCGCAAACAGGCTTCCTGTAAGCAGAAGATCAAACCAGCAATAGGGAGCGGAAATGGAATAGCCCGGCCACAGGCAGCCGGAGATCCAAAGGACATACTCCACCGCCACATAGCACAGTACCCCAATGTGGAAATACCGCATCTTACACGCTGTTCCCGTCTGTATCTGCGCATAAGCAAGACCCCGGATGGAATGATAAGAAACAACAATCATCATGCCACACCAGAGCAGATTGGAGAGAACATCCCCAAAGGTACAGTAAAACACACAAAGCGGAACACCGATCAAAGGAGCAATCAGGGCTTTTCCTGTCGAAAATCTTCTTTCCTCATCAGAAGAAAGGGTGTATTGCAGAAGATAAAGGAAAACCACACTGGCTACCCAGCCGAACTCTGACACATAAAAGACCTGTGGTGTTTCAGAAAACAAAAGCAGATACAGCGTCCAGTAAAGAGAGCCAAGGGCAAAGCATCCGTAAAAACAGGTCAGCAGGAAATATGCCTGTTTTCGATCTTTCAGATACCGAATGCCACTCATACAAAAGCCCAGCAGGGTAACAGCAATTTGAAAAAAGTTACTGAACAGTTCCATCCCCATTGTCCTCCTTTTTCATCTCTGTCTGCTCCTCTTTGTTCAGCTGACGGATGCGGAAGCACAGAACAGTCACGCACACGCCGAGAATAAAAGCCAGCAGTCCGATCACCATATATCCCAGTGCGGTGCTGCCACCCAAAATCGTTGCCGCAGTTTCAAAGCCTGAAGAAGTACCGGGTTCGATCTGTCCGACAATACCGGGCATGGCAAAGGAAACCCCAACGATCACTGCAAAGCATGCCGCTATACAGACAGCAGAGATAATCCGTCTGCGCCGCATTCTCTGCTGTTGTTCTTTTTTTGCAATACGCCGTTTTACCTCAGCAATCCGTTCCTCATTTTTCAACATCTGTAATACCCTCCCGTTGCAATAATCCGCGTAAACGCTCTTTCCCCCGGTACACCATATTTGTGATCTGCTTTACACTTTTCCCCATAACCTCAGCTGCCTGTTGATAGCTCATACCCTCAAAATAGGTCAGATAAAGGGCCTCCCGATAATCTGGATTTAACTCGTCCATGCAGAGATGCAGGATCTGATTCCGTTCTTTTGTGCGGACGATCTCCTCCACCAGCGTTTGTGCCTCCGGTTCTCTGGTCAGGTCATCAAGACTGAAGAAAACCCGCCGTCTGCTTTTGTGACGTAAAGCCATATGCCGCGCTGCTTTATAGAGGTAAGCCTTAAAACATCCATCCCGGATGCGGGGCTTTTTCGTAAACAGCCAGGAAAAGGTTTCCATCATTAAATCTTCCGCTTCGTGGACGTCATGCAGATAACCATCAATGTATAAGGTCAGCGGATCGCCGTATTTTTTTATCAACAGTTCAAGTCCTGTCTCATCACCGCACAGATATTGCCCATAAAGTTCTTCATCAGTGGCCATATCGTTCTTCCTTTCCAAATATTACTCCTCTGTTGTCAGATGAAATCTCCTGGTTCTTCAATCATTTTTGTCCACAAAGACATACAACATGTCAGGGGAAATCCCTGACAAAAAAAATAACCAGAGCTTAAGCTCTGGTTAAATTCTCACTATTTCGTAGCAGCCAGTACGGGAATCGAACCCGTGTTTTCGCCGTGAGAGGGCGACGTCTTAACCCCTTGACCAACTGGCCATTTGTTTGTCTGTCGTTTGCTCTTCGCTGTCGACTCATTTAATATACACCATCTTTTTCTAAAATGCAAGTACTTTTTTTAAAAAATTTAAATTTTTTTATTTTTCGCGAATTTTCCCCTCAGAAAAGCCCGTACTTACAGGTTTTCTGCGTAAAAAAACTTTTTATCAATCTATAATAATCGAAACATAGCATAAAAGGAAATGCCATGTTTCATATAATCACATGGCATTTCCCAGTTATTTATTTCTGTTTCTGACTGTTTCTTGTTTCTTATTCCTCTATATCCTCCGCTGGCTCTGCCGGAATGAATACACGGGATTTCTTTTCTTCGTGTTTATGAAGTGCAGCCTTCTCAGTTGCCTCCATACAGAATTCCATCTGAGAGTTAATCTGGGCTTTGCCTCGTTTATCCGGTTTCACATAAGTTCCATCCGGCTGCAGGATATGAGCTTTTACATTATCCTTAAACTCCAGATCAAGTACGTGCTCCAGCTCTTTCTTAATCTTCTCATCTTCCACAGGAAAAACAATCTCTACCCGGCGGTCAAGGTTACGCGGCATCCAGTCCGCACTTCCCATATAGATTTCCGGGTTTCCGCCGTTTTCAAAATAGAAAATACGGCTATGCTCCAGAAATTCCCCTACAATAGAACGGACATGAATATTCTCACTGATTCCCGGCACTCCTACTTTCAGACAGCAGATACCCCTTACCAGAAGCTCCACCTGAACTCCGCAGGAAGATGCATAATACAATCCTGCAATAATCTTCGGATCACAGAGGGAATTCATCTTTGCACGGATCAACGCCGGAAGTCCTTTCTTCGCATTCTCTGCCTCACGTTCGATCAGGCTTAAGAATCTGTCTTTCATCCAGATCGGCGCTACGATCAGCTTATTCCAGCTCTTCGGTTCTGAATATCCGGAGAGCATATTAAATACTGCTGTTGCATCTTCACCAAAACGTTCATCGCAGGTAAAGATACCGCAGTCTGTATAGAGTTTGGCAGTGGAATCATTGTAGTTTCCGGTTGCCAGATGCACATATCGGCGGATTCCTGTCTCTTCCCTGCGCACAACCAGTGTGATCTTGCTGTGTGTCTTAAGACCTACCAGACCATAGATTACATGACATCCTGCCTTCTCCAGCTTCTTCGCCCATACAATATTATTCTCTTCATCAAAACGGGCTTTCAGTTCTACCAGTACGGAAACCTGTTTGCCGTTTTCTGCTGCCTGCGCAAGGGCAGCAATGATCGGTGAATTGCCGCTGACACGATACAGAGTCTGTTTGATAGCCAGAACATCCGGATCTTTTGCTGCCTGACGCACGAAATTTACAACAGGATCGAAGCTCATATAAGGATGATGCAGGAATACATCGCCCTCACGTATCACCTGGAAAATATCCTTCTCATTCTGGAATTCCGGTACAGGTGCCGGCTGATATCTCGGTGTCTTGTAAGCGTCAAAGCCATCCGCACCATATACTTTCATCAGCATGGTAAGATCCAGAGGTCCGTTTATCTCAAAAACATCTGCCTCTTTGATGTCAAATTCCGTCTTCAGGATCTTCAGCAGGCGTTCGTCCATCTTATCCTCTACTTCCAGACGGATAACCTCGCCCCACTGACGTTTCTTTAACTGGCGCTGGATCTCCACCAGCAGATCCTCTGCCTCATCTTCATCGATGGTAAGATCCGCATTACGCATAATACGGTAAGGATGAGCACATATTACATCATAACTCAGGAAAAGTTTGTCAATATTTCTTTCAATAATCTCTTCCAGCAGGATCACTGTGGTATCTCCATCCTTCTTTGACGGAATCTGCACCACCCTTGGAAGCACAGACGGAACCTGCACTGTAGCAAACAAAAGCTCTCCTGCTTTATCTTTCTTGTTGAGTTTATCACTCTTCTCCTTCTTGGAGATCAGAGCGCCGATATTCAATGTTTTATTTCTGATCAGTGGAAACGGTCTGGAAGAGTCCATTGCCATCGGTGTAAGTACCGGATATACATTATCCTCAAAGTATCTGTCTACAAATGCACTCTGTGCTTCTGTAAGATTCTCATGGGCTGCCACCAGGTGCATTCCTGCTTTCTCAAGCGCAGGGATCAGAGAACGGTTCAGAGTATTATACTGTACATGAACCAGTTCATGGGTACGGACACTGATTTCTTTTAACTGTTCCTTGGCTGTCATTCCTGCAATGTCTGTTTTATGATATCCTGCATGCACCTGATCCTTAAGAGACGCCACACGCACCATAAAGAATTCATCCAGATTGGATGCGGTAATGCTCAGGAACTTCAGTCTGTCAAATAAAGGAAGATTTTTATCTCTTGCTTCACTCAGAACACGCTCGTCAAATTTGAGCCAGCTCAGCTCACGGTTTACGAAATACTCTTTTTTTTCAAATTTTCCAAGATCCATAAGTTCATCCTCCTTTATGCTCTGCCCTTACGCCTGAGAACCAAACGAATGCCAAATACTTCTTCAAAAAATGCGACTTTATCTTTCAGCAGTCCTAGTTCCAGGGAAATATCCTGTGCGGAATCCACGATCATCTGCAGTTCTCTGTCCTTGAGCGCTGTCTTGATCCCTTTTACTTTCTGATAATGGCTTCTGTCCATGGCATTTGCCAGACGAAGGATCGCAGTCATCTTTGCTACCTTGATATAGCTCTCTCTGTCAATCGCTATTCCCATACTGTAAAGTTCATCGTAGTGAACAAACGCAGAATTATTGAATCTGACCGCACACGCGATCATCTGGCGTTCCAGAGAGGACAGACCGATAATATCTGTGGACATAATGATCTGATAAGAACACTCAGAAACATTTTCCATGCTGATATATTTGCCGCAGTCATGGAGCAGTGCCGCGATCTGCAGTAACAGACGTTCTCTTGAACCCATGCCATGAACTTTCTTCATGCTGTCAAAAATATTCAGGCAGAGATTCATCGTTCCCTGAATGTGACTCTTACTGCTGGAATAGCGTTTCGCGATATTCTTTGAAGTAACCAGAATATCATTCTCGAAATTATGCACACTCTTGATAAATTTCTTTTTCTCTGCAAAATCATAGGCAATTCCATCCAACAGAGAAACACCCGGAGCCCAGAGAGATTCTGCGTTAAAAATATCGATAAAGTTTCTGCACACTACCATAGTCGGCACTACAAGGGACGCATACTCCGGATCGATCTCCATTTCCTGAGCCAGCAGATCAACAGATTTTCCTACCGTATCCTCATAGCGTTTCATAAATTCTTCCCTTGTAATGATCTTATCTTCCATTTCCTCCTGGAAGATCATATCTGTGATGAAATCTCCCATCAGGATCACATTCTTGATATCCTTGTCTTTCAGATATAGACGCTGGAAGCTCATCAGGTCATTTCGGATAAATTCCTCAACCAGCTTGTCATAATGAATGGTTGTTTTCTCCAGTTCCTGCAGACGCTGTCGGATTCTTAAACTTCCCATTTTAAGTCCCTGGGTAGTGACCAGCGCATCTTTGTCAAAGAGGGAAACCTGAAGGCTTCCGCCGCCCACATCCAGGATCGCGGTGCCTTTCTGGATCATCTTTTTGAATCCCTTTTCTATAGCAGCAATTGATTTGTACCCAAGGAAATGCTGTTCTGCACTGCTTAATATTTCTATTTTCATTCCTGTACGCTGATAGATCTGTTCAATGATCAGCAGCGGATTCACAAGTTCCCTGAATGCACTGGTGCCGCAGACACGATACTCTTCCACCCCAAAGTCCTGCATCAGCCTCTTAAAGTCATTCAGCACCTCACATAAAACATTCAGCATTTCTGAGTCGATCTTTCCGTCAGAATAGACACCCTTTCCAATTTCCAGACTGTATCTGACATCATTCAGTTCACGAAAACCAATTCTTTTTGACATCTCAAAGATCTTCATGCTGACTTCATAAGATCCGATGTCAATGGCTGCAAATGTCATGACTGCCATATGCGTTCCCCCTTTACCATTCATCTATTTGCTTTTTTATTCCTTCTCCACACCCAGCAGATGGTCGATAAACTGCTGTGCAGTTCGTCCTGTAAGTCCTCCATGGGAAAGCTCCCACTTATTTGCTTCCAGAAGCAGTTCGTCCTCCGGCATGGTAATTCCGTTTCTCTCTGCGAGAGCTTTCACAATTGTCTGGAATTCTTTTTTGCTCGGTGCACCATAATAAATACGGACACCAAAACGATAAACCAGTGAAAGCTTCTCCTGCACTGTATCGGAGGAATGCAGATCGTCATCATCCATGATCTCCAGCTTGTCACTGGATTTCTCTCTTACCAGATGTCTTCTGTTACTTGTTGCATAGATCAGGATATTGTCCGGCTTCTTCTCCAGACCACCCTCGATCACTGCCTTCAGATATTTATATTCGATCTCAAACTCTTCAAAAGAAAGATCGTCCATGTAAATGATGAATTTGTAATTACGGTTCTTGATCTGTGCGATCACATCATTCAGATCCTTAAACTGATGCTTGTATACTTCGATCATACGAAGTCCCTGATCGTAATACTGATTCAGGATTGCTTTGATGGAAGACGATTTTCCTGTCCCGGCATCACCGAATAACAGACAGTTATTGGCTTTCTTGCCTTCTACAAATGCTTTTGTATTATCGATCAGCTTTTTCTTGGCAATCTCATATCCGACCAGATCATCCAAATGTACGTGTGCGATCTTCGTGATCGGCTCGATCAATGCCCCTTCTTCTATATGTGCGATACGGAACGCTTTGTGAAGTCCTAGCTTTCCTACACCGAATTCCTTGTAGAACTGTGTCATGATATCCTTGAATTCTACCGCGGTCTCAGTTTCTGCAAGTGCTTTGCTCAGATCACAGATACGGTCGCGGATTCTCTGATTGAACACACTTCCGTGTCCGCTGGTTCCGACATAATCATGTAACATAGAGATACAGTCAACACCCATCACATTCTCCAGATCTGCAAAGTCATAATCAAATAATTCTTTGAAGATTTCAAAATCATGCAGTGCAACCTGGTTGATACTTCCGTCTACCGGTCCTACGATCTCACAGGAGGTACTGTAAGCATTCTCATGACTTGCCATCAGGTAAGTCAGATAATTATGCCAGAGATCTCCCTCGAATCCGTGGCTTACAGCCATCTCCAGAATCTCGTTGACCGCATCATATAACAGTCCCTTCATATCTTCCATGTTATAGTAATCATTCTGATAATTCTCCATTAAGAATGTCATATCCTGAAGGATCTGTCCTTCCTCCATATGTTTATATAACATCAACTCATTTGTTCTCATTTGTCATTCCTCCAATTTTATATCCGACCTGCTATGCCTAGTAATTTCCAAGAATTCTTAAATTTCTTCCCTCTTCACGAAGTCCCCTGATTGCATTTTTCACCGCGGGATCCGCAAGATTTCCCTCGAAATCAATAAAGAAGCGGTATTCCCAGCTTTTTCCTTCCATCGGCCGGGATTCAATTTTTGTCATATTCAGATCATTATACGCAAAATGTGAAAGCAGATGATAAAGAGAACTGCTTTCATGAGGGAGCTCCAGACAAATGCTTATCTTCTTCGCATCTTTTAAGAATACTTTCTGGTTTGTGATAACGATGAATCTGGTCGAATTATTCTTTTCATCATTGATACTATCTGCAAGCACAGAAAGTCCGTATACGGATGCCGCATAAGCACTGCATACAGCCGCCTGATGTTTATCCTGGTCTTCAAGTATCTTCTTTGCAGCAAGTGCGGTATTCGCTACACTGATCTGCTGCCAGTCTCCGTGTTCTCCCAGAAAATGCGATGCCTGCATAAGTGCTTCCGCCTTGGAATATACACGTTCAATCTCAGATATATCTGTTCCCGGTAATCCTGACAATGTATTTTTGATCGGGATGATCGTCTCTCCGACAATATAATTTTCAAATTCTACCAGAAGGTCATAGATTTCATTCACTGCTCCCGCTGTTGAATTTTCAATCGGAAGTACTGCATAATCTGCCGCGCCTTCTTCAATTGCCTCCATTGCCTCCCGGAATGTATGTACATGATAGCTGTTACATCCTTTTCCAAAATAATGTTCCATTGCCGCCTGACTGTAAGCCCCTTCTGTTCCCTGGAATACTACCCTTGCTGTATCCTTATCCAGTGAATCAATACCGATAAACGGAAGTCTTCCAAGTGCACCTGCTTCTACAAGCTGCTTGTACTGTAATTTTCTACTGATCGCAAGAAGCAGTTCATATACTTCTCCGATTCCTTTTTTATTAAAGTCTGATGAAACTTTTCCCATCACTTCTGTTATTTTATTCTTTTCACGCTGACGGTCAAATGTTTTATAACCATTTTTAATCTTACAGATCCCGAGATCCTCACAAATCTTCATTCGCTTTTCATAAAGATTCGTAATCTGATCATCAACATCACTTAACTGCGTTCTAAGTTCTTCCAATGATGTCATTTACTCTCTCCTTTGTGTATATTATGCAGGAAATCTGCGTATTTATTAAATTATAATACATTCCAAAAATAAAATCTACCCATCCTGATTTAAAAAAATCATCGAAAAATTTTTCAAGACATTGAAAATCATCGTTAAATATTATATGATGTATGAAAGATTTGAAAAAGGAGGTAAAACCATGAATACTTTAGAATGTATCAAAACAAGAAGAAGCATTCGCAAATTCAAGCCTGATCCTGTAGATCACGCAACTTTAGAATTCCTGATCGGTGCAGCATCTTATTCTCCTTCTTGGAAGAACACTCAGATCACTCGATATATCGCAATCGAAGATTCTTCTATTCTTGATAAAATCGTTACTGATTACACCCCAGATTTCAACGCAAAAATCATAAAGCAGGCACCAATGCTTATTGCAGTTACTTTCAAAAAAGGGCGCTGCGGTTTTGAACGCGACGGTTCCTACAGCACCAAAAAAGAAGACCGCTGGCAGATGTTCGATGTCGGTGTTGCAAGTCAGACACTTTGCCTTGCCGCTCACGAAGCAGGTCTTGGAACTGTAATCATGGGCATCTGGGATGAAGACGGTATCACCGATCTTTTACATATTCCGGAAGATCAGGAGCTTGCTGCTCTCATCGCCATCGGATATCCTGATATTGATCCTGATGCACCTAAGAGAAAATCTGTCGATGATTTATTAACTTATTTATAAAACAGGAGGTTTTTATATGAGACACTTATTAAGTCCACTGGATTTTTCTGTGGAAGAACTTGACAATTTAATGGATCTTGCAAAAGATATCGAGGCAAATCCGAAAAAATATGCACACGCATGTGAAGGCAAAAAGCTTGCCACTCTTTTCTATGAACCGAGCACACGTACCAGATTAAGCCATGAAGCAGCTATGATCAATCTGGGTGGCAGCGTTCTTGGTTTCTCATCCGCAGATTCAAGTTCTGCTTCCAAAGGGGAAAGTGTAGCAGATACGATTCGTGTAATTTCCTGCTTTGCAGATATCTGTGCAATGCGCCATCCAAAAGAGGGTGCCGCTATGGTTGCAAGCCAGTATGCCACAATTCCGGTGATCAATGCCGGTGACGGTGGACACCAGCATCCGACCCAGACACTTA
>ERZ779820.2594-NODE-2594-length-9776-cov-2.665981_pt1 | contig 9776 bp, 9 predicted proteins | sample MGYA00511563_ERZ779820 | MGnify/ENA primary metagenome ERZ779820 (study PRJEB29588, sample SAMEA1964852) | human gut metagenome | biome: human gut; feature: human-associated habitat; material: faeces | place: Denmark | collected 2008/2010 ...
GAGGCATACCTCTGTTACCCTCGATAGATGCGGTAAGTGCCGAACCTTCTCCACATACGAAAGCTCCGGCACCTCTGTTGATATGTAAATGGAAGTTTACACCGGAATTTAAAATATTATCACCTAACAGGCCATATTTTTCTGCCTGTTCAATCGCCATCCTAAGTCTCTTTACAGAAAGAGGATACTCTGCACGAACATAAATATATCCATTCTCCGCACCGACTGCGTAGGCTGCAATAGTCATACCTTCGATCATCTTATATGGATCACCTTCCATGACGGAACCATCCATAAATGCACCAGGATCACCCTCATCACCATTACATACAACATAGCGGGTTTTCTCTGCCTGGCGTGCAACCTGAGACCATTTCTTGCCTGCCGGGAATCCTGCACCGCCACGACCGCGAAGCCCGGATTTAGTTACTTCATCAATAACTTCCTGTGGGGACATGCTTCCCATCACTTTTGCAAGTGCCTGATAGCCTCCCACAGCAATATACTCTTCGATAGATTCCGCATCGATTTTTCCACAGTTTTCAAGAACGATACGTGTCTGTTGATTTAAGAAAGGAATATCATCAGGATGTGGACAGACTGTATTATTATCTCGATAAAACAGCCTCTCTACAGGTTTTCCTTCCAATATAGTTCTCTCCACAATTTCCTTACAGTCTTCCGGCTGTACGTGAACATACTGATAATCATATGGTTCAATTCTCATCAGAGGTCCAAGTTCACATAAGCCCTGGCACCCTGTCTTGATCACGCCTACATGAGGCACATCCTTCTGCATTTCAACTGTTACTCCATCAATTCTCTCACAGAGTACTGACATCTCTTCATAAATCTTCTGCGCTCCGGATGCGATACATCCGGTACCTGAACAGACAAGAACGCGGCAGGTATAAGATTTAATCTGCTCATTTACTTCAGCCTGCTTATTTAACAGGTCTTCTTTACTCTTAATACTCATACGCACTCTCCTCTCAGTTTATTCAAAAGTTCTACAGCTTTTTCAGGAGTCATCTTCGGATGTACTTCATCATTGACAGTCAGTGTGGGGGCAAGTCCACATGCACCCAGACAGGATACTGTTTCTACGGTAAAAAGCATGTCATCTGTAGTGTGTTTCTTGTTGCTCAGTCCAAGTTCCTTCATCAAAGCCTCTTTTACAGGCATGGATTTTCTCACATGACAGGCTGTTCCGTCACACACTTTAATGACATATTTCCCTTTCGGCTCAAAAGAAAAATTCTCATAGAATGTGGCTACACTGTAGGCCTTGGCTTCTTTTACTCCGATTTCTTTCGCTACATAAGTCAGCAATTCTCCCGGCAGGTAACGATATTCCGCCTGAATATCCTGCATGATCGGAATCAGCGATGCTGCTGTACGTCCGTAGTGCTCGATGATCTCATCCGCTTTTCTGTAATAAGACTGGTCTAACATTCGGTTCCCTCCTTAAATAGTAATTTTGATACATTGGTTTTAATATAGTACCGATATATCGATTCCCACGCAGCTTTAGTTATTTTCAACATATGTGCTGTTGATATTATACATTATATGGTTGTTTTGCACAATATCATTTTTGAAATTTTCTGAAATTAATTTATAACAATTTGTTATAGATGTATAGTATTCATAAATGTATATAAATGAAAAGCAATTTCTTTAACAGGGTTGTTAATTTAATAGCAATATCAAAACAAAAAAAGATCATTGAAAAGAATATTATCTTCTTCTCAATGACCTTTCTGGAAATGGCTGCATTATTTAATTTCATGTTCCTCATGGAAATGCTTATATTTTTCTATAAACATCAACAGAAAGCTGATCATAAGGAATCCACAGGAAACCCAGATCATTCTGATTCCATAGCGTATGGACAGATTTCCACCAATGCCGGCACCCAAGGCAAACATAAGGATGATTCCAAAATAATACATCGCCTGTTTTAGCTGTTTTGATTTTTTTTCACGAAAATAAACTGACAATGCAGCTGTACCACTGCGCAAATTACCGATACACATAGTACTTGCATAGGAATATCCGTTTACCTTGCGGAAGGACTGTACCTGCATTGCACAGGCGAAAGATGCCATGGCATTTGCCAGCATATTGTATTCGGTTGGCAGGAAACCTACTGTAAATAAGATCAGGATTTCTGCCAGCAGAACCCCCTGTCTCCAGTGGAGCTTCTGCGCATATTTATAATTTGCCTGTATTTTCTCCGCAACCCATACGCCCAGTGCAAAGAAAATAATAGGAAAGAAGTATCCCAGTCCTGCTGTCAGTTCTCCTGCCATAAAGTGCTGGCTCATAAGAACGACGTTTCCTGTCTGTGCATTACAGAATACTTCGTTTCTTGCATTATAGGTGTAAGCATCCTGAAAACCTCCTGACAGTGCCAGGAATGCACTGTTTAAAAAGGCTTCCGACATTTGTATTTCGTGTTGATTATGATCTTTCATGATTTTCCCCGTTCAAGTTTATTTGCAGTTATCTCCTGTACGGATAACTGCCTTTATTCTTTTACCGTCTTTCTCAAACATTCGAAATCCGCTGATTTACTGCATAAATCGCTGCTTTCTCATGTTTGGCGGGTCCCTGACCCTGATTATCATGTTATACGTTTATAGGTCAAATGTAAAAGATATAATTCATATTATTGTATATATGATTTTTATATATTGGATACAATATATATATAATTTTGGCTATATAAAGCAACTTCCATATACTGTATGTCTACAGCATATGGAAGTTATTTTTTTATGTATCTGCAGAATTACTTATCTCCATGTTCTTTGAGATATTCTGCTTTTCCCATCTCATACAGATTATTGCCTTCTGAGTCAATGATGACTACAAGAGGCATATCCTCTACATACAATTTACGAAGTGCTTCTGCTCCCAGATCTTCATATGCGATCAGTTCGGCCTTTTTGATGCATTTTGCAAGAAGCGCACCTGCACCGCCGATAGCTCCGAAGTATACACCATCATATTTCTTCATGGCGTCTACTACTTCCGGAAGGCGGGCACCTTTTCCGATCATTCCTCTTGCTCCCACAGACATCATTGTGGGTGCATAGGCATCCATACGTCCGCTGGTTGTAGGGCCTGCGGAGCCGATGACTTCGCCTGGTTTTGCCGGAGTCGGACCTACATAGTAAATGGTAGCATCTGTAGGGTCAAAAGGAATTTTTTCTCCTTTTGCAAGGGCCTCGCACATTCTCTTGTGACCTGCATCACGGGATGTATAGATTGTACCTGTTAATAATACCTGATCACCTGCATGGAGAGTTCTTGCCAACTCTCTAGTAAGTGGAAGTGTAATTTTCTTTCTTTCCATCTCAAATCACCTCCGATTTATGGCGGGTTACATGGCAGTTGATATTAACTGCACATGGCATACCTGCGATATGAGTAGGCATAGTCTCAATGTTCAGACCGATAGCTGTGGTCTTTCCGCCAAAGCCCTGAGGTCCGATACCAAGCTTGTTGATCTTCTCCAGCATCTCTTTCTCAAGATCTGCATAGTAAGGATCCGGGTTCTCTGTATTCAGAGGACGCATCAGCGCTTTCTTTGCAAGAAGTGCACATTTGTCAAAAGTTCCTCCGATACCAACACCAACTACCATAGGAGGACATGGGTTCGGACCTGCAGTTTCTACAACCTCAAGAATGAAATCCTTGATTCCCTGAAGACCTGCGGACGGTTTGAACATACGGATCATACTCATATTTTCGCTTCCGAAGCCTTTCGGGCCTACGGTTACTTTGATCTGATCGCCAGGAACGATCTCGGTGTAGAGCATAGCCGGTGTATTGTCGCCGGTGTTTCCTCTTCTGACCGGATCTTTGACAACGGATTTTCTTAAGTATCCTTTGTCATATCCTCTTCTGACACCTTCGTTGACTGCCTCTGCAAGATCTCCTCCTGCGATGTGCACATCCTGTCCGATTTCCAGGAAAACACATGCCATTCCGGTATCCTGGCAGATCGGCACGTTCTGTGCGTCTGCGATCTCATAATTTTCTACGATTTTGTCCAGAACACCTTTTGCAATCTCGCCATCCTCGCAGGCACGGCAGCCTGTGATGGCACATTTTACGTCTTCCGGAAGATGGTAGTTTGCTTCGATACAAAGTTTCTCTACCACATCCGTAATGGTACTAGCCTGAATTTCACGCATGGGATTCTCCACCTTTCTTTCCTTGCTATTTTATCATACCGATCATCCAATGGATTTTCAGCACGGAAAGCGTGTCCAGGGACAGTATTTCTGCCCCGGGCCACGCTTTTTCGCGGTTACTGCATTTTACAGGTGTCTCTTTCCTGCATAATCCGGCAGAAGCTGCGGAGATACCATACCGGTGTCAATGCCTGCCTCTTTTAAGGTCTCAGCATATTTCTCCACATGATCCAGATTCATCTTTCCAAGTGTTACGTCTTTTGCTTTTGCTGCTGCAGCTTTTCCTGCATCACGGCCAAATACGATAACATCCAGCAGAGAGTTACCCATCAGACGGTTTCTTCCGTGGATTCCTCCAACTGCCTCACCTGCTACGAGCAGGTTGCTTACGGTGTTGGTAAAGCCTTCGCCGTTGATTTCCAGTCCACCGTTCTGATAATGAAGAGTCGGGTAGATCAGGATCGGAACTTTTCTCATATCGATACCGTAGTTCATATACATACGGAACATAGCCGGGATTCTCTTCTCAATGGTGCCTTCTCCGTGGATCAGCTCGATCATTGGAGTATCCAGCCATACAGCCTTGCCCTGTGGAGTCTCAACGCCCTCGTTGCGGTCGTCGGAGCACTCGCGGATGATGCTTGCTGCAGATACATCACGGGTTTCCAGCGGATGCATGAATGCTTCGCCGTCTACGTTTACGAGCATTGCGCCCAGAGAACGTACTTTCTCGGTTACCAGAGCACCGAAGATCTGAGCCGGGTAAGCAGCTCCGGTCGGATGGTACTGAATGGTATCCTGATACAGAAGCGGAGCGCCTGCACGGTATCCAAGGATCAGACCATCAGCGGTTGCACCGTAATGGTTGGATGTCGGGAAGTTGTTGTAGTGAAGACGTCCCGCACCACCTGTTGCGATGATAACGGTTTTTGCCTTTGCTACCTGGTACTCGCCAGTCTCCATGTTCTGGAGAACAGCACCTGCAACCTGTCCCTTATCGTCTTTGATCAGCTCTACTGCGGAAGAGAACTCGATCACCGGAATACCGCGGTTGATGACTTCATCACGCAGTGTTCTCATGATCTCTGCTCCAGAGTAGTCACGGCATGCATGCATACGTTTTCTGGAAGTTCCGCCGCCGTGCGTAGTTACCATACGGCCATTCTCATCTTTATCAAACATAACGCCCAAGTTTTCCAGCCAGGAGATTGCATCCGGAGCTTCCATAACCAGTTTGCGGAGCAGTTCCGGTCTTGCAGCAAAGTGTCCGCCGCCGAACGCATCCAGATAATGCTGTGCCGGGGAATCGTTTTCTTTGTCCGCTGCCTGGATTCCACCTTCTGCCATCATGGTGTTTGCATCACCAATTCTCAGTTTGGTGGTAATCATAACGTTTGCGCCAGCCTCGTGAGCCTCGATAGCTGCAGAAGAACCTGCTCCACCGGCACCGATAACCAGTACATCTACGTCATAATCTACTTTGTCAAGGTCGATGTCAACACCGAGGATACGGCTGGGGGGGGGGGGGGGGCTGTTGGACTCCAGCAGATAGCCGAGCTCTGTCGGAACTTTCTCACCTTTGTTCGGGCCGACTTTCAGGGTGATGAAGCCTTCCTCTTTATAGTCCGGATGATATGCTGCAAGAAGGGCATCTTTCTCATCCGCTGTCATTCTTCTTGGCTCTGTTGCCATTCTCTGGGCTCTGGTAGCTTCTACCTTTTTAATAGAGTCCTGCATATTGGCCAGTGTATACATTCGAAATTCCCTCCTTATTTCTCGATCTCACGGTTGTTGTAAAGTTCCTGCATTTCTTCGATCGGTTTCTGCATAACCTGCTCGATCAGATCATCAAATTTTCCTTCTTTGATCTCTGCTACACGGTTCTTTACATGTTCAGACTTCGGAGCAATGTATTTTCCGTTCAGACGTCTTGCCAGCTCTCCTACCATCGGATGGGAGATACCAGCCGGACAGCGGGATGCACAGATTCCGCAGCCGATGCAGTCGAAGGACTCTTCTGCACATTTCTTGAAGTCGCCTCTCTGTGCGTATGCAATATACTGCATAACGTTCAGGCTCTGCGGACATCCTTTGGTACATGCATTACATCCAACGCAGCTGTAGATTTCCGGATACAGATCCATCATGACTCTCTGCTCTGCGCTGATCTCTTCGATATCGTATGTTCTCTTGTCGATCGGATAGAACGGAAGGCTTGCGATATACATACCGTCTTCTACCTGTGTCTGACATGCCAGACAGGTTTTCAGCTCATTCTTTCCTTTGATTCTGTAGATGGTCGCACATGCACCGCAGAATCCGTGACGGCATCCGCATCCGCGTTTTAACTGATATCCGGCATACTCCATAGCGGTCATAATGGTCAGATCGCCAGGTACGGAATACTTCTTGCCGTAAACGTAAATATTTACCATTTCCTGCATTTTCTTCAACCTCCGTTTAATATTCGTTCGGTAATTCGTCAATCTCGTCGCAGCGGAAAACCGGGCCGTCTTTGCAGACATATTTATCTCCGATGTTGCAGCGGCCGCATTTTCCGATACCGCATTTCATACGAAGCTCCAAAGTAGTGTAAACCTGTGTTTTCTCATAGCCCAGCTCCTGAAGTCCCTGAAGGACAAATTTGATCATGATCGGCGGTCCGCAGATCAGAGCTGTTTTGTCAACGGACATGTTCAGTTCTTTCACATAATTCGGAACGAATCCTACATGGCCGTCCCAGCCTTCCTGTTCACGGTCAATCGTCAGATGCACGTTGACATCTTTTGCTTTCGCCCATACTTCCTGGATCTCTTTTAACTGTACCAGATCGTCTTTGGAACGGGAACCGTAAACGATATCTACGGTACCGTAGTTATCACGATTGTCCAGTACGTAATTAATAACAGAACGCAGTGGAGCAAGTCCGATACCTCCGGCGATGAACAGCAGATCCTGTCCTTTTAATACGGTTTCTACCGGGAAATGATTTCCATACGGTCCACGAACCAGGATTTCATCTCCTACGGACATGTTGTGAAGATAATTCGTTAAAGTACCGCACTCCTTGATGGAGAACTCCTGGTACTCTTTGTTTGTCGGGGAAGAGGTAATGGAAAACAGTGCCTCTCCGACACCCGGTACACAGAGCATTGCGCACTGGCCAGGCATATGTTCAAACAGCTTGGTGCCGTCCGGACGAACGATACGGAATGTTTTTACGTCCGGTGTTTCGCGGCGGATATCTGTGATGATACCGACCTGCGGCAGCAAAGCGTTTTTCTTTTCTTCGCTTCCACAACTACAATTGCACATTTACTTGGTACCTCCCATGCGTTTGATTACTTTGACAATGTTCAGCGACTGCGGGCATTTCTCTACGCAGCGTCCACATCCGACGCAGGAATACATTCCGTCGTTGTTGTCCGGGAAGTATACCAGTTTGTGCATGAAACGCTGACGGAAACGCTGCAGCTGTGTGGTACGGTTGTTTCCTGCTGCCATCATGGTGAAATCAGAGTACATGCAGGAATCCCAGCAGCGGTAACGCTGTACACCGTTTCCGGTGTTAAAGTCTTTGATATCGTAGCACTGGCAGGTCGGGCAGGAGAACGTACAGGTTCCGCAGCCTAAGCAGGCATCGGAAAGTTCTTTCCACTTCGGATCGTCAAAACGTTCTTTTGTCTTGCCAACGCCCCATCCCTCGAGGGAAAGGTTGCTGTTTGGCATCTTGTCGATCAGAGTACGGATTGCTTCTTTCTCAGCCTCTACTTCTTTGGTAAGATCCTGCTCGGTCAGGTAAGCTTTTACAAGCTCGGTCAGTTTCTGGCCTTTTTCGGTTTTTGCTTCCCATGCATAACCGTCAGCTACCTGCCACATAGCAACATCTGCTGCCGGTTCTGCAGCATCGATGCCGAAGGTTTTACAGAAGCAGCTGTCTTCCGGCTCATGACAAGCCAGGGAAACAACGATGCCGTGCTCTCTTCTTGCTGCATAGTAAACGTCTGCAGGCTCGCTTAAGAAAACGCGGTCCAGAACATCGAACGCTCTGACATCGCACGGACGAACGCCGAAGATAGCAAACGGTGCGTCTTTTAATGCAGCCGGTTCAATGCTGGTTTTATTTGCCTTCTGATAGCAGGAGTAAAGAATTTCACTCTGCGGGAAAAAGGCATCTTTCGGGGATTTTACGGTTTTTAAGGTATCGAGATCCACGTCTGCGTCCTCGGTCCAGAAACCGAAATTGGTAATTCCATTGTTTTGTACCGGAAGGAAAAGATCCATCTCCTTTGCAACAGCGGCAAGGAGCTCCGGCATTTTTTCTCTGCTAATCTGATACATCCCTTAACCCCTTTCCTTAACGATACTTGGCTCTACATCTTCCTGTGTGAAGTTGGTGAGCGGTGCACGGCTGTCGGTATCGGCGCCTGCCTGATACTCTCCGTAGAACTCGTCGATATCTTTGATGAATTTACGGTTCAGCAGGTGCAGCGGAATGTGCTGCGGACATACACGGGAACACTCGCCACAGTCGGTGCAGCGTCCGGCAACGTGGAATGCACGGATAATGTGGAACATCTGCTCTTCAAATGTAGTCGTATTTGCTTTCTGTGCGGTATCGTAACGGTCATTATCGAAGACACATTTGATACAGCTGCAGGCCGGACATACGTTACGGCATGCATTACAGCGGATACAGCGGGACAGTTCGTTCTGCCAGAATGCGAAACGCTCGTCCGGAGCCATTGCCTCGAGCTTCTCAACCAGTTCAAAACGGCCTTCTTTTGCCGGTTTCTCTTCGTCGCAGTTCTCTGCCAGCTCGTCGTAGGCAACGTGTTTTCCGCCCTTGCAGGCTTTGCATCTTTCCAGGATAACATCCTCTCTTGCGAGCTCTTTGTCGCCGTAAACAGTTGCCACTTTGATGGTATCGCCGTCTTCTGTTACAGCGGTAATACCCTTGCATCCTGCTTCACGGATCTTTTCGATATCGAGTTTTCCATCGCAGCCGATGCCGACGATATAGGTTTTCTCGCGATCCACACGATGCTCTTTGATTAACTGATTAAAGCTGTAAGTATCACACGGTTTTAAGAAAACGAGTGTTTTTCCTTCTTCTTTCGATGCTTTAATCATGTATTTGCTAAGGTTTGCGCCGCAGAATCCGTCGTAGGTAAACTCGGAAAGGCTCTCGGCAGTCTCGAAGAATGCAGGCTCTGCACTGAAATCAGTGTCACCTTTTCTCCAGCCAAGAACACGGACTACGGTACCGTCAGACAGAAGCTCTTTTGCGCGGGATACTAATTTTTCTTGCATCGTAAATCCTCCAATCTGACATTCTTACCAAGGCTTGTAACCTGCTCGATGAACTCGTTCATGGTCTGGGAGAATTTCACACCTTCTGCGGCGGATACCCATTCCACACGGGTACGTCCGTTCTCAACGCCCATGTAATCCAGCATGGAGAACAGCAGGGTCATACGTCTTCTTGCATAATAGTTTCCTGTGCTGTCATTTAATTCCTGCACATTAAATGGCATAAGCACCGCAAGTGACTGGGTAAGAAGTGTA
>ERZ779820.2599-NODE-2599-length-9762-cov-2.220150_pt1 | contig 9762 bp, 7 predicted proteins | sample MGYA00511563_ERZ779820 | MGnify/ENA primary metagenome ERZ779820 (study PRJEB29588, sample SAMEA1964852) | human gut metagenome | biome: human gut; feature: human-associated habitat; material: faeces | place: Denmark | collected 2008/2010 ...
ACGGTAGGTACAGGACCGGATGGCGGAATAGACATACAGACTCCGGATGGAAAAGAGCATTATGAAATAGAAGAATGTATTCAATATGGTACACTTGCTGTTGTGTTTCCTGCAAATGCGCCGAAATGGATGCTTGTATTGAATAAAGACTATACATTCTCAACAGATGAAGATGTGGAGAAGGCGGGCGGAACTCTTTCTCTATGCAGAATCAATATGAAAAAGACAGCTCCGTTGATTTTGCATGGAATGTAAAAAATGTAAAAGGAAGGAAAAACGATATGGGGAAAAAGAGTAAGGGAAAAAGAAATTTGTTTATTGCAGTAGTGATTGCTATAGTTTTTTTGGGAATTGTATCCATTGTTATATCAGGTACCACAATGTATCATTTTCTGGAGAAATATCTTGAACAGGCTTCAAAATCAGGAACAGATGTGATACTGGGAGAAAGTGGTATTAGTGGATTGATCGACTGGATCTCAGAAAAAGAAACGGTTCCTGCTGATATACTGATTTCTGATCTGGATGCAGATTTGAGTGAGAAGGGAGAGGTCTATAGTTTTACACTTTCGATTCAGGAATTTGATGATAAGAACGAATATGTGAAAGACATTTTATACATTTATGATAGTGAACGGAAGGAACTGAATGTAAAGGAGGACATCAATCGTATCACAAAAACCCAGTATGATCCCAATGCAGAAGTAGATTATCTGGACAGCCAGATGAAACGTATTCCATTTATTGCGCAAATGAAAGCATTGGATTTTGAAAGATATAAAGTACAATACCGGCAGGACAGAAGATTAGAGGCAGGAATGCCGGTGATAGATGGACGGGATCAGGAGGCTTTGCCTGGAAATTCTGAAACCGTTATGCAGATAGATTATAAGTTTCTTCAGGATGGATTGTTTCTTACGGATGACAGCGGAGAAACCTGGATTTCGAGTGGGCTTACAAAAGAACAGATTGAAAGTACGACGGAAGTGTATGGAAAAGGAAACTTACTTCCTGAAAATAGTATTTATTCAGACGGAAATGGTATGTTTGCTGTGTTTTGGGGAGAGGTTCCAGTTTTACATTTGTCGAAAGATGACGGTAAGACGTGGGAGGACATTGAATTTGCAGAAAATTATCCTCGATTCTGTAAATCAAGAATTGTCCGTTTTCTCGATCCGGAGAATGGCTATGTAGGACTGGGAACAGACTGGTCTATGGGGACAGGAGGTGCGACATTTGTGGGATGGACTCACGATGGAGGTACTACATGGAAAACAACGTCGATTCCTGTGGAAGGCGGATTGATTTTATCCGGACTTGCATTCGCAGATATGCAAAATGGAATGCTTACAATGGACAGTCAATTTGGGGATAATTCCTGGCCTCGAGTCTTTGTTACCAATGATGCGGGTAACCAGTTTCGAGAAATCGAAATGCCCTGGGAAACAATATCAGAAGATGTGACATTTTTAAATAAAGTAGATTCTCTGACTTATGAAAATGGAGTGTATCATTTAACGTTGGGGCAGGGAGAATATGGAAATATGAAAGCGGATTTTACAGGTGTTTCGCTGGATGGTGAATGGACATTTGAGAAAAGTTATATTGGAACGATACATACAACAGGGTAGGAGAGTGAACTATTATCTAAGAGAGGATGCAATGTAAATTGTAGGATTGGATACGAAAGTTGTATGTACGAGTTAATAGGAGTGGGAAAAATAGTTTTCACACTCCTTTTTTCATCATGTGTGTACCGTAAAGTTGGATTATATTTGCAGGTACAGTCACAGTAATCGCCAGTAAGTAGCACGAAGTAATCCCTCGGTATATGGAAGCAGTATGTATGAAAAGTGCAGTTCCGCATTGGAGAGATTCTACCCATCACTAAATGGGAGGAGAAGATGTATAAGCCTAGAGAATTATACTTCTGATGAGAGGGGATAGGAGGGGAATATAATACAAATAGACAAAAAAGTTACTTTATACGTAATAGAAAAGTTACTCTACTGCATGATATTATGGATGTAAGTTAAGAAAAGGCCTTTTTAATCAAGAAAACTTTAAGATTTATCAGGAGGAATGAAATGAGAAAGAAATTACTTAGTATTTTCACGGCAGTAGTGTTAACAGTTTCTATGGCAGCATGTGGTAAAGGATCAGGGGCTGATAATGTTGATAAAGACAAGAGTAAATCTGTGGGAGAAGAAGTAACTTTATCGGTTATGGTTACAACAAGGCCAACAACGGATGCAAAAGATTTTTATTTGGATTGGCTTCCTGAATTAGTGAAAGAAAAATATCCGAATATCAACATAGAAGTGGAGCAACTTCCAACAGATCAATATAAACAGACGGTAAGACTAAAGTTTGCCAGTGGTCAGGGACCGGATATCTTTACATGGTGGCCTGGACTTCAGGCTCAGGATTTAGTTGAAGCTGGATATGTCAGGGATATGTCAGATTTCTCGTTATTAGAAAAGTTTAATTCAGATATCGCAAGTTCATATGAATTTGATGGTAAAACATATGCAATTCCATTAGGATCAAGTTTTCTTACAACATGGTATAACAAAGACATGTTTGAAGATGCAGGAATTACAGAATTACCTGAAAATTGGGACGAATTTTTAGACTGCTGTGAAAAATTAAAATCAGCAGGGTATACACCGATCGCGACGGGAGACAAGCAGTCATTTGTAATTCAGTTTGGGATGTATCAAATTGGAGCATCACAAATCTATGCAGATAATCCAGAATTTGACGATCAACTGTTTACAGGGGAAACAAAGTTTACAGATGAGTGTTGGGAAGAAACTGTTTCGAAGTTTGAAGAGTTGTATGAGAATGGATATGTAATTGAAAATTCTCTCGGATTATCTCAGGAACAAAGCAGACAGGCATATTTGGACGGAAAGGCTGCGATGACATTTGATGGAAGCTTTGGTTATGATGCTTTAAATAAAGACGGTGCGGCATCATTTGAAAAAGGAATGTTTGCACTTCCTTCAAATGAGCCGGGAGAAGAATTAGTTTATAATTTGACACCATCGAATGGTTTGTTTGTAAGTGCAGATTCAGAAAAACAGGAAGCAATTAATCAAGTATTAGAATACTGGTTTACAGAAGGAACTCCTTTATTCGAAAAATGGACTACAACGACCAGTGACATTTCCTGTTATGAAGGCGTAACAGATTCCAGAGAATTAATTAAAGAATATTTGGAGAGATATAAAGACAATGTTAGTATTTATAATTTGAATAATGCATGGCCAGAGGGGGTCAGTGATACGATGTGTACAAAATTCCAGGAAGTGATTACCGGAAATGCAGATGCAAAAGATGTTTGTCAGGCTATGCAGAATAAATTTGAAGAATTAAACAAGTAAAATTGTGTTTACCGTGTCGATGAATTTCGACACGGTGACATAAAAGTAAATCAGAAAGGAATAAATCATGGCTAATAAGAGAAAGCGAAGGATTTTGTTTTTATTTATCGTACCAGCGTTGGTTTTCTATCTGGTTTTCTGGATTTCACCTGTTTTAATGTCTTTTTTTTACGGTCTTACAAACTGGAGTGGTCTGGGAGATTATGATTTTGTTGGTTTGGATAATTTTAAGTTTTTAATAAAAGAAGGAACGCTTTTTAACTCTATGAGAAATACGATTATTTATGCCGTAATTGTTGTTGTCTGGGGAAACTTGCAGGCACTTGCACTTGCATTGTTATTGAATATGAAGTTGAAGGCAAGAGGTGCATTTCGGACCATTTTCTACATACCGGCTTTGTTCAGTACGATTGTAGTAGCATTTATATGGAGTTATGTATATGCGCCTTATTATGGAATGTTATATGAAGTATTGGGAAAAGTTGGAATAGGAGAAAATTTGAATCTTTTGGGAAGTACATCAACTGCATTGATTGCAGTAGCATTTGTAGAGACATGGAAAACATCAGGTACAATGACAATCATCTATCTTGCAGGGCTTCAGAATATTCCGGAAGAGGTGATGGAATCGGCAAGAATTGATGGGTGCTCTGCATGGCAATCAACGATTCGGGTAAAAATACCGATGCTTGCGAATACTATTACAATTAATGTCATGCTTGGACTTATCAATGGATTTAAATCGTTTGATTATGTATTTGCATTGACAGGTGGCGGTCCAGGTACTTCTTCAAGTACATTGATGTATTCCATTTACAAAATGGCATTTATGGAAGGTCAGTTTGGGAAAGCAGAAGCATTGGCAGCAGTGGCCTTTATTTTTATTCTAGCTATATCAGTTGTGACGCTTTTAATTATGAAACGAAAGGAGATTGAAGCATAATGAGAAAGGATGTAAAAAAGGAAATAGTGATTACAGTAGCAATTGCAATCTTCTTTCTCGTGTTTCTGTCCCCGATTGTAATTGCACTTTCCGGATCATTTCGAGAATTAAAAGATACAAGCTCTTATTTGAACATCTTTCAGAGTTTCAGTTTGGAAAGTTATCGAACAGCATTCGAGAAAATGAATTATTTCAGATCTCTTAAAAATAGTGTTTTGATTACGGTAATCAGTGTGACAATATTACTTCTTGTAGGCTCTATGGCAGGTTATGCAATTGCTCGGTTAAGAGGAAAAATGGGACCTTTTTTTCAAATCTTCTTTTTGGCGGGAATGATCGTGTCTGCACAGATGTCCATTATTCCGATGTATCGAATTGTGAATGGTATTGGGATAGGAAATACAATTGCAGCACCAATTTGTTTATATGTAACATCGGCTTTACCTTTTTCAATTTTTCTGTATACGAATTTTATTAAATCAGGTGTACCCTATGCATTGGAAGAATCAGCATGCATCGATGGGGCAAGTGTTCCGTATACATTCTTCCGAATTGTAATTCCATTGACAAAACCCGCATTGGTGTCGATTGTAATTACACAAGGTGTTCCGATTTGGAATGATTTTTTCTTTGGAATGTTGTTCTTGTCTTCTCCGGAAAAGAAAACACTTCCACTTACCATGCTGAATTTTATAGGTGATATGGAAAATGCTACACAATGGAATATGTTATTTGCAGCGTGTTTCCTGAGTGCAATTCCTATTCTTATCATTTATGTATTTTTACAGCGCTATTTTGTAAGTGGTCTGACGGTTGGAGCTGTAAAAGGATAGGATGTTACATTATGTAGCAGAGAAGAGGTGGGGTTGTTGGATATCTAAATCTTCAGTAGAATAGAAGCAGTGGTGTTGAAAGGTGGTATAGTTGCATGAAATGTAAAAAAAGCTTTAGAACTTTGTTTCTGGGAGTATTACTAACTGTTTCTATTTTGCCGGTAATTATTATATTTTTATTTACTTTGCATAATAATTCCAGGTTTTATCAAACACAGATTTCGGAGATGGGAAATCACGAAGTACAGAATAAAGTGGCAGAAGTAAACAGAGTAACGGAACATTTGCAAGAGCTGTTGACAGCATTGATTTTTAGTGCATATGACGATATGAGCTGTATATTGGAAATTAGTGCGCAGGAAACACAAGGAGAAAATCTGACAGCATATGAACGTCTTTTGAATGCAAGAAAATTTGAATACGTATCAGATAATTTGATAGGTACAGATCAATATGTAGATGGGGTGTATTTGTTTAATGAAAGCGGATATACGTATTCTTTTGTAAAAAATAAAGAGTTGGGAATGGAGAAAGATTATTATCATTCAAAATGGTATCAAGAAATTCTTGCAAGTAGAGATTTTGAGATGGTTCAATTATATAAGAATGAGGTTTTTCCCAAAGGTACAATCATCATGGGAAGAGTATTTCCCAGTGCAAATGGTAAAAGTGTTCTGGTCGTTGTGTGTAATGAAAGTGTGTTGAGACAAATATCTGAAGATGGACAGATGTTTATTATAGATGAAAATGGAAATACGTTGTATGGAGAGAGGGAAGAACTGTCAGAGGAAGAGAAAAAAGAAATCTGTGCCAGAAAAAATGGAATTTTATCGCAAAAAAATAGAGATGATACATATGTTTTTGGAACACTCAAAATAAATAATTGGAAAATTGTTGAGAAAATTTCATTCAATGATTTTGAAGTGGTGTATCAAAAGAACACAATATATTTATTTATACTACTTGTGATAATTATTACTTTGGTCAGCATCCTTGTGTTTTATCTGGACAGGAAATTTTTAAAGCCTTTAACGACATTATCTGGGATTATGCAGTATTCTGCTGAAGAAGAATTCAAATTGCCACAGAGAGACTGCTTGCGGGAAGACGAGATTGGTACATTGTATCGTGGATACGAAAAAATGATAAAAGAAATTCACATGTTAATTCAAGAAAAATATGTGAGTGAGATAAAATATTTGAATTCGAAATTACAGAGTCTTATGTCTCAGATTAATGCCCACTTTATATTCAATACATTGGAAAATATTAGTTCTCTTGCGTATTTGGAAGAGAATGCGCAAATTGCAACAATGTCAAAATCTTTGGGAGATATGTTGAGGTATAGTATTGATTATGAGAAGGATGAAGAAAAACTTAAAACGGAAATTTTGCATATTGAGCAATACATAAAAATACAGGAAATTAGATTTGGAAATCATATATTTTTGGAAAAAAAGATTGAAAAAGGATTAGAAGAAACAAAGGTTTTGAAGTTCATGCTCCAACCAATTGTTGAGAACTCTATTGAACATGGTTTAGCAGGGATAGATCTGCCGTGGATTATCCGATTAAGTGCATATAAAGATCGAGGAGGAGTGACAGTTACTGTTTGTGACAATGGTATAGGAATGTCAGAAGAGGCTGTAGAAAATGTGAGAAAGAAGATTCATGCCTATGATGAATTGTCTTCAGATTCTCGTTATGTAAGTATTGGATTGTCTAATATCCATAAGCGCATACAACTTTTATATCACGATCCATATGGACTTGATATTGAAAATGCAGAGGGGAGAGGCGTGAAAATATTAATCCATTTACCTGAACGTGTCTGATTCAGCTTAAGAAGGGAGGTTGGAATGTGTACAGTTATATAGTAGTAGATGATGAAATGTTAATTAGAAAAGGGTTAATCAGGAAAATTGATAGTATTACATCCATGGAATTGGAATGCGTAGGAGAAGCTGGAAATGGACTTCAGGGGATGGAATTAGTAAAACAAAAAAATCCTGATATCGTGATTACCGATATGAAAATGAACAGAATGAGTGGCATTGAGTTTTTGGAACAATTAGGCCAGCAGTTTCCTGAAAAGCCTGTGATTGTGATCAGTGGATATAAAGATTTTAATTATGTGAAGAAAGCAATTGAGAATCGAGTTATAGGGTATGTATTGAAACCATTTTCTGTAGAAGAGATAGGAAAACAACTATTGGAGGCCGTTGCAAGGATTCAGCAAAAACAGAATATGGAGAAGTTGAAAGAAAAGATTGTTTTGATTGAACAAAGAAAAAATTATGAAATATTGCGCTCTGTGATTATGGAACCGTGGAGTGAAATATTAGAGGAAGAACTTCTGAAAAAAGGGTGTAGGAAAAATGATACATTTCAATTGATTGTTTTATATGTTCAGAAAACAGATTTGATGGGAGAGATTGAAGTAATATGTAAAAATATTTTGCATAATACACCATTTTACAGCTTTGAAAATCCATTATTTAAAAAACAGTATTTTATATTACTTCAAACAGATGAAAAGTATAAGGAAAAATTTCTCATATTATCGGAACGATTGCTATCTTCTCTTCAAGTGCAGTTGAATGAAAGGAAATATTATATCTGTTTGACAGATCTCTGGCAGAAAGCAAGTGATTTGAATAAAGCGTATAAACAAGCAGAGAAATTGGTTCGTCATGTTAAATTAGGAACAGAAAAAACATTATTAAAAATAAGCAATGAAAGATGTAAGCAGCCAGAAGAATATTCCGAAGAATATATTCAGAGTGTGTTCCGAGAAATCAAGTATCATAAGAATAAAGCAAAAATAATTGTGAGTAATTTTCTGGAAGAAATTTTTCAGTCCAAGAAGTCTTTAGCAGATATTGGAATCGTATGTGGAAATTTGATTTCAAAGGTAAATGAGTATGCGATAAAAAAGAATGTAGACACAGACGATATTATGGCAGTTTTTTATCACAGATATTTATTTTGTGATGATATGGAAAAAATGAAACGAGAATTATCTGGATATGTAGCGTTGATTATGCATTCGATTGAGATGAAAGAGAATAGCGAAAGTGATTTGTCAGAGCAGATGGAATCTTACATTCGAGATAACTGTTATAAAAAGATAACGATACAGGATATTTCTGAAAAATTTTACGTGGCACCAACTGTGTGTAGTCATATTTTAAAAGAAAAACTGGGGAAAAGTTTTAATGAGTATCTTAGCGAGATTCGTATTGAAAAAGCAAAAGAATTGTTAAAAGATACAAGCTTAAGTATTGAAAGTATTTCAGAAGAAATTGGATATGCAAATCCAAAGTACTTTTTCAAAATATTTAAAAAAATAGTTTTATGTACACCTCTTGAATTTAGAAAACAGAATAAAAATAGTGGGGATGAAAATGCTGTACAAAGAGAAAAAACAGAAATTTGATGAAAGACAATTTATGGTTCCAACTAGTGAATACAGAGGAGCACCGTTTTGGGCATGGAACTGCAAATTGAAAAAGGAACTTCTATTAAAGGAAATTGAAGAAATAAAAGACATGGGAATGGGCGGCGTTCATATCCATTGCAGAGTTGGATTAGATACGCCTTATCTGGGAGAAGAATTTTTTGAGAATGTAGAGGCTTGCAAGGAAAAGTTAAAGAAAGAAAAAATGTTATGTTGGTTATATGATGAAGATCGCTGGCCATCTGGAAGTGCGGGAGGTATTGTTACAAAAAATGTACAGTATAGGTCACGATTTTTGGTGTTTGAGCCAGAAGGCGTGGATAAAGAAGAGAAAGAGGAGTTCATGTCGGCAGCCAAAGCAGTAAGGAGTAAGAATAGATTTCTTCTTGGAAGCTACAGAATTATCTTGAATGAAGAGGGACGGTTGAAATCTTATCAGAGTTTGAAAACAGAAAAACCGAATGAAGCAGGTGAGATATGGTCTGCATGGTTGGAAGTTTCAGGGGATACACCATGGTTTAATAATCAGGCATATGTAAATACATTGGATAAGAATGCAATCAATCAATTTATAGAGATAACTCATCAAGAATATTATAAACGGTTTGCTGATGAATTTGGTAAAACAATTCCTGCAATATTTACTGATGAACCTCAGACCTGTCATAAAGAGGTATTATCTGAACCATTTGAAAAAAAGGCGGTTATTCTTCCGTTTACAGACGATTTTGATGATACATTTCAAAAAAGATATGGATTTTCAATTTTAGAGTGCATTCCGGAATTAATTTGGGAAAGAGAAAATGGGGAAATATCACAAGCACGATATTTTTATCATCGCCATTTGTGTGAGCGTTTTTCAGAAGCATTTGGGGATAATGTAGGGAAATGGAAGATCATAATATTGCGCTGACTGGTCATATGATGAATGAATGGACACTCTATTCGCAAACAATGGCTGTTGGTGAAGTGATGAGACCAATGAAATATTTTACACTTCCGGGGATGGACATGCTATGTGACAGAAGAGAGCTTTCGACAGCCAAACAAGTACAGAGCATTGCACGTCAAATGGGAAGAGAAGGTGTGATGAGCGAGATTTACGGAGTGACAGGATGGGACTTTGATTTTCGGAAT
>ERZ779820.2601-NODE-2601-length-9753-cov-2.670035_pt1 | contig 9753 bp, 8 predicted proteins | sample MGYA00511563_ERZ779820 | MGnify/ENA primary metagenome ERZ779820 (study PRJEB29588, sample SAMEA1964852) | human gut metagenome | biome: human gut; feature: human-associated habitat; material: faeces | place: Denmark | collected 2008/2010 ...
GGGTATCATCTACGGTCTGACCACACATGCAGGTGTGCCTTCTGAACTGATCGAGTGGCATGGCCACAACGATTTCTACAAGGCAGTTAACAACTCCACGACCGCATGGCTTTACGGTGCAAGCGGAGTCAACTGTTCCCTGTTTGGAATCGGAGAGCGTACCGGTAACACACCGCTTGAGGCAATGGTATTTGAATATGCACAGTTGAAGGGAACACTCGATGGCATGGACACTACCGTGATCACAGAACTGGCAGAGTATTTTGAGAAAGAATTAGGCTATGTACAGCCGAGCCGTACCCCGTTTGTCGGCAGCAACTTCAATGTCACAAGAGCCGGGATCCATGCGGACGGACTTCTCAAAAATGAGGAGATTTACAATATTTTTGATACCGGAAAATTTTTAAACAGACCACCATTAGTATCTGTTTCCAACACATCCGGTCTTGCCGGAATCGCTCTCTGGATCAACTCTTATTACCATCTTCCGAAAGATAAGAGCGTAGACAAAAACTCAGAGCTTGTGAAAAAAGTAAAAGTATGGGTAGATAAACAGTACGAGGATGGACGTGTTACGGTATTGACCGATAAAGAATTAGTGGAAGAAATTGAAAAATGCTGCAAGGAATTAAATGTAACAATAGGAGCATGAGGTGTCATATATGGGAGAGGATAATTATTCCTTAAGTTCCCGTGTGTTTCATACGATCCGTGAAAATATTTTGTCCGGAAAATATGCGACAGACGAGGAGTTAAAGGAAAAAAATATTGGTGAGGAGTTAGGTGTCAGCCGTACTCCGGTGCGTGAGGCACTCCGTCAGCTCGAACTTGAGGGATTAGTCACCATTATCCCGAATAAAGGTGCTTATGTCGTAGGTATTTCCAAAAAAGATATTCAGGATATTTATGAGATAAGATCACGCCTGGAGGGACTCTGTGCAAAGTGGGCAGCGGATAAGATCACCAAGGAACAGCTGGATGAACTGGATGAAAATATATATCTGTCGGATTTTCATGCTGCAAAAGGAAATTCGGAACAGGTTGTGGAACTTGACAACCGTTTCCATGAAATTTTATACAATGCTTCCGACAGCAAAGAATTAAAACATGTGCTGCTTGATTTTCATCATTATGTACAACGCGTGCGAAAAATCACACTTGCAGATCCGAAGCGTTCCGTACAGTCAAATCAGGAACACAGACAGATCGTGGAGGCATTAAAGAAGCATGATGCCGGTCTGGCAGAGAAACTGGCGAATGAGCACATGATGAACACCATTCACAATATGGATAATTACGGATGGGACAATTTATTTCAATAGAAAAGGAGAACACAATGGAAAAAATCAAAATGACAACCCCACTGGTAGAGATGGACGGAGATGAGATGACAAGAATCCTCTGGAAAATGATCAAAGATGAGTTACTTCTTCCGTTTATTGATTTAAAGACAGAGTATTATGATCTTGGATTAGAGCATCGCAATGAAACAAATGACCAGGTAACCGTTGATTCTGCCAATGCCACAAAAAAATACGGTGTTGCTGTAAAATGTGCAACGATTACACCAAATGCAGCGCGTATGACTGAATACAACCTAAAAGAAATGTGGAAGAGTCCGAATGGTACGATCCGTGCCATGTTAGACGGTACGGTATTCCGTGCACCGATCGTTGTAAAAGGCATTGAGCCATGTGTCAAAAACTGGAAAAAGCCCATCACGATTGCACGTCATGCCTATGGTGATGTATACAAAGCATCCGAGATGAAGATTCCGGGAGCAGGTAAATGTGAGCTGGTTTATACTGCAGAGGACGGCACAGAAACAAGAGAACTGATTCATAACTTTACCGGAGCAGGTGTCGTTCAGGGACAGCACAACCTTTGCAATTCGATTGAAAGTTTTGCAAAGAGCTGCTTTAACTATGCACTTGATACAAAACAGGATCTGTGGTTTGCAACAAAAGATACGATTTCCAAAAAATACGATCACACATTTAAAGATATTTTCCAGGAGATCTTTGATGCAGAATACAAAGAAAAATTCGAAAAAGCAGGCATTACTTATTTCTATACTTTAATTGATGATGCGGTTGCCCGTGTGATGAAATCTGAAGGCGGTTATATCTGGGCATGTAAAAACTATGACGGAGATGTCATGAGTGATATGGTTTCCAGTGCATTTGGTTCGCTTGCCATGATGACTTCCGTGCTGGTTTCTCCGGATGGCTATTATGAGTATGAGGCTGCACACGGAACGGTACAGCGTCATTATTACAAACACTTAAATGGTGAGGAAACATCCACGAACTCTGTTGCAACCATTTTTGCATGGACGGGAGCACTTAAGAAACGCGGAGAGCTTGATTCGAATGCTGCATTGTCCGATTTTGCAGAAAAACTCGAAAAGGCTTGTATTAAGACCATTGAAGATGGTAAAATGACAAAAGACCTTGCGCTGATTACTACGAATCCGAATCCGGTCGTATTAAACAGCGAAGATTTTATCAAGGCAATCAGAACGACGTTAGAGGAAAGTTTAAAATGATTTTGTCATGTCAGAGTATCTCAAAGTCTTTTGGAACAGATGAGATATTAAAAGATGTAAGTTTTCATATTGAAGCAAATGAAAAAGCAGCGATTGTCGGCATCAATGGTGCCGGCAAGTCTACGCTGCTTAAAATTATTATGGGCGAAGAAACGTCCGATGCCGGTGAAGTGATTCTTGCAAAGGATAAGACAATCGGCTACTTAGCACAGTATCAGGATGTATCCGGTCACAGAACCATCTATGATGAGGTTCTTTATGCAAGAACCGATATTCTGGAAATGGAACAGAAACTTCGTGATATGGAGTCTGAGATGAACAGCCGTACCGGTGAAGAATTAGAAAAGCTGATGGATATTTATCACCGCCAGAGCCATGAATTTGAACTGCAGGGCGGATATGCATACCGCAGTGAAGTGACCGGTATTTTAAAAGGACTTGGTTTTTCAGATGAAGATTTGAGCAAACAGATGAGCGAGTTATCCGGAGGACAGAAAACAAGAGTTTCCCTTGGCAAACTTTTAGTCACAAAGCCGGATGTACTGCTTTTAGATGAGCCGACGAACCATCTGGATATGGAGTCGATCCGCTGGCTTGAGAATTTTCTGCGGGCTTACAAAGGGACTGTTGTGATCGTAGCACATGACCGTTATTTTCTGGATCGTGTTGTCACAAAAGTTGTAGAGATTTTCCAGCATAAAGCGTATGTATATCAGGGAAATTATTCGGATTTTGCAAAGAAAAAAGCAAAAGTTCGTGAAGATCTGTTAAAACAGTATTACAACCAGCAGCGTGAGATCAGACACCAGGAAGAAGTTATTACAAAATTAAAATCATTCAACCGCGAAAAATCTATCAAGCGTGCGGAAAGCCGTGAGAAAATGTTAGATAAGATTGAACGCATTGAAAAGCCGGTTGAGGATAATACGGATATTAAGATCGTGTTAGAGCCAAATGTGGTCAGCGGAAATGACGTCCTTACCGTGTCAAATCTTGCAAAATCCTATCCACCGGTCACATTGTTTTCGGATATTTCATTTGAGATCAAACGTGGGGAAAGGGTGGCGCTGATCGGTAACAATGGAACTGGTAAAACGACCATACTAAAGATCATCAATAATCTGATTCCGGCAGATGGCGGTACCGTGACACTTGGTTCGAATGTGCATATCGGATATTACGATCAGGAACATCAGCTTTTACATATGGAAAAGACGATCTTTGAGGAAATCTCAGATGCCTATCCGGGGCTGAATAATACGAAGATCCGCAATGTGTTAGCAGCATTTTTGTTTACAAATGATGATGTGTTTAAGCGCATTTCAGATTTGAGCGGTGGAGAGAGAGGACGTGTTTCCTTAGCAAAATTAATGCTTTCCGATGCGAATTTTCTGATTCTTGATGAGCCGACGAACCATTTGGATATTACATCCAAAGAAATTTTGGAATCTGCGTTAAACCAGTATACCGGAACCGTATTTTTCGTTTCCCATGACCGCTATTTTATCAATCAGACGGCGACGAGGATCCTTGAGCTGACAGGTGAGACAGTTGTAAATTATATTGGAAACTATGATTATTATCTGGAAAAACACGATATCATGACGCAACTGTATGTAAAACCACAGGAAATATCGGATATTCAGGCAGGAAAACAGGATGATGCGGTCAATAAACTTGACTGGCAGGCGCAGAAGGCAGAACAGGCAAGGATCCGTAAGATTGAAAACAGTCTGAAAAAAATAGAAGATGAGATTGCAGCATTAGAAGAAGAGATAAGTGCGATCGATGAAGAATGTGCGAAGCCGGAAAATGCAGTCAATTCCGCAAAGTTAAATGAACTTGCTGCACGACAGCAGGAGTGCAGGGAACGCCTTGGAACCTGCTATGAAACGTGGGAAGATCTGTCAATGCAGCTGGATGGAGCTAAAGATAGTTAAAAATTTCACACATTGACAGACACAGGGGAAATCACTATAATAAACGAGAGAACGTAAGAAAGGTGGAACCTTTTGTGCAGGAAAAAGAGATATCACAGGCAGTGATCCGAAGGATGCCGCGTTATTACCGTTACCTCGGAGAACTATTAGATGCCGGTGTGGAACGTATATCATCCAATGATCTGAGCAAACGGATGAATGTGACCGCATCCCAGATCAGACAGGATCTGAATAATTTTGGCGGGTTCGGTCAGCAGGGCTACGGCTATAATGTAAAATATTTATATGAAGAGATCGGTAAGATCTTGGGTTTGAATGAGAGACACAATATTATTGTAATGGGTGCCGGTAACCTTGGTCAGGCACTTACCAATTATGTAAAATTTGAGAAACTTGGCTTTGTTATCATAGGACTTTTTGATGTAAATCCGGCGCTAAAAGGTGAAACTGTACGAGGCATACCAATCTATCTTATGGATGAGTTGGAAGATTATTGCAAAAACAATAAAGTGGATATTGCAGCACTTACTTTGCCAAAAGAAAAAGCAGATGAGACAGCTAAGCATCTTGTGCAGCTTGGCGTTTATGCAATATGGAATTTTGCCCATGTGGATCTGGATTTGATGGATAGCCGGGTGGTTGTCGAAAACGTACATTTGTCGGACAGTTTAATGCAGTTGTCTTATAATATTGTAAAGAAATCCAAGTAAGTAGATGGAGGTATTCCATGAAAAGTAGCAAAGAATTTGAAAATGCGATCCGAAACAAAAAGGTTCCTATTCTTGTATTAGACCAGAAGTGGCACAGGCTTTTTGCCATACATGGGAAAACAGATGAAATCAAGGAAGCGGAGGCAAATTTAAATGCACTTCTTGCCAGACAGGGAAAACTCAATAACGATCTGAAGGAATATAAAAAGTTAAAAAATAAACTCATGGATAATATCGTCCAGAATATGGATGGTTCGAACAAAGAAATCACAGATGAACAGAGACAGAAAAACCAGGATGATGATAAACGTCTGATTGATGAATTAAATCAGAAAACTGAGGCAGCAGAAGAGGAACTGCTAGAGATACCGAAACAGATCAAAGCGGAGAATAGCACCCTTATGCTGCTGAGCATGGAATATTTTTACAGTAAGATTCGTGTAAATCAGGAAGAAGCACAGGAAATTGATGCGTGGATCAAACAGGTACGTGTTGACTTGAAAAAGAATATTATTAAGAAACAGAACAGGGAAATTAATAACCGTGAAATATATAACTATCTGCATGATATTCTTGGACCGGAAGTATTGGATCTGTTTGACCTTCAATATGATAACCAAAGTTTGAAAGAACAGCAGGAGGGGTAGTTTGCGTTATCTTGTATCTGGAAAAGAAATGAAACTTCTTGACATAAATACATCTGAGCATTTTGGAGTACCGGAACTGGTGCTGATGGAACAGGCAGCGATGACTTTTGTCTGGAAGTTTTTTAAACTTCAACAAACGTATAAAAAAAACTGCAATCGTATTTTGATTGTATGTGGAAGTGGAAATAATGGCGCCGATGGTCTTGCAGTGGCACGTCTTCTTTACCAAAAAGGCAAAAATGTGACCGTTTATCCGGTGGGCGAAATAGAGGGGCACCGTACCAGCAATTCCTACGATACGCAAAAAGAAATCGATGAAGCGTATGGGATTCGGATGGTCATGGAACTGCCGGACGAAAATTTTGATGTTATTATTGATGCTATCTTCGGCATCGGTCTGTCAAGAGATATAACCGGAACATTGGCAGACTGTATCAAAAAATTGAATGAAAGATCTTCCTGGAAACTGGCAATCGATATCAGTTCAGGAATCGATTCTGATAGCGGGGCGATACTTGGTACTTCTTTTATTGCAGAGGATACAATTACTTTTTCTTACGGTAAGCTGGGACAATATTTATGGCCGGGGAATGAATCCTCTGGTCGGATACATGTTGTACCAATTGGCATCACAGAGGACAGCAGGCTTGAAGGAACTCCGCAGTATAAGGTGTTGGAACGGACAGATTTAATGAAATTACCGAGGCGAAATGTGCATTCCAATAAAGGATCTTACGGAAAACTGCTTGTAATTGCAGGAAACAAAAATATGGCAGGAGCTGCTGTCTTTAGCGCAACGGCGGCATATCGCAGTGGAACAGGGCTGGTCAGAATTTTTACTAATGAGGTAAATCGCCAGACATTACAGACAAAGGTCCCAGAGGCGGTCTTAGTTACATATGAAGATAGATTCGAAGAAAATATGTTACTTGAACAGCTGCAATGGGCAGATGCTGTGGTCTTAGGACCGGGAATAGGCAGGGATGAGAATGCCGAAAGACTGGTAACAATAACGTTGGAACAATACGACGGTCCTCTTGTTCTGGACGCGGATGGACTAAATATTGTTTCAGAAAAATTGGAGTTGTTGTCACATAAAAAACGCATAATTGTGACTCCGCATCTTGGAGAAATGTCCCGTCTGACAGGACATCCGGTCAAAGAAATACAAAAAAATCTGATAAAGGAAGCTATGGATTTTGCGGAAAAGAATGATGTTGTCTGTGTACTCAAGGATTTTCATACAGTGACGGCAATATCGCATAGGTACACTTATCTTAATATGTCAGGCAACAATGGCATGGCGACTGCCGGAAGCGGAGATGGGCTTTCCGGAATGATTGGCGCACTTTTAGCTCAGGGACTTTCTGAAGAATATGCAGCTGCTTTTGGTGTATATCTGCATGGATTGGCAGGAGATGCGGCAAGAGAAAAAACTAGTGCCACAAGCATGATGGCATCGGATATATTACAGGGAATTACCCATGTCTGGATAAAGCAGGGGTTATCAGAATAAATTTAAAGCAGGTGGAATAAAATGGAAAAATATCGTGTTTATGCCGGCATCGATTTAGATGCGGTTCGTTATAATATGGAATCAATGCACAATAATATTAATAAAGATACAAAGATTGTTGCGGTCGTCAAGGCGGATGGGTATGGTCTTGGGGCACTTAAGATTGCAGAGGCAATTGAAGATTTGCCATACGTATGGGGATATGCTGTTGCTACTGCAGAAGAAGCAGAAGAATTACGGGAGCATGGATGCCAAAAGCCTATGTTGATACTTGGAATCAGTTTTCCGCACCAGTATCCGAAAATCATTGAGGAGGAGATTCGCGCAGCGGTCTGCGAATATGACATGGCAAAAGCGTTGTCAGATCTGGCTGTCAAAATGAACAAGACATGTTATATTCATATTGCTGTAGACACAGGAATGAGCCGCATTGGGTTTCAGGTTTCAAAAGAAAATGCAAACATTATTGCACAGATTGCGGCTTTGCCGAATATATGTATAGAAGGTATATTTACTCATTTTGCACAGGCGGATGAGTTAGACAAAGAACCTACACACGAACAGATTGCCTGTTTCAAGAAAATGATTGCATTGACAGAGGCTGCGGGCGTTACTATTCCACTTCATCATTGTTCAAACAGCGCTGGAATTGTAGAACTTCCGGAAGCAAATATGAATATGGTACGTGCCGGAATCACACTGTATGGTCTGTGGCCATCGGAAGAAGTCAGAAAAGATATTATTTCATTGAAACCGGTTATGTCATTAAAGAGTCAGATTGTATATATAAAGGAATTAGAGGCTGGGCGCAAAATCAGTTATGGTGGAATTTATGAAACTACTTCCAAACGCAGAATTGCCACTGTTCCTGTGGGATACGCAGATGGTTATGCAAGAGGACTTTCGAACAAAGGCTATGTATTGATTCGCGGACAGAAAGCACCGATTTGTGGAAGAGTCTGTATGGATCAGCTTATGGTGGATGTGACGGACATTCCGGAGGCAAAGAAAGGGGATGAAGTTACACTGATTGGAAAAAGTGGCAATGCCTGCATTACCTTAGAAGAACTTGGAGAAATGAGTGGTCGCTTCAATTATGAATTTGCATGTCTGATTACGCCACGTGTGCCGAGAGTATACTATGGATATAGAGAAACACATAAAGGTTAAAATCTGGAAATTGCTTCTATCAGTTTCTTGAATAAAATAAAATGCATACGCTCGATAAAATTGGAAATACTACGGGTATAACAATTTATGGAGTGATGATTATGGTGATTCAAAGAGGAGACGTTTATTATGCTGATTTAAGACCGGTTGTCGGTTCTGAACAAGGTGGGGTGCGACCGGTTCTGATTATTCAGAACAATGTAGGCAATCGTCATAGCCCTACTGTAATCTGTGCGGCAATCACATCACAGATGCATAAGGCAAAACTGCCGACACATGTAGAACTCAATTGTGACAAGTATGATCTTGCAAAAGATTCTGTGGTATTGTTAGAACAGCTTCGCACAATTGATAAAAAGCGACTGAAAGATAAGGTATGCCATCTGGATAACCAAATACTTGTAAAAATTGATAAAGCGTTGGAAATCAGCCTGGAACTGTATACATAACTTGACGAAAATGCAGAATCCGTGGTATGATTTTGGAGATTTACTATTAGAAGCAATCGAAGGAGTAATATTTTATGGACGAAGGTGCCAGTCCCAACCGGACTAATATTTTTAAAAAAATAACTGATTTTATGAAAAAACCATCAAAAGATGATGATGTCACAGAAGAAGAAATTATCTCCATGGTAAATGAAGGACATGAACAGGGGGTTCTGTTGGCATCTGAAGCGGAAATGATTCATAATATTTTTGAATTCGGAGACAAAGAAGCCAAAGACATCATGACGCATCGAAAGAATCTGATTGCAATTGATGGAAATCTTTCTTATAACGATGCTGTTTCTTTTATTATTGAAAACAGCAAGTCGAGATATCCGGTTTATCTGAATGACATCGATAATATTATCGGTGTCTTACATATTAAGGATGCATTTGCGTTTGCACAGAAAAATGAAGTGTTTCGTACATCAATCAAGGATATTCCAGGATTGATCCGGGATGTTGATTTTGTTCCGGAAACTTTGAATATCAATCGTCTGTTTAAGATGATGCAGGCGAAAAAAAGCCATATGGTCATTGTTGTGGATGAATATGGACAGACTTCTGGAGCGGTTGCAATGGAAGATATCTTAGAAGAGATTGTTGGAAATATAGAGGACGAACATGATGAGGAAGAGCAGCTTATCCGTAAGAACCCGGATGGTAGTTATTTGATGAACGGTTCTGCCAGCCTGTCGGATGTGATTGAAGTATTACATCTTCCGATAGACGAA
>ERZ779820.2603-NODE-2603-length-9747-cov-2.705840_pt1 | contig 9747 bp, 5 predicted proteins | sample MGYA00511563_ERZ779820 | MGnify/ENA primary metagenome ERZ779820 (study PRJEB29588, sample SAMEA1964852) | human gut metagenome | biome: human gut; feature: human-associated habitat; material: faeces | place: Denmark | collected 2008/2010 ...
GGCATGGGCACCTGGCTGGTGGGAAGTTTCCGGTGGCGGTGTGCAGGCTGGAGAGTCTTCTGAAGAAGCGGTACAAAGAGAAGTGAAGGAAGAGACTGGTCTTGATGTGCGTAATGCGGAAGGCGGATATTTGTTTACTTATAAGAGAGAGAATCCGGGTGAGGGAGATAACTACTTCGTGGATGTGTACCGTTTTGTCATGGATATTGATGAGAGTGACCTGCACCTGCAGACAGAGGAAACAGACGGATATATGTTTGCCACTGTTGATGAGATCAAAGCCTTTGCAGCAGAAGGGAAATTCCTGCATTATGACAGTATAAAAAAGGCGTTTGAGATGTAATGTATGGGTATAACAGAGTAACAACAGTAATGGAAGCACAAAATAAAAACCATCATACAGGAATGATTTGACCTGTATGGTGGCTTTTTTGGCAATTGCAGAAAGCCTTTTTCAGACACGCTCTAAGATTATTTCATGGCGTTTCTGATTGCAGCCAGCAGTTCGTCATATTCTTCGTATGCCGGGATCTCCGGATAATCTGCCTTGATCTTGTCTGTACTGCGGAAGAGAAATCCTGCCTTGCTTGCCTGGATCATACCCAGGTCATTGTAGGAATCACCGCTTGCAATGGTATCGAATCCGATAGACTGTAAAGCTTTTACAGTAGTTAACTTGGATTGTTCCACTCTCATCTTAAAGCCTGTGATCTCACCGTTGTCTGCAACTTCAAGAGTGTTGCAGAAGATAGTAGGATAACCAAGCTTCTTCATAAGAGGACCTGCAAACTGTGAGAAAGTATCGCTGATGATTATTACCTGTGTGAAGCTTCTCAGCTCGTCAAGGAACTCCTTTGCGCCTGGCATTGGGTCGATAGTTGCGATAGTATCCTGAATTTCCTTAAGACCAAGACCATGCTCCTTAAGAATGTTGATACGGTATTTCATAAGCTTGTCATAGTCAGGCTCATCTCTTGTTGTTCTTTTAAGCTCAGGGATACCTGTAGCCTCAGCAAAAGCTATCCATATCTCAGGAACGAGAACTCCCTCAAGGTCAAGACAAGTGATATACATACTCATAATTATTTCCTCCTTAGAAATATACAAAAAAATTCGTAATTTGATTATACCATACTTTTTATAATAATACAAGAGTTTTGCTTTAAATCATTAAGGCAAAAATAATACAAAAAATCGTTGCCCATTGTAAAATTTCGCTGTTACCCCTTTCTGATACTTGACAATTTGTGTTATATATGTTATAACTAATACACATACTAATTTATAAATAATTATTAATAAATAATGAAAAGAGGTGATACATATTTCTACAAGAAAAGACGGTATCGAAACGAAAAAAAAGATACTCACTGTATGCGTCCAACTTTTTCTGGAACAGGGGTATAAACAGACAACTATCTCGCAAATAGTGAAAAAAGCTGGCGTTGCAAGAGGAAGCTTCCAGAACTTATTTTCCACAAAAGACGCTATTCTAATGGAACTTGTGGGCACGATGTTCAGCGGACAATTTGGAGTGGCAAAGAACATTGTTGGTGATAATATGTCGCCGATATACACATATGCGGTGGAAACTGCCATACAGATAACCCTCACTGAGCTGAATGAAAATCTCCGAGAGATCTACATTGAAGCTTATACTATGCCTGAAACGGCTGAGTATATCTATGTCCACACTACGACGGAACTGAAACAGATATTCGGTTCGAATTTTCCGGGCTATACCGAGAGCGATTTCTATGAAATGGAAATCGGAACATCAGGAATAATGCGCAACTATATGGCAAGAAAATGCGATATCCATTTTCCACTTGACCACAAGCTTAGACGTTTTCTGACGGCGGCAATGCGAGTGTATAAAGTACCAGAGGAAGAACAGGCAAAAGTGCTTGCATTTATCAGATCGCTTGATATTAGAGCTATCGCCACAGAGGTCATGTATAAGCTGTTTGCAATGCTGGAAATGACATTCGATTTTAAACTTTCAAAAGATGACGAAGAGGGGGAAACAATATGAAAAAACGGTTATTGAGCATAATACTTACTCTATGTATGGTAATGTCCATTACACCTTTGAACGCATTTGCGGTCACAGAATATGGCATATGGATAGGCGACGAACAGGTAACATCTGATAAAACATGGAGCAAACAGGGCTGGAGATACGATATACAAAGCAAGACTCTGACGCTTCTTGGCTACAACATGGCGACTATAGGCAAACGTATAAACGGCAACAGCGAAAGGCCCAGCCGATTTGGTCTTATATACGTTGAAGGCGAACAAGATCTGAACATAAAGCTTGTCGGCAGCATTGATCTTGGTGACAGCCCGTTTTCAAGCCAAGCTGCAACCAAATACAATGAGAGCTACAGCGGAATTTATGCTCCTGACAGTAATATCACTATCATTGGCAGCGGAACGTTTTCAGCAGTAACACATGACGCAGCAATATACTGCTCAAATCTTACTATCGGCGACGGAACTGAACAAAATGCTACTAATGTATCGTGCGAAAGCTTCGGCGCTTGCATTATCGTAAAGTATAATATGATAGTTAATGACTACAGTACTGTTTGGGCTTGCGCAAACGGACCAACTGTGGGCATGAACGGCATTTATGTTGAGGGGTCGCTTTATGTAAACGGCACTAATACCACCGTAGAGGGTCGTGCTACATACAGACCTGTTAAGGGAGAGTGCACCAATTACACACACTACAGACCAAAAAATCTCACTTCAGGCGGATATTTCAACAATGCAGGTTCAACTATTGCAGGAATAATGGTATATGGAATTTTGACAGTTGACGGCAGTAAGGTCGAAGGTAACGTCTTTAAAGAGATATACAAACCACAAGAGTATGATTCAGAATACACCTCAGGCCTTGAAGCAGGCGGTATTGTAATAAAGAACAACGCCACAGTAGAAGGCAGAAACATTAATCCGTCCACGCCGGGATTCATGGAATATGGCGTACAAGTTCACCATTACGCCATAAAATTTTTAGGAAGAGGACGTGTCCGTGCCGGAACAGAGTATGTGGATTATGAAAGCGTCAATCGTGGTTTCCGTAAATCAGGCGGCAACGAAATAACAGTTTCGGGACGGCTGAAACTCTATGAAAGCGATACTTGTCCCGCTGACTTCAAGAAGTTTGCGCAGTATGGCTTCGGAGGGTATACAGAGTATTATACAGAAAACATGGATGACATCTATATAAAAGATGATAATGGCCGTGGTAAAATGTCATATTTCAAGGATATGCATGATTATGAAACATTTTATTTAGCAAGCGGAATAGATCTAAAAGATATATATGAAATCGATCTGGACACCAACGTTCCATTTGATGTAAACATACTTTCAGGCGATATCAAAATGAACATAGATATCAAAAGCGGTTTTGAGCTTCCGAAGATCATTGTCTATGACGGCGCAACTTTAAAATTAAAGACCTCCCCTGATAAAACATATAATTTCACTTATCCTATCGAGCTGAAAGGCGGCACGATAGAATTTACAAACAGTGCGATCGTGCGAGGACTTAACATTGTAGGAGAGGGCAAGGTCATCATTGATAGCGGAAACTACTCTGGAACGCTTGGTGACAACGTAATCTTGCAGATATCAGGCGGAAGCGCTGACTTCAATGACAACGGCAAGGCTGTGGACGCAAAAGGAAACTCGGTACACAAGTACACCTATGTTGCAAGGGGTGCAGATGGCAATGAGTTTATAGGCAGTGCTAACACACGTCAGCCGCCATATGACGATTTTTATGGCTATAACCGCTCAGAAATATTCCATGACGGAAACAAGCTTCATCTCTGGCTCAAGTCACAGGATTCCATTTATGGCGTGAATGCTTTTAAAATAAAAGCTGACGGCACTCTTGAAGATGAGAACACCTATTTTAATCTGCGTTATGGAACGAATATCTTAGAGCATAGGATACCTTTTGATCCTATAACATTAAAATACTTTGTTGTGAAAAAGAACGACGTCGTTACGCTGAAAACAATGGAAAACGAGCCGTCCTCACTGCAAGACAGTGATATCCGAGTAGAATGGTACAGTGTTGAAAACGACAAGCGCACAAAAATAAATGCCCATGGCACAAGCATGTATGTGGGGCGTATGGGCAACAGTGACAATGGTACGCATTATCAGGCAGATGTATATTATTTAGGCTGGGATTCCAAGCTCAATCATTCATATACCTATGACGCATATATCTTCATTGACGAGCCGGTATTTACTGCTCCTGACAAATTCCACTTGGATAAAAAGGCAAAATTCGAGGTCACAAACAATACGCCAAATGGCGCAGTAAGGCTCAAATATCTATGGGAAGTGAGCAAGGACGGCGGAAAGACTTTCACCGCCATTGACGGAGAAACTTCTTCTGTTTACGAGCCTACTATAGAAAGCCAAATGAACGGCTGGCAGATAAGATGCAAAACATGGGTATCAACAGGAGACGGACAGAAAACTGAACCGACCGTTTTCGGCCCTGTTACGATAAACTTCTCCGAAAAAGCACCGGTCATAGTAAAGCACCCGCAAAGCGGTTCAACAAACGCTCCCAGCCAGCCTGCACCTGTTAAGCCTGGAGAAATAACTATCGTAATTGAACGTTACTATTTCTTCAATGTAGAAGCAACAGGCAGTGAACCGCTCCAATATCAGTGGCAGGAAAGCAGCGATAACGGAGAAACTTTCGTGGACATCCCATATACCAACGACAATTCACATTCATTAAAAATGCGAAAAGAAAACAACGGAAAGCTTGTGCGCTGTGTTGTATCAAATGAATACGGCTCTGTAGTTTCAAATGCGGCAAAGCTTACAATATATTATTCTCCTGAGTTTACAGCCTCACTCGGCAATAAGACCATAAACAGCGGAGAAAAGGCTACGTTCACACTTCCTATCGCTCAGGGAAATCCTTACGGAGCTGAGGTGATATGGCAGGTGAGCAAGGACGATGGAAAGACTTTTGCAGACGTTACCGAAGCTGACGGAACGTTCTCTCTTGATTCAAAAGTCGTGGACGGCAAAGAAAAATGGTCGACTACTTTCACCACCTGTGCAACGAACATAAGCTTTAACGGATATATGTACCGATGTACGGTCAAGAACGCTGAAAATGCGGACTATGTGGGTACTTGGGTATCTGAAAAAGCAACGCTTACAGTAATAAGAAACTGCGAAGTAGACGGACATATATTTGACGAGGGAACGATAATCTCCGAGCCAACTTGCATCGATAAGGGTGTGAAGAGGTTTAATTGCTCCGAATGTTCACAGTACAAAGATGAACCTATAAACCCATTGGGACATGATTGGAAAGAAGCGACCTGCACAGCTCCAAAGACCTGCAAACGCTGTCAGGCTACTGAGGGCGAGCCTATCGAACACAACTTCGGCGATTATATATCCGATGAAAACGGACATTGGAAGCAGTGCAGTGAGTGCGGAACTGACAGCCAAAAGGAACTTCACTCCTACAAGTGGAATACGGAAGACGGCGAATATTGGCAGGAATGTACAATTTGCGGATATGAAACGAAAAAATCAACTATTTTGAAGATATCCATAAACGGAACTGACGAGACCTGTCCTTTAGGTGATTATGAATTTACATTTGCTCTGCCTGAGGGCTGTACTGACGTGACAGCAGGCTTCAGATTTGCAGGCGACGGTACGGAATTGGCGTTTACCGAAAAAGACGATCTTTACACCGCAAAGGTAAGTGCATCAGATCTTGAGAGCGGAACAATGACGGTTTACGCTTCGGCAAAACTCAAAGACGGTTTTGTCATCACAGGTGAAAAAGAAGTAACCGTGCTGAAAAACCATGTGGGCGGCACTGCGACTTGTACTGAAAAAGCAAAGTGCAAATTCTGTAATAAAGAATACGGCGACCTTGACCCGACAAATCATACAGGCAAACCTGTTTGGGACTTTGACAGCAAAGAACACGAGAAAAAATATGATTGCTGCGGCGAGGTGACTATCGAGAGAGAACCCCACGAATGGAACGCAGGCGAATGTACAGAGTGTGGATACAAGTGTACACATTCCGGCGGCAAGGCGACCTGCACAAAGAAAGCCACCTGCGATATCTGCGGCAGTGAATACGGCGATATCGACCCGAACAATCATGGAAAGCTCACACATATAGATAAAGTTGACGCAACACATGACAAAGAGGGAAATATCGAGTATTGGTACTGTGAAGAATGCGGCAAGTATTTTGGTGACAAAGGCGGCACAAAGGAGATACAAAAGGCAGACACTATTACAGATAAGCTGAAAGACACTCCAAGTGATGACAAAAAAGATAGCTCAAAGCCAGATAAGACGAAAGGCGATTCAAGCGAAATCAAGGCAGACAGCTCCACGGCTGATAAGCCTAAGAGCGAGCAGAAAAATCCACAGACCGGAAGCGGCAGTGGTATGAGCCTTTGGCTTGCAATGCTGTTGATAAGCGGCGGTGCGGCAATGGGAATAAAGAAAAAACACAAGAAATAACTGATCTCTTAACTGCACACAGCGGTTGTCTCAAACGGCAGCCGCTGTTTTTTGATCAGCATGACAAAAAATTTGTTACCCAAAGTTAAATTACCCCTTGACCTGTGGCGAAAATAGTAGTAAAATAGAAATGTAAATACAATAATTGAAAGGAATGTTCATCATGCCAAAGTTTATCGTTGAAACATCTGCACGTCACGTTCACGTTACTCAGGAAACTCTTGAGATACTGTTCGGAAAGGGTGCAACACTTACAAAGAAGAAAGATCTTTCACAGCCTGGTCAGTTTGCTTGTGAGGAGAGAGTTACAGTTGTAGGTCCTAAGAAAGAGCTTGCAAACGTATCTATCCTCGGTCCTGTAAGAAAAGCAGACCAGATCGAGCTTTCAGCTACAGACGCACGTTCTATCGGCGTTGCCGCTCCTATCAGAGAGTCAGGCGACACAGCAGGCTCAGGCGCTTGCAAGCTTGTTGGCCCATGTGGCGAAGTTGAGTGTTCTGAGGGCGTTATCGTTGCTAAAAGACATATCCATATGACACCTGCTGACGCTGAAACATTCGGCGTAAAGGATAAGGATATCGTTGCAGTAAAGATAGAGTCTGCAGAAAGAACAGCTATCCTCTGCGACACTGTTATCAGAGTAAGCGACAAGTTCGCTCTTGCTATGCACATTGATACAGACGAGTCAAACGCTGTAGGCGCAGGCAGAGAGCAGTACGGCGAGATAGTTAAGCTCTAATTTCATAGTACATATAAGACCGCTCATCATAGGGCGGTCTTTTTTCATATAAAATAATCATCGCCGCAGGCGATACCATAATTCCTCATTCCTCACTCCTCATTCCTCACTATTATTACAACGTTTCGATTGACACAAAACTCCACCTGTGATATAATTTTCTTGTAAAACACATAACGCAAATATGGAGATCATAAAATGAATAACGATACAATAAAACTTATACGCAAAACCTCAAACGTAAATTCACTTATGGTGATAATTTTCTATATGCTTGATATCGCACTTATAAGACTTGGCGACTTGGCGGTGTACCATATCGCAGGAAAGTCAGCCTACTATGAGGATATCGCTCAGCTTGTGAGCTACTGCATACAGTATCTCGTGGTTGTGCCAATAGTTCTTGTTGCATTCAGACTTGTGAGTGGCAAAAAAGAGGGGCTTAAAATAACAGCCTGTTTCAGAAAGCCCTCAATGCCTGCAAAATGGGTGGCGAAGTGGATAGTCATATCATTCGGGCTTATCTACGCCGCAAATTATATCAACACATTTATTTTCTCATATGTGCAGAAAGCTTCGGGAACGAGCCTTAAAGGCGTTGACTTCACTTCAAGTGGCACTGCCCTGGGCGGCGTAACGAGCGTGCTGGCAATGTCAGTGCTTGCACCGTTTTTTGAGGAGCTTATGTTCAGAGGTACGCTTTTCAGAAATGCTGAAAAATGCGGACAGCTCACAGGCATAATAATGGTGGGGCTGACATTCGGTCTTTGGCATGGAAGCTATCAGCAGATACTCTATGCGGCTGTCATGGGAATGTGTGCCTGCTTTATGGTTGCAAAAACAGGATCTATCTTCCCGTCTCTGATACTTCACTTCACCATGAACACTATCGGAGCAATTCAGAGCGTCGCACTTGGTTCCATAGACTTTGACAAGTTTGCCGCAGATCTTGAAAAAGGTCAGATCACAGGCACAGCACCAATGATAATAATTGCTGTCGCTCTTCTCTCTTTCGGTCTTATGATAGTAGGACTTGTACTTTTTGTAAAAGAGCTTAGGTATCACCGTGACAGCTTCAGGCTCATAAACTTCTGCCCTGACGTTTCACAAGGCAAAAAGATAGTCATCTATTTCACCGCACCAGTTACCATACTCGCCTTTGCCGGGCTTATCTTCATCACAGTCCGCACAGCTTTAGGTCTTGGGCTATTCTAAAATACGCATAAAAATAACGCAGACTTTTTACAGCCTGCGTTATTTTTTTATCAGGAGTTATTTATTATGATTTAAGGCTTGCGATCTTCTGGTTGAGTTCCTTGATCTCGGAATCTACAGTTGCAGAATACTTCTCACGAACCTGCGTCCATGTGGACTGTACACCCTCTTCATTAACATTTGAAGCATCACTGTAGAGTGCGTCAACAAGGCACTGGTTTCCGTCAAACTGCTTTCTGTCGCCGAGAGCGGAAGATATACCGTAAGCATAGTCGAAGAGCATAAGGTAATCGTCAGAAACAACGTCCATTTTCACATCATACATCTCGTCTGTCCAATTAGGGTTGTTCTCCATGAACTTGTCCTTGTTTGTCTGCTCATACTTAGGATCTGTCTTTGAAGCTCTTACACACTCAAACCAGCACTTAACAGCTTCGCTTCTTGTTGAACCTTTTACCCACATGAAAGCTGTCATATCAGACGTTGTTATCTTCTGCTGATTATCGTCATACTGAGGGATAGGAACAACGCCCCAGTTCTCGCCCTCCTTTGGAGTCTGGTTGCCTGTGTAAGCCCAATCGCCCATTGCATAGAACAAGCAGTTCTGATTGAAGCAATCTCTTGCAGAGCCTACCCAGCCGTTGAGGATAAGTCCGTCCTTCATCATATTATAAAGGAAGTTCTGAGCCTTTTCGATATCAGGGTCGTTAAGGTTGCTTGAAAACTCGTTTGTTGCAGGATCATAGTTTACAAGACGCTTGCCCGTCTGCTGAACAACGTGCGCTCTGAAGAAGCCGTTTACACCGTAACGCTCAGTATCAGCCGGTGCGTTGCCAACATATGAGGACATGATATCCTCCCAATTCTTCCAAGTCCACTCATTGTTTACATAAAGCTCATATGGATCGTCAAGGCCCTCTGCGTCAATGATATCCTTATCATAGCAGAGCATAGCAGAAGCAGAATAGCCAAGAGGCGCAACATAGTGCTTTCCATTGAGCATGAACTGATCTGCTGTATCCTTTGTTGCAGACCACAAAGGCTGGCTGAAATCAACTATGCTGTCGATAGGCTGATACATATCCTTTACTACCTGTGAAGGGAACGCAAGCCACTCATACTTGAATATATCAGGAATATCCTTGTTAGCTGTGATAGCAGCAGCAAGATTATCAAATCTGTCCTCATTTGAAGTCTGCTGGAATCTTATCTTTCCGCCCTTGCTCTCAAAAAGC